>Ga0098065_1001066_pt1 | contig 10457 bp, 8 predicted proteins | sample 25_taG_FD_75062 | JGI IMG/M metagenome (GOLD analysis project Ga0098065, IMG submission 75062) | Marine viral communities from Cariaco Basin, Caribbean Sea - 25_WHOI_OMZ | ecosystem: Environmental > Aquatic > Marine > Oceanic | place: Caribbean Sea: Cariaco Basin | collected 2014-11-08 | reverse complement strand
GATGCCTTACTGTTACTCAGCGTTCTAGGATGGAGCAATGATTGTAATAGGACCTTAGTAGGATATAGGGACATAACAACGGAAACCGTGTGGCTTTGGCTATACGGTTTTGTTGTATCTGGGGTTTGAGATTACAGCTTACAGACCCACAAACGCAAACTCTACCTTAGGCCGCTCGCCTTGCATCAACTCACTCAGTGCTTTTGCTGAGCCACACGCGTGGGTCCAACCTAGCGTGCCATGTCCCGTATTCAACCATAAATTATCAAAGCTACTGCTCGAGTTACTGGAACCATGAGTGACGCGGCCTCGGTGGGCTTGACCAATTAACGGCACATTTGATGGGGTCATCGGACGTAGTCCTGTCCAGTATTGCGCAGAGTTGGCAATAATACCTTTCGGGAATAGCTGCTGCACCCGGCGAGTAATAGCAGCACAGCGGGTAGGATTTAAATCCAGGTTAAAGCCATTAAATTCAGCAGTGCCCGCTACTCGCAGTTTGTCGCCTAGACGCGAAGTCACCAGTTTAAATTCATCATCGATTAGGCTAATAAAGGGGGCTAAATGGGGCGCTCTTGGGTTGACCTGATAGGTGGCTGAATAGCCTTTGGCCGGAAAAATAGGTAGGTCGATGCCCAAGGGTTTGACCAGTATCGGACTATAGCTGCCTAAGGCCAACACATAACTGTCTGCGGTGAAGGTCTGTGCATTTTCGCCTTGCGGTCGGACAGTAATACTATGAATATGAGACTGACTCACTGGGGCGTGTTGATCGGGGTTTAACGCTAAAATATCGGTGTTGTATAAAAAAGTCACCCCGGCTTGTTGACAACGCTCAGCGAGTTTTTGGGTAAATAGGTGCGCATTACCGGACTCATCACGGCTGGTATAGGTCGCCCCAACCAATTTATGAGCAATAGGGTAGAGAGCCGGTTCAAGACTCACCGCATTATTGATATCAATAACATGGCGTTCGCAGCCCAGCTCTTGCATACGTTCAGTAGGTGCCAAGGCCGCCTCAAACTCGGCTGGATTGGTATAAAAATGCATAATACCGCGGGTCTGCTGCTCATAATCGATAGCGAGCTGAGTACGCAGCATTTGTAGAGCATCGCGCGAATATAAGCCTAGCCGCACCATTTGCACGAGATTGGCATCGGCACGCTCTAGGGTGCATTGTTGTAGAAATTGTAGCGTCCACTTGAGCTGTGCCTTATCAGCTCGGAGCCGGAATAGCAGCGGGGCGTCTTCTTTAAAGAGCCATTTTAAGGCTTTCTTTGGCGTCGCTGGAGTGGCCCAAGGGGTAGCATGGGAGACCGATATCTGGCCACCATTGGCAAAAGAGGTCTGCATAGCGGCTGCCGACTCGCGCTCAATGACGGTCACTGTAAACCCCGCTTGGCGTAGATACCAAGCGGTGGTCACGCCAACTACCCCCGCCCCCAACACCGCAACATGGCTCATAAAAGCTTCCGCAGCGGGCGGTAATCATAGGGGTAGGCTAGTAGCATAAGAGGCCCTTTAGTGTCGGAGTGAGTTCTCGAGCGAGTTCATAGAATTGGCTTAGCAAAGCAGCAGTTTAACGAGACTTGATATCTAGCCTAGATGTTCAGGCTAAATGGTCAAGCTAAATAGCTAGACTGAATAGTTGAACTTGCTATCTAAACTGAACATATCAGGATGTTATTTTTCGCGGGCAACATCAGCCTGTAGCTTCAGCGGCAACTCTAATAAAGTCAGCTCACTATCGGCTAGGTGTTCAGGACGCGCCACTACCAACGCTTCAAAGCCACCATCGCTATTGGCCACTGCATTCACCACCTGAATTTTATCTATACTTTCGCCTGCAGTCGGTACGTCACCTTGACCCGCAACACGGTGTAAATAAGCTTTAGGAGCCGCTTTGAAATAAATACGCGCGATGACTTCTTGGCCAAGATAGCAGCCTTTGTCATAGTCAACGCCGCCACGTTGATGCAAGCGCAGCTCTTGCGGTTGAAACTGTCCTTGGGTTTCAGCGGTGATCCAATAATTGCCGGTCGCAATACTACGCGCCATCCAGTCCTGTGTGACGCATTTGTCATCAGCATGGCTAAAAGTAGGCTCAGCGGTATCGGCGGTCGCTAGGACACAAGGGTAGACACTGACTGGCTCACTGCTGGTAAACTTAGAGAAGGCACCATATTTTTTGAGATGCGCTTGTAGGCTGGGTAAGCAGTCGCTGCTGATGACGATATCATATTGTTTTTCGTCTTGTTTTTTAATCCAAATGCCAAACTCGATACGCCCTTTTAGGTTAGCAATCGCCGTAGGCTGATAGCTCAGGCTGAGTTTGCTGACATCGCAAGTCAATTGGCTTTGCAAAAAGGTGGTGGTGTCTTCACCCGTTAGAGTAATCTGTTGAAAGGTCGGCATGGTCATGGCGGTCATCAATCCTTGTGGTGTCGAGTCGTTGCGATAGGCGACAACGATAACGCTATTTATAAGGGTCTTACTAGAGTTTTTTTATTAACGAGCCGTTTTTATTATCCGTCGTTATGCCTCTATAAAGTGATTTAATGCGGGTCATTAAATGGGGTTTTTAACCCGAATAAAGCAGATAGGTCTCATCTATATAAGGCATAAAATGACTTAAGCTCGGCCTGTACTTAGGTGTGGGCGCTAGCAGAGGTTTTCAACCGCTTCCTTAGCAGCATAATTGGGCCAGTTGCGGTACAATAGGCAATAATTCAACATTGATATTGAGGATAAGAATGAGCCTACCTAATTGCCCAAGTTGTGATTCTGATTTAACTTATGAAGATGGCGCGCTATTGGTGTGCCCTATGTGTGCTCACGAATGGACAGCCGCAGAGAGTGCCGCTACTGCCGATGCTGAGGCGGATAATGTCCTTCGTGATGCGGTCGGCAATGAGCTACAAGATGGCGATGCGGTGACGGTCATTAGAGATTTAAAAGTCAAAGGCTCGTCTACCCCCATTAAAGTAGGCACTAAAGTAAAAAGTATTCGTCTCTTACACGATGCGCCAGATGACCATGATATTGATTGTAAAATTGATGGTTTTGGCCCTATGAAGCTGAAATCTTCAGTGGTTAAAAAGGCGTAGTATATTCTTTTAGGGTCATTAAGCGCTTTAGGCTTATAACCTCTTGAGGCCTATCAAACTAACAGTGAAGCGAATGATTAAAAAATAGTTAAACGAATACTTAAGCAATAAAAAAAAGGGTGTCCTAACTAGGGCACCCTTCTTTATTGACTAACCGTATTGGTCAACGGTATTGTCGCTAATCCTGAAACGAATCCCTTGCCTTTGCTAGCGCAAAAACTGAGCTGCATACGGCATCTCACCTTCAAAGACACACAAGCCAACGCCTGTAGGTCCTGTATTGCCCATAGAGATATTAGAGACCGGTAGTAGGGGAATGTTTTGTATGCCGGTACGGCGTTTAATCAAATTGATTAGGTAATTATCAATATCGGTACGGCCCATCGTTAGGATATAAGCGAAGGTATTGGGTCTCTGCAAACTGTCCGCAAAGTCTTCCACAATATAATCTAAAGCTCTTTCTAACTTACGGATTTTATTGATGGCGATCAGCTTGCCATCGTCGGTCATTTGCAGCACAGGTTTAATATTAAACATATTGGCAAAGAAGCCGGCAGTGGATGACAGTTTTTTATTTTTAATTAGCGTAGATAAGGTATCGATAGCAAAAAGCAATTTATGGCTTGCGCGCAACTCATCGAGACGTCTAGCAATCTTCGACATGCTTTCGCCTTGCTCTAGCATGTGCTCTGCTTCTAAGGCCAATATAGCCTCACACATATTCAGCTCTTTGGTGTCATAGACGTACACATACATGCGGTCTTGAAAGCGCTGGGCGACTTGCTTAATGATGTTATAGCTTTCACTTAAACCAGAAGACGTGACGGTGATAAAGACTTCTTTATAACCTTGCTCATACAGATTGGTCAATATTTCATCAATTTCTTCTGCCGGGGCAGGGGAGGTGTGCACCGCTGAGCAAGCCGCGTCTGACATAATAGAAATTAAGCGATCTTGAGTAATGTTTTTACCATCAATGAATTCGACATTATTAACAAACAAGCGCATAGGAATCAGTTGGATATTGGTTTTAATATCGAGATTACCAAGACCAGAAGAAGAAGTGCTAAGTACAATGCGACTCATATATGCTGTCCAATGGAATTATAGTTAGAGAAAGGTATCATTATAGTTATGCTATGTTACAAAAAACGGGTGAATGATGAATGGCAAGGTCAATCTAAAATAGATAAGCGGTTGCATTACATGATTAAAGTGTAGTATAGCTAACAATACATGAATAAGAATAATATTCAAGACCATTTGATGTAAATGTTGATTCTATAAGGGTTTATAGGAAATAACAGCTTTTATTAACGGTAATTTTTTCAACACAGACCAGCGATTAGTATCGATAAAAAGTCGTGTCTATTATGCTTTTAGTAGTAGTTTAACCTTGTGGTAAAAGGTGTAAATGACTATAGTTGAGGTATGAGAAAATCCTTAAAAATTATGTGGGTTTACTTTTTTTATAGGCGAGTTGAGGGCAGCGTATGAGTGGTTTATCAGCAGCTTTATCGCTACTCAAGATAAATTAATACCTACTAAATTAATAACTACTATTTTTATTAAGGTTGTCCCTAACGATTAAGGAGGTTTACATGGCTAAAAAATCCAATAAAACTGAGCACGTAACCGATGCTTATGCCACCGATGCCAAAGCTATTGCAGCGTATGAAATCAAAAAGAAAAAGTCAGGGGCGCAGATAAAGGCAAAAGAAGTAATCGATGAAGTGCTATTAAAGGATTTGACCGAAGGCAATATAGAGGGTATCTCAGAGCGACTCCAGGCACTGATTCATGATGCCTCTCCAGATGATTTGGTCAAGCTAAAAGACTTATTCGCTCAACATGCCTTGGCCAATCAAGCAAAAACGGGCAGCAAAAAGGACGATGAGCTGTCAGACAATTGGCGGCAAGGTGGCTATCCTTATAAGAACCGACTGTCGCGTAAAGGCTATGAAAAGCAAAAGTATCATTTGCAGGTAGAGCTGCTTAAACTGCAGCGTTGGGTCAAAGAGACCGGCCAAAAGGTCGTGATTGTCTTTGAAGGCCGTGATGCGGCAGGAAAGGGTGGGACGATTAAGCGTTTTATGGAGCATATGAACCCACGTGGCGCGAAAGTTGTGGCGCTGGAAAAACCTACCGAGCAGGAGTTGGGGCAATGGTATTTTCAGCGTTATATTCAGCATTTACCGACTCAAGGGGAGATGGTATTGTTTGATCGCTCTTGGTATAACCGAGCCGGGGTTGAGCGGGTTATGGGGTTTTGTAGTCAGGCCGAATACGAAACCTTTATGCGCCAAGTGCCAGACTTTGAAAAGCATTTAATAGAGTCAGGTATTCATTTGATTAAGTTTTGGTTTTCGGTCAGCCGTGATGAGCAGCGTCGTCGTTTTGCCCAACGCGAAGCCCACCCGCTGAAGCAATGGAAACTGTCGCCAATAGATTTGGCCTCACTGGACAAATGGGATGACTATACGCTAGCCAAAGAAGCGATGTTTTATAATACGGATACCGCTGAATCCCCATGGATTGTCATCAAATCGGACTGTAAAAAACGAGCGCGTCTCAACGCCATGCGTTATGTTTTGAATAAACTGCCGTATGCTAATAAAGACCGACAACAAATCGGGACGGTCGACCCATTGATAGTAGGCCGTGCAGGCGCGCTTTATGAGCTGGGTGAAAAGGAAGATTTGGCAGTCGGCTAATTAGTTGTCTGTTTGAAGATTGGGCCGTCGGTTTAAAGATAGACAGGTAGTTTTAGGTTTATTGTAATAAATAGCAGCCACTCAAGTTTAACTTGGGTGGTTTTTTAATTTCACAGTTTTATTATTAATAGGGTCAAGCCAATTCCGATACCCCAAGTTTTACTAATCGAGAGCGGATAGCGCCTTCTGTTCGTTGCTGCTGCTCAGCGATGACTTTGATAGAATCGCCAGCTTCATAGGCCTGTAGGACTAGCTGCGCCTCCGACTCGTCCCACGGTGCGCCAGCTTTACTGGGTAGACTAGCGCGCCGAGCTGCGGCTTTGATTCTATTATCTAACGCTTGTATCGCTGTGGTTAAGGCGGTATTCACTGCAGGATTAAGGCATAAACTCTCTGCTGCCAAAGGCTCATTGGTAAAGGGGTCTACGCCCTCCACTAAAGCCTGCATAATGTCTAATGCTTCTCGATTGGTCATCATAACGCTCCTAAAAAATCCAGTTTAAGCAAGCTAGCACAGTTAACCTAATAGTTAGTTTTATTAATTAGTAATTTTTATAAATCTAACATAACACAATTGACGAGCTTATACACATTAAAATTAGTTGAGTAGCCGTTATTATCGACTGACTCATTATTATGGATTGAATATAGGCATTTGGTGACCAGAATTTATGTCATGATGAATAAGGGCTATAATGGCTAATAGTTTGATAAATTTACTTTTCGATTCTTAAATTCACTGTTATTGGTACTCTGACTAAGAGATACCCAATTCTTTTTACGGCAATTTTTTGCCAAAAAATTATTTTACCTTTCCTTAATAATTTAACGGACATAACTATGAGTACTAAAAACGCCCAATTATTTGCCCAAGCCAAAAAACACATCCCAGGTGGCGTGAACTCGCCAGTACGTGCTTTTGCTGGCGTTGGTGGCACGCCTATCTTTATCCATAAAGCGGCCGGTAGCAAAATTTATGACACTGAAGACAATGCTTATATCGATTATGTGGGTTCTTGGGGCCCGATGATTTTAGGTCACGCACACCCCAAAGTGATCGAGGCGGTTAAAAAGGCGGCGGATGATGGTTTAAGTTTTGGTGCCCCGACGCCGTTTGAAACCACCGTTGCCGATACGATTTGCGACATCGTGCCTAGCGTTGAGATGGTGCGGATGACCAGCTCAGGTACTGAGGCCACCATGAGTGCGATTCGTCTAGCTCGTGGTTATACCGGACGTGACAAAATCGTTAAATTTGAAGGCTGCTACCATGGTCATTCAGACAGTCTATTGGTGAAAGCCGGCTCGGGCATGCTCGATATTGGTGAACCTACCTCTAAAGGCGTGCCAGCGGACTTTGCTAAACATACCATTACCTTGCCTTTCAACGACCCGCAAGCTATTAAAGAGTGCTTTGAGAAGTGGGGCGAGGAGATTGCTTGTATTATCGTAGAGCCCATCGCCGGTAATATGAATATGGTCATCCCGACACAAGAGTTTCACGATACTTTACGTGAGGAATGTACCAAAGGTGGCGCAGTATTAATTTTTGATGAAGTCATGACGGGCTTTCGCGTAGGTCTTGGTGGCGCTCAAGCCCACTTTGGCATTCAGCCTGACTTAACTTGCTTCGGTAAAATTATCGGGGCTGGTCTGCCCGTTGGTGCCTTTGGTGGCAAACGTGAAATCATGGAATGTATCGCCCCGATGGGCGGCGTCTACCAAGCGGGTACCCTATCAGGCAACCCTTTGGCCATGCGCGCAGGTATCGCCATGTTTGAAGACTTAACAGTCGATGGTTTTTATGAAGAGTTGGCGGGTAAGGTCGAGTACTTAATCGATGGTATCCAAGCGGCAGCTGATAAACACGGGATTAATCTACGTACCAATAAATTGGGCGGTATGATGGGCTTTTTCTTTGTAAAAGATGCGATGACACCAATCCCGCAAAACTTTGATGATGTGACTCAGTGTGATATGGATGCTTTTAATACCTTCTTCCATGGCATGCTAGAGCGCGGTATTTACCTGGCACCGTCTGCTTATGAGGCGGGCTTTATGTCGTCGAAGCATACGACGGAAGATTTAGATACGTCTATTGCGGCGGCTGATGCTGTGTTTAAAGAGATGGCGGCTAAATAGTCTAGTAGCAATTTAGAGTTAAAGTAGTCTCAAGGTAAGGTCGATAGCTTTTGGGTTGTCGGCCTTTTTTTATGGGGAACGCTGTAGGTCTGAAAGCCGTCTATGTCACCGTAGTATCGAGTATTTTGTTGCGTGCGATTGTGCTGACGCCTTGCCACTTTTTAGCAATAGTGTTTTAATGAGCAGGCCGCAACGATGCGCTTCTAAGCGTAATTTTCATCTTTTCAATTGCATTTTTCTGCAATCACCTTTGGTACTATACGACTATTATGCCGACGAATTTTTTAGCCAATGACGAACTTATGGCAGCCATCGATATTGGCTCAAATAGCTTTCACTTAGCCATCGCCCGCTTAGACCATGGTGAGGTGCGCAAAGTCGCCTCTATGTCCGAAAAGGTGCAGTTGGCCGCAGGTTTGGACGAGCATAATATCCTAAGTGAAGAGGCGCAGCAGCGCGGGCTCGATTGCCTAAGTCGTTTTGTTGGTCGCTTAGAGTCAGTATCCGCTGACCGTCTGCGTATCGTCGCTACCAATGCTTTGCGTCAAGCAAAAAATGCCGATGAGTTTATCCGCCGCGCCAACGAAATATTGCCTAAACCTATTGAGATTATTGCCGGTCGTGAAGAAGCGCGTCTCATTTATCTAGGCGTCTCCCATACCAATGCCAGTAGTGACAAGCGCTTAGTCGTGGACATCGGCGGTGGCTCTACCGAATTTATTATTGGTCAAGAGTTTGATCCTATCCTGACAGAAAGTTTACAAATGGGCTGTGTGGCCTTTACCAAGAGCTTTTTTGAAGATGGTAATATCACCGAGAAGGCCTTTGAGAAAGCCATCGCTGCCGCCCGTAAAGAAATACTAGCTATCAGCGGTCGCTATCAAAAGACCGGTTGGAGCAGTGTAATTGGCTCAAGCGGTACCATCAAAGCCGCGCGTAATGTGCTGGTCTCTAAAGGCTGGGCTGATGACCAAGAGCGCATTACCTATCAAGGGCTTAAATCATTAGAAAAACTGCTGATCAAAGTCGGTGATGTCAACGATATCGAGCTTGAAGGGGTCAAAGAACATCGTAAAGCGGTTTTCCCAGCAGGCGTGGCCGTACTACGCGCTGTAATGAAAGTATTTGGTATTGATACCATTACCTATTCCGATGGCGCTCTTCGCGAAGGGGTCATGTATGACATGCTCGGCCGTTTCGCTAGCGAAGATGTACGTGACCGCAGTGTTGAAGCCCTAATTAAACGCTATTCGGTCGATAAAAAACAAGCTAAACGTGTGGTCAAGACCAGTCATTGTTTGTTTGAGCAGGTCCAAGCACAGCTAGGCCTTACTACTGAAGACGACGACTTATTGCGCCGCGCTGCCTTTTTGTATGAGATTGGCCTAGCTATTAGTCATAGCGGCTATCATCGTCATAGCGCTTATTTACTTGAGCACTCCGACGTGCCCGGTTTTTCGCAAGTGGATCAACTGCGTATCTCGCAGCTGGTGCAGCATCATCGCCGTAAGCTCAAAGCAGATGGCTATGCCCGTACTATAGCGGCGGGTGGGGAGGGCTTAATTTATCTCTGCCTCATTTTACGGTTAGCCGTCCTTGCGCATCATAGCCGCAGCGACTTTGAGCGTCCTGTACTGAACCTAAATTTAGTAGACAAAACGCATTGGCAAATCACGGTCGATGCCGATAGCGATGATTATCCGCTACTGGTCTCCGACCTCAAAGATGAAGTGAGCCAGTTTGGTAAGTGGGGCGTCGAATTGGAAGTGGTTACCGAAGATAGCGAATAACAGCAATGGTGAGTAGGTAACGAGCGGTGAGGTCAGTGGTGGCGCTAGTAACCTAGATAACTCATTGACCGGCCCAAATCTAATGGCTCAATCAAATCTAATTGACCAACCCAGATTTGATTGAGCAAATTAGTAACTTATTGACAACTTGGTAGCGATAGCGCAATTAAGTATACATGTGTATACTTACATTTTTGCAGGGCATCATTGTCGCTGTCTTGCTGTAAACCATTCTATTTTTATACGCGGCTATGGCGTTAAACGGTTTATTAATAGTGATTTATTATTGATAAGCAGGATGCTAATAAGCCGGTGTAGCCATTTACCACACGTTTATTTATTAGACGATTATTGATGATACCCTATCGATGACCCGTCTAGCATTTATCATACGTCTATCAGGTACCGAGTTAGGATTAACTATGAGCACAGTCTGGGAAAGCGTCCAATTAGCACGTCATGCCAAGCGTCCTTTATTTATGGACTACGTCAGTCAACTTTTCAGTGAATTTGATATTTTGCACGGCGACCGTGCTTATGCCGATGACAAAGCTATCATCGGTGGCCTTGCGCGCCTAGATGGCAAGCCCGTCATGCTCATTGGCCAGCACCGAGGTCGCAGTACCCGTGAGCGTATTGCTCATAACTTCGGTATGGCCAATCCTGAAGGCTACCGCAAAGTCATTCGTTTGGTCAAAATGGCT
>Ga0098065_1001062_pt1 | contig 10479 bp, 9 predicted proteins | sample 25_taG_FD_75062 | JGI IMG/M metagenome (GOLD analysis project Ga0098065, IMG submission 75062) | Marine viral communities from Cariaco Basin, Caribbean Sea - 25_WHOI_OMZ | ecosystem: Environmental > Aquatic > Marine > Oceanic | place: Caribbean Sea: Cariaco Basin | collected 2014-11-08 | reverse complement strand
GCCAGTGCCAACTACGAGGAAGAGCTTGAGTTCTTTTCGATCAAGGTACAGGACGGCCCGCTGACATCCCGCCTGCAGAAGATCCAGGTGGGCGACGAGATTCTGGTCAGCCGCAAGCCGACGGGTACCCTGATTCTGGACAATCTTTTGCCGGGCAGGAACCTTTGGCTGATCAGTACCGGCACCGGTCTTGCTCCGTTCATGAGTATTATCAAAGATCCGGAAGTTTACGAAGCGTTTGACAAGGTAATCCTGACCCACGGCGTTCGCTATGTGTCAGAGCTGGCTTACCAGAAGGAAATCGAGGAACTGCCGGAGAATGAATATTTCGGTGAAATGGTGAAGGGCAAACTGGTTTACTACCCCACCGTCACCCGGGAGGAGTTCCGTAACCAGGGCCGGCTGACAGATGCCATGGAAACCGGGAAGATCACCCGTGATCTGGGCTTGCCGGATTTCGATGCCGAGAATGACCGTTTTATGATCTGCGGCAGCCCGAGCATGCTCAAGGACACCTGCGCCATCCTGAACAAGATGGGCTTCAAGGAAGCTCGCGGTGGCGATATGGGGCATTATGTTATTGAGCGGGCTTTTGTGGAACAGTAAATCCACCCTTTCCGTTGGTGGGCAAGCGCTTATGGGAACCCGAAGCGGGAACTTCGGGTCCCTTTTAAAGGGCCCGGATGCATTGGTGCTCTAGACGGTTTCCTCTTCCATATAAGCTTTGAGCTTCCGCATGTTTTTCGAAAGGACGGAGGCTTCCAGTCCTCTCAGGAAGTGCGCTACCGTATTGCCGGTGGGATTGCTGGAGGTGTTGAAGTTAAGTTTTAACGAGACTTCTGTTTTCCGCTGATCAACGCTCGGTTCGAATGTTACCGTACCCCATGTATCAATATCCGAGCCTTCAAGTGAGCGCCAGCTCAGTCGTTGGTTGGGCACATCCTCGACTACTTCTGAATCCCACTCCAGGGCAGGACCGGCGGGAAGGCGGGCGACCCAATGACTGATCTTTCCTTCCATCGGTTCGACTCGCTCCAGAAACCCCATCACACGAGGAAGGTTTGAGAAATCTCTCCAGAACTCGTAAAGATCACTGGCCGGACAGTCTATGGCTATCGAGTTGCTCAGGTGCACATCTCTGCCCAGTGTGTGACTGGAAGACCGGCGCTCGGCCCGTGCGCCCGTAACCGCCTTATACAACAGGAAGGCCCCACCAATTGCCAGCAGAGCCCCAAACAGCCCGCCTTTTCGTGAAGCGAGGGTGAGGAGGCTGCCGCCAGCCGCGCCCCCGTGCTTGGCCAGGTTTCCGGAAAGCTGTGTCCTTGAACGTTTCATAACTTCCTCCTCGAAGCAGGTGCTTTTTGCCACGTCCGGACATGATGAGTCTCTTTGCGAATGGAAGAATTATCCCAGGTTAATTCGGTGGACTGAGGCGAGGTGACCGTTTTCTTGGGTTCGTTTTTTAAAGAGAACCCAAGAGTCTGCTTGGATCCGCGATACGTCGCCAATATCGGGCGATAAACCTATGTTAAGGCCTGCTAATGTGGGAGTGGTTAGGATCGCATACATATTCACGGACGGATGAGTAATGGACTATGAAAAACATATTGCCTGAGGTTGCTCGCGATTCTTTGGATAAGCCGGCTCGTCGGCCTGCCTCAAGCGCTTATCTAGGCATAGGTGTGGTCTCTGTCCTGGTCGTCGTGGTCTGGGTCCTGTTTTCCAGCTTTGACATACGGGACGTTAACGGGTGGCTGCCGTACCATGTTCCTGTCAGTATTGTTCTGTCTGCCGTCCTGCTAGCGCTTACCCTGTGGGGCTGGGTGAAAATGCTTTTGGGTGGCGAGCCCGCAACCAGCCTCACCGAAGCGGCGCCCCATCAAGACGAGGTGCCCAGCCCGCGAGGGGGTTCTATAACCACCCTGTTTCGTCGGCCTCCCCGAGTTCTGGTCGTGGATGATGATCCCTGCGTTCGGATGGTTTTGTGTAAAAAACTTAACGCTCTCGGTGTTCAGGCCTCCGCCGTTTGCGACGGTGTGGAAGCATTGCTTGCCGTCGCCGACCGGTCCTGGGATATGGTTCTCATGGATGGAGAAATGCCTGTGATGGACGGGATCAAGGCAGCGCGGGAAATTCGCGCTCAGCACCTGCTTGATGAGTGCGCGCCCATTGTCGGGATCAGTAGTAACCAGGACGCAGGGTTCCGGCAGCAATGTCGTTCTGCGGGAATCAGTGCTTGCCTACCAAAACCCCGCAACACCAAAGACCTGGAGATTCTGCTTAACGAGTTCCTCGTGCCCGGGCCTCCGGGCCGGGGCTGGTCGACTGAGCCGATGCCGACAAATTTTGAAGCGGTTGGCTGACCAGCGCCCTCTGCTCAGCCAACCCTGAGGATAATGCTACACCTTGTCCACGCTGCCCTGCCGAGCCCAATAGCGCAGGGGAGTACAGGACTGGAGGAAACCCGCCGCGTCTTGGGGGGTAGTGAGGGGCACACACCCGGCGTCCAACTTGTTTTCGAGGCCAGCGGACTCAAACAGCGGCATAGCCGCCTCGGTGTACCCAATGTACTTGCAGTGGGCAAAGGCATCATTGACGAAGTCCCTGGCCGGGCTATGCTGGGCCAGTTCGTCCATGGCGTCGTCCGCGGTGATCAATACCACGGCGTCGAAAAGCACCGACGGGCCTCCATCGATTTTTTCATCCGCGGGAATCACCGTGCCATCGCTGGCCTTTATACCGCCTATCGTGGGGGCGACCACCGCCAGGCTCGCCTTTTCCGCATCAACCGCCTTTTTCAGTTCATTGAATATGTCCGCGTCGGCTCCCTCGGTAACCAGTGCCCCAATCCTTCGGCCTCGAAAGCTGTCAGGGCCATTGCGCAGAATGCTCAGTTTGGGCGACTGGGGAAGATCTTGTCGAGTGGGCCTGGCGGCCTTGGCGGAGGCGGGCAGTTCGGGTAGCCCGAGCCCCTCGGTGACTGTTTTTGCCAGGGTTTCGTCAATATTCCGCAAGTGGCTGACCATGCGAGCTCTTATGTCTTCCCGCTCAACCTTGCTAAGCTCGAACACGAAGGCATCGGCAATGTGTTCCTGTTCGATGGCGGTCTGGCTGATATAAAACTGGCGGGCCTGGCTGTAATGGTCCGCGAAGGTTTCCGAACGGGCTCGCTGTTTCTCTCCCCGGACTTGTTCTGGATAACTCCTAAAACCCGATTCAGGATTTTCCCGGGGGCCGTTGTTCTCGCCCCAGCTGTTGGGCTCGTAGTTGGCACGGCCGGTTGGATTGCTCATGGCCATATGCCCGTCCTGCTGGAAATGGTGCATGGGGCACTTGGGCGCGTTCACCGGGATATGGCTGAAATTGGGGCCGCCGAGGCGCTTGATCTGGGTATCCAGGTAGGAAAAATTCCGCCCCTGAAGCAGAGGGTCGTTGGTAAAGTCTATCCCGCGGACAATATTCTGGGTGCAGAATGCCACTTGTTCCGTTTCCGCAAAGAAATTGTCCACCACGCTATCGAGTACCAGTTTTCCGATTGGCTTAACGGGGATTTCTTCTTCAGGAATGATCTTGGTCGGGTCAAGTACATCGAATTCAAACTGTTCTGCAAATGTTTCGTCAAAGATCTGGACCCCAAGTTCCCACTCTGGAAAGTCTCCATTTTGGATGGCAGACCACATATCCCGGCGGTGAAAATCCGGATCGGCGCCGTTGATCTTCAATGCTTCGTTCCAGACCACCGATTGCAGGCCAAGCCGAGGCTTCCAGTGAAACTTGACGTATCTGGCCTCTCCTTCTTTGTTTACAAAACGAAAGCTGTGGACTCCAAAACCTTCCATAAACCGGAACGATCGGGGGATAGCGCGATCCGACATCGCCCACATCAGCATGTGCATGCTTTCCGGCATGAGGGTAACAAAATCCCAGAAGGTGTCATGGGCGCTTTGGGCTTGCGGAAAACCCCGGTCTGGCTCCTGCTTCGCCGCATGGATCAGGTCGGGAAACTTGATGGCGTCCTGAATGAAGAAGACGGGAATGTTGTTCCCCACGAGGTCCCAGTTCCCTTCGTTTGTATACAGTTTCACGGCAAAACCACGGACGTCCCTGGGTAAGTCCGCCGATCCTTTATTGCCAAGCACGGTAGAAAAGCGGACAAATGCGGGGACTTGCTCACCAGGGCGTTGAAAGAGGTCGGCCTCGGTTATGTCGGAGAGACACTCATAATTCTCAAAATAGCCCCGGGCACCGAAGCCCCGGGCATGCACAACGCGTTCGGGGATGCGTTCATGGTCGAAGTGGAAGACTTTCTCTCTCATCACCTGGTCTTCCAGCAAAGTAGGCCCACGTGCCCCGGCTTTCAACGAGTTCTGGTCGTCAGCAATGGGAGCTCCTTGCTGTGTGGTAAGGGTACCGTTGGTTCCGTCGGCCTTCTGATGGGTTTCCCCGCCCTTGCCGACTGAGTGCTGGTGGTCTGTATTGAAATCGGACATGATTTTCCTCCTTATGATCGTTGGCAGGCGGGTTATACCTGCAACCTGCCGCCTGTTACCCCGTAAATTTCGCCCGCAACATAGCTCGCTTCAGGCGAGGCAAGGAAAACATAGGTGGGTGCGAGCTCCGCCGGTTGGGCCGGACGACCGAGTAAGGTATTGGCCCCGAATTGAAGCACTTTATTTTCGGGGAGGGTTGCAGGGATGAGTGGAGTCCATACCGGGCCCGGTGCGACGCCGTTGACCCGCACCCCTCGTTTTATCCCCTCCGCAGCGAGCGATAAGGTGAAATTGGCGATTGCCGCCTTGGTTGCTGCATAGGGCGCGAGGTGGATGCTTGGGGCAAAAGCCTGGATGGAGGTGGTGTTGATGATACTTCCACCGGCCGGGATGTGTCTTAGAGCAGCTCGACTGAAGTAAAAGAAAGCTTCTATATTGGTGCTGAAAGCGTAACGGAGTTCTTCATCCGGTATGTCCTCAAGCTGGTTGTAACTCTTCTGGAAGGCCGCGTTATTCACGAGAATATCGAGGGCCCCCAAGCGGTCCACGCATTCGTTTACCGCCTTGTCGCAGGCACTCCGGGAACTCTGATCCAGTTTCAATGACAAGGCTTTCCGCCCAGCGTCCAGAATCAGTTGTTCCGTATCCTGTGCATCGGAGTCTTCATTCAGATAGGTGAATGCAACGTGGGCGCCCTCTCGCGCATAGGCAAGGGCGACCGCTCGACCTATGCCGCTGTCCCCACCCGTGATAAGTGCAACCTTCCCTGCGAGCCGATTGTGACCAATGTAGGAATCTTCACCGTGGTCTGGAGGCGGGCGCATTTCATGGACCTCGCCGGGTATTGCCTGTCGCTGTTTTTCGAACTCAGGGCGGGGATACCGGTAGCGTGGATCAGAGGATTGTTCAGTCATGGATGCTCCTGCGGGAGTTTGGCTACAACCTGGGGCGAATGGGTTTCCCCCATTTAAACAAAGCCGTTCATTCGGGCGTTTAACCTGTGTTAATTACCCCGCGGCTTCAAAAAGGTTTTCTTTTAGAGGCGTGTTTTTCTGATTGAAGGAAGAACCTTATGGTTGAATGGTTGAGCAGCAATCAGGAGTGGATTCAGCCGGCGACGAGCATAGGGACTTTGCTGGTCTGGCTGTTCTATGCCCAGTTGCTTTTCGGTAGCTACAGCCGTCAACGGCGTCCTCGCTTGCTGATTAACCGAGGGGTGAGCGAAGAGCGCCTGGATTCTCCCTGTCTGATCTGCAATATGAGCGAGGAGCCCATTTACATCTATTTCATTCTGGTGTGTATGGAAAGCTCAGAGGAGAACGTGCTCGTGCCGGTCACCGATACCGAGGAAAGTGTGCGTGGCGAAGACACGACTCCGCTCGGCACCAGGACGCGGCAGGGCCCACTGGCGCCAGGAAGATGCCTGGAGCTGACGTCCTTTCGGGCTATTCTGGAACGGGCCGCTCAAAAGGCGGGAATCGAGCTCAAGGATGGTAAGCCAACCGACTCGGAGGTGGAGCTGAAATCGCTGGAATTTCATGTAGTGTGCATCTACGGCTCAGATGACAAACCTTTTGGTTCATGCAGGAAGTTCAGCCTGGAAACCGACGATGACGGCGGTTATTCGCTCACACCGGCGACCCTCGACACTATACGGAGGACTTCTTGGCGGTATAAGCGTCGTATACGCCGCTGGTTAACCGAGTTCAAACATTAGGTCTGAGCTTGCGCAAAGAGCGCCGGGAGGTTTGGCAGGCATCTTGAGTGGATGCCTGCCAGCGAGAGGTTACCAGTTGGATTCCTTATCCTGCTGATGACCCATCGATTTAGCGCCTTGCTTGTATTCGTCTTCGCTCAGCGCGCCGTCGTTATTTTCGTCGTATTTCTCCAGCATTCGCTCGCCACGGTCCTGATTGCTACCGCTTTGAGTCGTGCCGGCGGCGGTGCTCCCGTAGATGTTCAGCTCCTCCTCGGTGAGTTCACCATCTCCGTCCCGGTCCATTTCATCGAAGTTACGGGTCTGGCCAGTCTGGCCAGCCTGGAGGTTTTGCTGATCACCTACCTGTCCGCTGGTGGTGTCCTGGCTGGAATACTCCTGGCTGGTAGTATCCATGCCCTGGTTGTCGGCGGTTGTCCCGGATCCGGTTGCAAATACTGGTGAAGAGATTAGGGCGCCGCAGATCGCTGTTGAAATAAACAGTTTCTTGATCATAAGTAGCCTCCAATTGAGCAAAATGATTGTCCGATGGTATTTGAGCGGACATCAACGCACCTGCAGTCGCCGTGCCAAGCATGGAACATCGAGAGGGACGAGCCGCCAACTACCCGGAGAGATTCGTTTTTTCGAGTTGAGCCTTTCCATGGGTCGCTTAAATCTGGCTGGCTCTATGCCTGAGGTGGCTGGTCAGATTTTCAATTTTTACCATTTTTACCGACTTGTGAGAGGAAACCTTCAATTTCCTTCCGCACCTATACGGTTCCGTAACCTGTGAAAAAAATTCCAGCCGGATGCGTTGCACCTAACCTTTGTTAAACCGTTTTTTCACCGGGACTGTTAAAGTGGGTGAGTCACGCAAAGACTTTTATCTCAGTGTTCAGGACCACCATTATTTATGTGCTCATACGGAAGGAGCCCATTATGGCACTGGTAGATGCGACCCACCTTTCGCCTTTGATTCCAGATAAGACCGATCACCTGTTAATTGTCAGTTACAGTGAATACGGCAGGCAATTACTGAACATGCTTGGGGAACAGCGGTTCAGTACCACCTATACTGAAATCGTCTGTGATGCCCTGCAAGCAATCGATAAAGGCCGGCCCTCCTGGCTAGTGCTCTATCTGGACACGGAGGCTGTTGGCTCTTCACAGATCCTCAGATCGGCGGTGGAACACGGTACCAGGGTCCTGATTATAGGGCCTGAAGAGACGGAAAAGCTGACCAGGCAATGTCTCAATGAAGGAGCGGTGAGGTTCCTTTCTCGCCCCGTTAATCAGCAGCGACTATTAAGGGCACTCGAATTGGACCCAGCGAACGAGCAGGCTGAAGGGGAGGCGCATCAGCCGACGGCCTTTACGGACCGTGAAGACGGCAACCTTTTCAGCAACTCCCGAAAAATGCAACAGGTGGCATTCGAGGTAAAACGCGTTGCTCCAACATCTGCCACCGTATTTCTTCGAGGAGAGAGCGGCACAGGTAAAGAAATCGTCGCTCATGCGATCCATCAGCAAAGCAGCCGCAGTGGCCAGCCGTTCCTGCCGGTGAACTGCGGGGCCATCTCTCCCCAGTTGATCGAGAGCGAATTATTCGGGCATGAGAAGGGCAGCTTCACCGGTGCGGTCAGGGAACACCGGGGAGTATTCGAACGGGCCCATGGTGGGACCCTCTTTCTTGATGAGGTTACCGAAATGCCCGTTGATTTGCAGGTGAAACTGTTGAGGGTCCTGGAGACTCACCGTTTTACCCGCGTTGGCAGTGACCGAGAGCTCACAGCAGACATTCGAATCATTGCCGCCACCAATTGCTGTCCGGAAACAGAGGTCCAGAAAGGGCGGTTGCGGTCGGACCTGCTTTACAGGTTGCAGGTCTTTCCGATCGTGCTCCCCCCGCTGAGGGAAAGGGCAGGGGATATAAGATTCATGGCCGAGCGCTTTCTGTCAGAGTTGAATGAGCTTGAAGGTACCGACAAGCGCTTTTCCCGGGAGTCCATGGACCAGCTGGAACAGTACCCATGGCCCGGTAATCTCCGGGAACTGAAGAATATCGTCCAACGCGCTTTTATTATGTCAGATCAGGTGATAGGGGTGGCTGAAATACCGGAGGAAGTGGTCCGCACGCCGGGACCAATAGCGCCCCAGAGCTGCTCAGGACGCTCTCTGACAGTCCAGGTGGGCCGCTCCATTGCGGACGTAGAGAGGGAACTCATTATGGCGACCCTGGAAGAATGTGGGGGGAAGAAGGAGAAAGCCGCGAACATTCTGGGTGTGAGCATGAAAACGCTCTATAACCGGTTAAGGGATTACCACGCCCGGTCCCAGGCTGCACGCTGATCGTCGGAGGTCACTCCTTGCAGGACCTTCCCAACCTTATCCTGGTCGATGTGCTGAGCCATGTCTCCAATGCTCACAATGCCGACCAGCCGCTTATTGTTGTCAACGACCGGAAGCCTGCGCACTTTCTGCTCGCTCATATTCCGTGCGACCTCGTTGATATCCTCGTCGGCATTGCAATACAGCACCGTCCCGGTAAGCGCGTCCTGGACGGTTGTTTGGTCCATGTTTTTACCCTTGGCAACAGCTCTCTGGACAATATCCCGGTCGGTCAGCGTGCCTTTCAGCTCATTGTCCGCGCCGACAAGAAGAAAACCGATATTCTTCTCGGCCATGAGCGCGGCTGCGGTTTTCAGGGAGGTGGAAGGGCTAATCGTTTCTGGGTTGCGATTCATCAGGTTTTTTACATTCATCGTGAGTATCCTCTTTGTCTAGCTCTCCAGCTTTCCAGCTTTGATGTCTGGTACTGGTGATGAAGCGGATATCGGGCCAGCCTTTTCGCTAATGACCAAATGGTAAGATTCAGGGCCGGCGGCGGGCTGTGATGGGCCAAAACCAGTCTTTGGAAGGAAGCGGTCTTTTTCTCGAGTTGGCGCTTTTGTGAATTTTTCAGTAGATGTCGTAATTATTTCCGCTGGTGAACGCCACAGTGGACCCGACACGGACACTGAAGATTAACTATGTGTAATGGTTTTATTATATGACCGGATGGGCAACATGTTTTTTTAAAAGAATATAAGAAACATGTTGTTAGATTTTTCCGAAACGTGATGATGCGTATGACTAATTACTTTGAAATCCGATGGTTTTTGGCAGTTGCCAGAAGTCGCCTATACTTAAATGAATGACGACAGCCTGATATGTGCACTGTGTTGTTTTCGGTAGCAAGCTCTTGGAAAATCTAGACTTTCGTCGATTTGATTAATAACGTTACAAGGACGTTTTTCATGCCCAGAGAGCTGATAAATGTACTTGCCAGGGATTTCGGGGAAGCCGCCGAATTAGCAGAAGCAGAATGGTTTTCACTAAATGGTATCCAACCCCGTCGGCTTTGTTTTGAGAAAGATGCAGTGGTATTTCGAGAAGGAGAGCCCGCAAACTCTTTTTTGCTCGTCAAGGAGGGGGTTTGCTTTAATCATCGTCACCTTGAAGATGGAAGCAGGCAGATTATCGACCTGTATTTTCCTGGTGAAGTTGTGGCCCCTGGGGAGCTTTCCAGAGAATGCCATGTCTCCGGGCTAACCACGTTTTCCAGGGTCGAATTCTTGGCCTATGACAAGGATGAAATCAAGGACGGGTTTTCCCAATCGCCCCGCCTTTCACGGCTGTTTATAGAGCTGATTTCCCAGGAGCAGGCCCATCTGACCGATCGCTTGGTGGGCGTTTCCAGATATTGTGCAAAACAGCGTGTCGCCAACTTCTTGCTGGAGGTTCGCTCCCGCGCCGGCCGAGCTATAGATGTTGTTTCTGGTTCTGATGTAACCACAGTCACCCTTGCCTTGCCCTGGGCCCGCGTCGCTGGTGGAGGCGATATGGTGGGGGTGCCCCAAGTGTTGATCGCGGACGCGCTTGGTCTCAGCATTGTCCACGTGAATCGGGTGCTTCGCGGGTTTAAAGAGGCGGGCTATATTCGTACCCACAGCCAGGGTATAGAGCTTCTGGATATCGAGGGGCTGAAGAAGGCAGCGGGTTAGAGCCCGTTTGGCCAAACGGGACATTACGTCATTGAGCGAGCGTTTGTGGAGCAGTAAGCTCCGGTGTCGGATTGCTGACGAACCCCGGTTTTTCCGGGGTTCGTTTCTTGCGAACTACGGGTTTTCAGAACCGGTAAGTTGCGCCGACACTCAGCACATCAATGCTTTCGTAGGTGTCATACCGACCCACAACCGCCAGGTTATCGCGAAGGTTATAGCGGGCGCCAATACCGAGGCCGATATCAAT
>Ga0098065_1001058_pt1 | contig 10506 bp, 10 predicted proteins | sample 25_taG_FD_75062 | JGI IMG/M metagenome (GOLD analysis project Ga0098065, IMG submission 75062) | Marine viral communities from Cariaco Basin, Caribbean Sea - 25_WHOI_OMZ | ecosystem: Environmental > Aquatic > Marine > Oceanic | place: Caribbean Sea: Cariaco Basin | collected 2014-11-08 | reverse complement strand
TATTAAAGCAGCCGCTATTGCATGGCATCTATTTAGATAACGAACCGAAGTTTGATCATAGTGGCGCGGTAGTCGTGTTAAAAGCTGACAATAACCATAGTAAAGCGGCCTTAGCGGGCGTGATGCTAGGCAAGCTCTATCTTATGCTCAATCAAATCATTTATGACAAACATCGCGAGCTATCACGCTTTGCTCTGCCCATTCGGGTTGGCGTTAGTGATGATGCGCAAGCCCGCCCGCTCAGCCATTTGCTAGAGAGCGTGGGCCGTCGTGGTGAGATGTTGATTCTGTATCCAAAAGCGGGTCTCAAAGAGATTGGCAACCACATTCAAGTGCGCAACCTACAGCGTCCTACCACCGTCTATGAGCGCGAGAGTGCCTTCTTTGACGGGACCAATGAGGCAATGATGCAGCGTCTAATCGATGTGCGCAATGCTGTGCTATTGTCAGGTAATGAAGACGCCTAAGAGCACAGATAAAGGGTCAATGCACTCATAAAAACGGACGCTTAAGGTTTTAAGGATACTTGGGCTATAGCGCCATACTCCTCCGCTAAGCTGACCACCGTCACTGCAGCATTTATTTAAGGATTAGGCCGTAAGTTTTCCTTGCCCTTAGGCCTTTTTGCGCTCATCTTAGGAGTATAGTGGGCTATAACGCGCATAGAGACCATACCCGTATGACGGTCTCTATAGGCTAAATAGTGTTTCTGCGGCCCTCATTGTCCACATATTTGCGATTATCATTGACAATACTCGCTGAAGGTTTTATAAGAAACCTTGTAATCCGCTTAACCTATCTCTATCATGCGCGCTACCCAAATAAGCGGCTTAGCAGAAGGTGGGTTTGCCTCATTAGAGACCTAGTGGCTTAAGCTGCAGGCTCAACAAAATATCCAGCTAAAAAAGCTATCCCGCCCATAAAGCATAGCTTGTTATTAATACTGACCAAGACGTAAGCTAATTCATAAATCCATTTGGGTAATATGGCAACCATTAAGAGACCATACGACCCCAATTACTGTAGGTTAAGAGGAGTTTGCTGTGAGTGATGCAGATATCGACGACGATTTTGATGATGATTTTGATGACGAAGATCCTGAGGCAAAGGTAGCGGAAGAGGCCTCAACCAGTGCGCGTGAGCGTCTGAGCAGCTTAGAAAAACGTCGTTTAATCGATAATTTGTTAGAAGAGAAACGCTTAGCCCGTGAGCTAAAAGACGGTTTTGACGATGATTTTGATGATGACGATTTAGACGACGACTTTGACGACGAATAGTTGCAAAAAAACCTTGTCCGCTACACTCCTGTACCACCACAAATTTGTAATGATATGAGTAACCGATTATGACTTTAGATGATTTAAAAGAGTACCTCGACTCTGACGATAACGAGTTTGGCTTAGAGAGCGTAGCGACCCATGGCTATTTAGCGGCGACCGTAGTCGGCAAAGCCTTACCGAACTGGATGTCTTTGCTATTTGAAGGTAAAGAAAACCAAGTCGATGCAGAAGTAAGAGACGCTATCACCGCTTGGCGCGAGTCTATGCTGGCTGATCTTAAAGCTGAGACCGATATTGAGCTGCCTTTAGCCTCTAGCGCTGACGAAGAAGTGGATTTCTCTTTAGATTCTGACCTAGCGGCTTGGTCAGTAGGCTTTGTCGATGCTATGTACGGCGATGAAAACGTCGACTGGTTTAGTGAAGAAGATACTGCTGAAGACGTGGCTATGTTGACCCTACCGATGATGGTATTTAGCGGTATTGATATGGCGGGTGATGCTGAAGACGAAGACCCTGCTTTAGCAGAAATCCGTAGCGATGATGATGCTTTAGCGCAGATGGCCAACAGTATTGAAGGCAATTTGACTGAGCTGTATCTGTTGTTTCATACGCAAGACTAATAGCTCTACCTAAGCGTATAAATAATAGCCGTATAAATAACAGACGTATAAATACTAGCAAAGCGCGGGCAGCCTACTATAAGGGCTGCCCGTTTTTTTTATATGGTGTAAGATAAGGTCATGCCTTGTGATCGCTGCCTCCAGCCATCTCCATCCTCTAACTATAAAGCGGCTTGATTATGCAACTCTCTAATTTAGAACACCTGCCCAATTACACCATCACCGAGCGTTTGGATGTGGTCTACGGCAGCACCGTGCGTTCCAAACATGTGGGTAAAGACCTGTTTGCGAGCTTTAAAAACCTAGTCGGTGGTGAGCTGACCGCTTATACCGAATTGCTAGAAGAGTCCCGCCAAGAGGCTATAGAACGGATGATGGTCAAGGCACAAGCATTAGGCGCGGATGCTATCGTTGGTATTCGCTTTTCTACCGCCAGTATCGCACAGGGGGCGTCAGAGATTTTTGTCTATGGCACTGCCGTTAGAGCTGTTCCCAATAGCGTGCCCAACCACAATGCTCCTATTTATCAACAGCCACCACCGTTGACTTAGCCTTTATGGGCAAACATTAGGATTGCAGGTTGCTCAGAGTAGGGTGACCGAGATTAAAGGGTGTTACGTTTAACGGTGCTACGTTTAAGGGTGCTAAGAGTAGGAGAGCAGAGCGGTGTCGAATATTTTGCACGAAATAGTATCGAATTACGGGTTATTCATCGTGTTGTTTGTGGTGGGCTGGTTTTTTGGTCGTCGTAATGAGCAAGCGCATTTGCAAGAACTCGCCAAGTCAGAAAAAGTCTTGGGGCATATCATTTTATCGAGTGAACGTTTCTACGAGCCAGAATTAGCTCAGGAGACGCAAGGGGATTTGGTCATCGGTAGTGTGGTCATCGCCCAAGATTATTTTAAAATGATTATCGCGCGGCTATTAAGCTTAGTGGGTAAAAACCTAACGACTTATGAAACCTTGCTCGACCGTGCCCGCCGCGAAGCTTTAGTGCGGATGAAGCTGCAAGCCCAGTATCAGGGATATAATCAGATTTATGGCGTTCGCCTTGAGGTGTCCAATATCAATCAATTGGGCAGCATGGTTGAAGCCATCGCTTATGGGACGGCAGTCTATACCGTGAATAATCCTAAGGTCCCGCCGCCTTTGCCTAAAGCTGCTTTTAAGTAAACGCCGTTCTTTTTATTTAATTTGTTAGTCTCTATGCTGTCTTTTCATAAATTCTGTTTTAGGCATTTCGGCTTTAATTTTTTCGATATCGTATAAGAACGTGCGGTTTTTCAAAATAGCGACGAAGACCACCCCTCCAACAGTATTGCCTAATAGCACCAACACTAAGAAAATGAGATAGTCGGCGACACTAATGCTATGGCCATAAATTAGCCCAGAGAATACTTCAACATTACCCACGATACTGTGGTGTAAGCCTAAAAATCCGATAGTGCCGGTAATCAAAGTCACTAAGACAATGCGGCTAATCGTATCGCGCGCTGAGGTAACTAACCACGCTGCAACGCCCATGAGCCAACCGGCTAATACTGAGCTACCAAAGATAACCCACCAGTCGTAATCTAAAACGTGCTGGGCAAAATGGTCGATATTCTCGCTACTGTACAGCCCCATATGTAAGCCTAAGCCAATCATCAATACGGCAAATAGGCAACCGCCCAAAATATTGCCGACGATAACGATGCCCCAAAGCCTTAACAACTTGCTAACCGGTTCGATTTTATTTAATACTGGCAGGCTTAGTAAGGACGTTTGCTCAGTGAATAATAGCGATTGGCCAATCACGACGATGATAAAGCCTAATGGATACAGTAAGGAAGACAGTACTAGGGCGTAGTGATCATACTCGGTAGGCAACAAGGCGCTGAGTAGCGAATAGGCGGCCAAAATAACGAAAAGACTAATCCCTATCTCCAATCCAGCGGTAAAGGCACTGGTGAATAATGAGCCTAGCGAGCGGTTAAAGGTTTCTTTGGCATCAAGGACTTGCTCGACTAAAATACTGGCGTAGCTTTTGGGCTGGCTAATGTTGTCGTCTTCCGCGACTTTTTTAATCGTTTCTTTATCTTGCTCACTGACGCCTTCGGAAAAGTCCTCATCTTCTAAATGCTTAGTGGCACTCGGCTGCGACTCATCCTGACTGTTGTTTGAGTCGAAATCTGAGTCTGTTTCTGTTTCTGTTTCGTGTTGAGTAGCATGAAGCTCAGCAGGATACTCCGCTATCGGCGTCTCGGTAGCCGTTGGTGGCGAAGGTTGCGTCGAGGGCGCAGGAGGAGAAGGCTGGTCGTTAGGCACAGGAAGCTCGCTATTTAATCAGCTAATTAAGAGAAGGGTAGCGCTACAAAGTCGATCGCTCCTTGCAGTTTAGTGGATAGCGGGCCGCAGTGATATTAGGATTTCACCCTATTGCTGTTATTCTTTGTTTAATCAGAAAGTTAATTTTCTATAATCGCTATCTTTTTATGAGGTATGGCTTCATTTTCAGTGGCCAAGATGGCATGAGTTAGAGCGCACTCCAGAGTTAATTTGCCCCACCATCTAACAAAATTTGCCCATCTACGTTAAAATCAACGTATTCAAATTTTCCTATACCATTTCTATTCTTACTAATTGATAAGACAGTAACTATGAGCCAAACAAACCGTCAGACCAATCTTACCCAATCTATTCAAGCCGCGCTAAACCAACTCGAGAATGCCTACAACCCTGCCGAGATTGAGCAAGGCATGTATCAAACTTGGGAAGAGCAAGGCTATTTTCAGCCAAAATATGACAGCGATGAGTCGTTTTCTATCGCTCTGCCGCCACCGAACGTTACCGGTAACCTACACATGGGCCACGGCTTTAACAACGCCATCATGGATGCATTGACCCGCTATCACCGCATGTTAGGCGACAATACCCTTTGGCAACCTGGTACGGATCATGCCGGTATTGCTACGCAAATGGTCGTTGAACGTCGTCTGGATGCGCAAGGGATTAAGCGCCGTGATATGACCCGCGAAGATTTCATTGATAAGGTTTGGGAATGGAAAGAAGAATCGGGCGGTAATATTACTCGTCAGATTCGTCGTCTGGGCTCATCGGTAGACTGGTCACGTGAGCGTTTTACCATGGATGATGGCCTGTCCAATGCGGTAAAAGAAGTGTTTGTCCGCCTGTTTGACGACGGCCTTATCTACCGGGGTAAACGTCTGGTTAACTGGGATCCAAAATTCCAAACAGCTCTATCAGATTTAGAAGTCGAAAACCATGACGAAAAAGGTTCACTGTGGCACTTCCGTTATCATTTCACTGATAAAGATGTACAGACCCAAGATGGTAAAGACTATCTCGTCGTAGCCACCACCCGTCCTGAGACCTTATTGGGCGATACCGCGGTTGCCGTGAATCCAAAAGACGAGCGCTATTCCCATCTGGTTGGCAAAACCATCACTTTACCTATTACAGGCCGCGTAGTACCTATCGTCGCGGATGACTATGTTGAAAGTGACTTTGGTACCGGCTGTGTAAAAATTACCCCAGCCCACGACTTTAACGATTATGAGCTGGGCCGTCGTCATGATATGCCGCTTATTAATATTTTTGATGCCCATGCCCATATTTTGCCAGCGATGGAAGTCTATCCCGACTTGCAGACCCGTGAGCCTGAGCTTGAGACTACGCCAGAAGCTTATGCTGGTGTTGAACGTTTCGTAGCGCGTAAGCAATTGGTGGCGCAAGCTACTGAGGAAGGCTGGCTCGATCAAATCGAAGACTATGCTCTAAAAGCCCCGCGTGGCGACCGTAGTGGTGTCATCGTTGAGCCGTGGTTGACCGATCAGTGGTATGTTGCTGTTGAGCAGTTGGCTAAACCAGCTATCGAAGCGGTCGAAAATGGCCGTATCGAATTTGTCCCTGCTCAGTACAAAAATATGTATATGGCGTGGATGAATGACCTGCAAGACTGGTGTATCAGCCGTCAGTTATGGTGGGGACATCGTATTCCCGCTTGGTACGACGACGAAGGTAACATCTATGTGGCGCGTGACGAAGCTGAAGTACGTAGCAAATATAATCTCGATGCTAGCATCAGCCTGCGTCAAGATGACGACGTACTCGATACTTGGTTTAGCTCAGGCCTATGGACGTTCAGTACGTTAGGTTGGGCTGACGAATCGGATGTGAAAAAAGTCCTTGAGACCTTCCACCCGACCAGCGTCCTCGTCACCGGTTTTGACATTATCTTCTTCTGGGTCGCACGCATGATTATGCTGACCATGCACTTTATGAAGAACGAAGATGGAACGCCACAAGTGCCATTTAAGACCGTCTATGTGCATGGCCTGGTGCGTGATGGCAACGGTCAAAAGATGTCGAAATCGAAAGGTAACGTCCTTGATCCTATCGACATCATCGACGGTATCGATTTAGAGACTTTGGTGGAAAAACGCACTAGCAATATGATGAACCCGAAAGACGCAGCGAAGATTGAAAAGCAAACGCGTAAAGAGTTCCCAGAAGGTATTCCAGCTTTTGGTACCGATGCTCTGCGCTTTACTTTTACCTCGTTGGCCAGTACGGGTCGTGATATCAACTTTGATCTCAAGCGCGTTGAAGGTTATCGCAACTTCTGTAATAAAATTTGGAACGCCAGTCGCTTTGTCTTGATGAACTGTGTTGATAGCGAAGGCACGGCACAAGCGATCGATAGCGCCGCTAATCCTGATGTTTGGGAGCTGCCTGAGCGCTGGATTATGAGCCGTCTAAACTCGAGCATCCAAGATATCCATCAGCATTTTGCGCAGTATCGCTTGGATATGGTCAGCAAAGATATCTACGAGTTTATCTGGAATGAGTATTGCGATTGGTACGTTGAGCTGGCTAAAGCGAGCTTAAACGATGACTCGGTCAGCGATGAGCGTAAGGCACAGATTCGTTTCGTCTTATTGCACGTGTTAGAGACGGCACTGCGCTTTACCCATCCTATCATGCCGTACTTAAGCGAGCAGATTTGGCAGACTATCGCACCGCTATTGGGTCGTAAAGACACCGATAGTATCGTGGTGGCTAAGTTCCCAGCCGTGGATACTGCGCAAATCAACGCGCAGATTGAGACGGATATGACTTGGTTGCAAGAGCTCATCGCTGGCGTGCGTAATATCCGTGGTGAGATGAAGTTGGGCAATGCGGTACGACTACCAGTCTTGCTACAGAACATCACCGACGAGCAGTCTGAACGCCTAACTCGTATCCAAAACCAGTTTAAAGCTTTGTCGAAAGTTGAAAGCCTGTCTATCGTAAAAGAAGGCGAAGAAGTACCGTTATCGTCATCAAGCATGGTCGGTCAACTGCGTATCTTAGTGCCAATGAAAGGTCTGATTGACCCAACTGCCGAGCTAAAACGTTTGGGCAAGTCCTATGACAAGCTAAAAGGTCAAGCGGAAGGCATCGCGCGTAAGCTGGGCAATGAAGGGTTCGTGAGCAAAGCGCCTGTGGAAGTTGTGGATGCTGAGAAGGCGAAAATGGCTGAGCTAGAGGGTCAGTTGAAAGTGATGACTGAGCAGATGGATCAGCTTAAGGCTTTGTAATCTGTCATTTCTGCAAGTAACTCTCAATTCCTAGTATTGTCTAATGACCCAGTATTGAGCGTAAGTGCTTGATACTGGGTTTTTTAATGGGTGAGTGGAAAAGTTGGCGCTTTAAGAGCTAATAAACAAGACCTTTTATAAAGTGCTACTATAACTTGAGGGATAAAGTCTATGAACTTAGATTATTGTATATTTTGAATAGTTATTAGCCCTTAATACTTTATATTTGTGCCTAACTAAAATTATAAAATCAAGGTCAATATGATGACCAAAATTGAGTACGACTATCTTGTTTTTTTATGGGATGAGAAAAAGAATAAAATCAACCTTGCTAAACACGGAATAGCTTTCGAAGATGCTGTCCCAGTATTTTTTAATGATTATGTATTAACTCAATCACATAGTATCGTAGAAGGCGAGCAGCGCTGGCGAACTCTTGGTAGGATGAAAGATACCGTCATATTATTTATTGCTCACCTCGTCTATGACGATGAAATGGATAGAGAGGTAATTCGTATAATTACAGTGAGACAAGCAACTCCAACCGAGGAGAAAATCTATTATGGCCATTATTAGGAAAGTATATCACTTAGATAATCCGCCTAAACTGACTGCAGAACAGCTAGAGCGCTTAGAAGCCTTAAAGTATCGCGAAATCGATTTATCCGATGCTCCAGAAGTTACGGACTGGAGCGGGGCAGTGCGAGGCCGATTTATGCAAAAGCGTCTGCCAGTGAGTAATGAGGCGTATGAATGGCTGCAAAAAGGGGGTCAACCTGCTGAGGTACGCTTAAATGAGCTGTTGCAAGAATTGATGCAGAAAGAGAGTGAGTCGGCGGTGAAATGACTTAGAGTTGGCGTTACTAACAGTTTTTGTATTAACTCTCAGTGTTATTCTAAAGAATAAAAATTTGGGATAAGTTATTGTTGGATTAAAAAAGATCGTAAAAAATAATAGTTCATGGCATGTGACAATTTAACCAAAGAGGATTCGGTCATAAATCCTGAAATAAAGGTAAGTCGAAAAGTTCATTTTCCTGCTCGACATCTACGACCTCAATAGATAAATTAAGAACCCTGACGATTTCTGCTATACCCGTATCACCAGTGAATATCTTAGGTATTTGATTGGCCAAAATCATACCAATGATCTGGATATCTACTTTAACTTTCTGCTTAGTTTCTCTTTTGAATGTATAATCATTGCTCTTTTCCAGACGTCTGTAGACTTGAGCACTAAAATGAGCAGACTTTAGATCAAAATCGAATACTTGAGTGAAGTTATTAATTTTTGTTAAATAGTCAGAACGGTCAAAATTATCATCTCTCACTAAAAACTCAGCAATAGCAGGAGTCGGTAGGGCTAAAACAGCCTCATTTTTCTCAAAATATTGATAAAAGATACGTTGATCACTTCTGTTCTCTACTAGTTTAATTAGTAAGTTAGCATCCGCCATTATAATCAAGAATGCCGCTCCTCTAACCACGTATTAACAGGTTTCTCTTCTTTTTGCCAGCCGCTAGCACCTAAAGCAGCAAAGTCTGTCATCCATGACTTTGCTGTAGTGGTATTCTCAATAATATCAAAAGAGGAAGCTTGAAAGCTTTTTAGTTTAATTTGAAAGTTATCTTTTACCTCATACTTGGCTATACCAGAAAACCTAATCAAACTTTCGTGTCGCCATAAAGATTCAAGAAAGGGAGCGATTTCATATGATAGAGTTTTAGTCACTTCAATAGAGGTTTGAATGCCATTAGCCAACAAAATCATAAAATGGTCAGTGTCATCCTTGCCGTGAGCAGGTCTAATGAGTTTGCCAGTTAGCGTCTCATTTTGTTGGAACACATGTGCTGAAGATTCGCGATAATCGATATGATGAACCAACTCTAACGCTTCATCATTGACAGCATGACGACTGGCCAAAATAGAAGCTTCAATATCGTTAAAATTTTGCGAATAACGGCGGATAATTTTATGAATATCATTCAACGCTGCATTTTGTTTGCTAATATTGGTATTAAGTTGCTCAATTTTTTTAGAGTAATACTCAGGATAGGTTTTAACCTTTAGTACCGCAGACCCTGAATATATATCATCAAAATATAGGTGATCATCGCCTAATAACTTACAAAAGTCATTTAGTAGACGGCCGATATCACCGGCGCTGATATTACTCAGGTCAATACCAGATAATTTTAGGACGAACGTTGATTTATCAGTCATATCGCCTTCCTGTAATAAAGCGAAGTATAGGAATACCTTTATTCATACTGTTATATAAGTATACTTATATTATCAAATTGACATCACTTCTGGGTAAAATTATGCATACATGCATAAAACTATGACAATGGTTTTTTTCTCTAAGGATAATAGATGGTTAACTTAGCCCTAGGGCAGCGCATACCCCTAAACCAACTCAAAATAGACGAGAACTCACTATTCATAGTGACGTTCACACGTCAAAGTCCGATAGAGATGGATATTAGCTGCTTTGCATTAGACGCAGCAGGCAAGCTGATTAATGACGATTACATGGTGTTCTACAATCAGCCTGTCTCACCTTGTCAGCAAATCAAACTCACACACTATGACCCTCAGCCTAGCCCAAGTAAAAGTATCCAAGCTGAGTTTGCAATCACCCTATCTAAACTGCCTAGCAATATTGATAGCCTATTCTTTGTTCTATCAGCGGATGTACCACTCAAGCAAGTACAGTCGTTAGAAATTGACCTATTCCAGCAGTCACAAAAAGCACGGGCCAATTACCAGTCAGCGGATTTTGCTGACTTACAAGCCAGTATGCTCTTGCAGCTGTATCGTAAAAATGGTGTTTGGCGAGTGGCTAATGTGGGTCAGGGGTTCAACGGTGGGCTAGCCGCAGTAGTTCAGCATTTCGGTGGCGATGTGGCAGAAGATGAAGCAACTAACCCTATTGCTAATAAAGCTAAAGTTTCCTTAGAAAAAGTGATGCTAGAAAAAGCGCCTAAGCTGGCTAACCTTGCCAAAAAAGCGACCGTATC
>Ga0098065_1001056_pt1 | contig 10517 bp, 9 predicted proteins | sample 25_taG_FD_75062 | JGI IMG/M metagenome (GOLD analysis project Ga0098065, IMG submission 75062) | Marine viral communities from Cariaco Basin, Caribbean Sea - 25_WHOI_OMZ | ecosystem: Environmental > Aquatic > Marine > Oceanic | place: Caribbean Sea: Cariaco Basin | collected 2014-11-08 | reverse complement strand
TACTATGAGTTTGCGCCATTTTTTAACCTTATCTGATTTAACCAAACAAGAACTAGAAAACTTAATCAAACGCGCAAGCGAATTGCGTAAGATGCAACACGCAGGCGAGATATACCAGCCTTTCGTTGGTCGTACGCTTGGCATGATATTTGAAAAATCTTCAACGCGTACCCGTATCTCATTTGAGACGGGCATGGGTCAATTTGGTGGTAATGCCATATTTTTATCACCCAACGATACACAGCTCGGTCGCGGCGAGCCACTAGAAGACTCAGCACGCGTGATTTCTAGCATGGTAGATATCATTATGATTCGTACCTTTGGGCACGAAAAAGTTGAAACCTTTGCTGAATACTCAAGCGTACCGATTATCAATGCGTTGACCGATGATTATCATCCCTGCCAACTACTTGCTGATATGCAAACCTATTACGAGCATCGCGGTAGTATCGAAAATAAGATCGTCACGTGGGTCGGTGATGGCAACAATATGTGCTCATCATTTATGCAAGCTGCTAATCAGTTTGGTTTTGAATTACGTGTCGCAGCGCCTTATGGGTTCGAGCCTGATCCAAAGCTTATGGAGCGTTTCTCACATTGCGTAAGTCTGGTAGAAAACGTACAAGACGCGGCCAAAGACTCTAACTTGATTGTCACCGATGTGTGGGCAAGTATGGGGCAAGAATCCGAGCAAAACACACGCGCACGTCGTTTTGCCCCTTATCAAGTGACGCCGTCTCTATTAGACAAAGCCGACCCTGAAGTGGTGTTTATGCATTGCTTGCCCGCCCATCGCGGTGAGGAGATCTCTCATGATATGCTTAATGACCCACGCTCTGTCGTTTGGGATGAAGCCGAAAACCGCTTACATGCCCAAAAAGCATTGATGGAGTTTTTGCTAAAAGACAAAATTAAGTTGTCTTAATCATTTACATACCCTCATGACTAAGCAAAGTAAGTTAATTATGAAGCAAGACACAAAAAAGGCAGACTATATTAGTCTGCCTTTTTTATTATTCAATTTTTAGCAAGCGTATGGATATAAATTAACGCGTGAGCGTCGTTACGCCATTTGCACCTGCTTTTAATAGCACATCCGCTTGGTTTGCCGCAAAGATACCATTACATACCACACCCACGATATTGTTTAGCTCTTTTTCGAGCGCAATCGGATTGCTCACATCCAAGTCATAAGTATCTAAGATAACGTTACCATAATCGGTGACAAAGTCTTCACGATATACGGGCTCACCGCCCAATTTGGCCAATTGACGCGCGACATAAGAGCGCGCTTGTGGCAGTACTTCAATTGGTACTGGAAACGCGCGACCCAAGATATCAACGCTTTTACTCTCATCAACCATACACACGAACTTATTAGACGCTGCTGCCACAATCTTTTCGCGAGTCAATGCACCGCCGCCGCCTTTGATAAGCTGCAAGTGCTCATTGACTTCATCAGCACCATCGATATAAACATCAAGTGTACCAGCAAAGTTTAAATCAACGATTTCGATACCAAGCGCACGAAGCTTGTCTTCAGTCACCTGTGAGCTGGCAACCGCGCCAGCAAGCTTCAATTGCGGCAACAACTCAATCAAACAGTTGACCGTACTGCCTGTCCCTACCCCAAGTATCATATCGTCTTCGATATAGCTTAGGGCGGCGCGGGCGGCGGCTTGCTTTTGTGCTTGCTGATCACTCATTATAAATCCTTGGAAAATAAACGTATGGTCTTAAAAAAAGTAAAACGCTAAAACAGATAAAATGCGCCGCTATTATAACCGATGATATTAACGGATGTTAGCGCAATCACGACTCTAATTCGCTAGTCATGTAATACTTATCTCACAACGTTCTTCACCACACGCTTTCACTTTATATTCATTCAAGCATGAAATCCCAAGAAAACTGCAATTGAGTCTTGCAAGATACTCAAAATCAGCATAGGCTAATCTATTTCGTTTTTATATTCATTTATATTCATTCTGTTTAGGGATTACTATGCTGTCACATTGGGTACGAGCCATCTTACAAGCCACCGTCTATGACGTTGCTATTCAAACACCACTTGAAACGGCACCCAAGCTGACCCAACGTTTTGCCAATGACATTCGATTTAAGCGTGAAGACTTACAACCGGTCAAATCATTTAAGTTGCGCGGTGCCTATAACCGTATCAGTCAGTTGAGCGATGAGCAAAAAGTGCGCGGCGTCATCTGTGCGTCAGCAGGCAACCATGCGCAAGGCGTGGCTTACTCTGCACGTAAACTGTCACTGAACAATATCATCGTCATGCCAACCACGACTCCTGATATCAAAGTGGATGCCGTCAGAGCACTTGGCGGTAATGTGGATCTGCACGGTGACAGCTTTGACCAAGCAAACCGCTATGCGATTGACCGCGCTGAACGCGAAGGACTGACCTTTATTCCACCTTATGACGATGAACTGGTGATTGCAGGGCAAGGTACGATCGGTCTTGAGCTGACCCAACAATGGCGTAATATGGATTATGTATTCGTTGCCGTTGGTGGTGGTGGCCTGATCTCAGGTGTGGCCGCATTCTTAGGAGAAGTGGCACCGCATGTCAAAGTGATCGCGGTAGAAGCCGAGCAGTCAGCTTGTCTAAAAGCGGCGCTTGAAACAGGTGAACGTGTCAAACTTGAGCAAGTAGGATTGTTCGTGGATGGCGTGGCAGTCGCGCAAATTGGTGAATTGCCTTTTGACGTTGTGCGTACGCAAAAAAGCGATAACTCAGGCCCTATCGTTGAGCCTGAAGTGATCACTTGTACCAATGATGAGGTTTGTGCCGCTGTCAAAGATGTTTTTGAAGAAAACCGCAGCATCGTTGAGCCTGCTGGCGCGTTATCAGTGGCTGGTATGAAAAAATATATCGTAGCCAACAATATTCAAGGGAAAAACTGCGTCGGTATCATTTGCGGTGCCAACATGAATTTTGACCGCCTGCGCTATATCGCTGAGCGTACTGAAATTGGTGAGAAGAAAGAAGCCATCTTTGGGGTCACTATCCCTGAACAAACAGGCGCTTTTTTGAATTTCTGTCGCAGCCTACACGGCCGTAATATCACTGAGTTTAACTACCGTGCTGACAGCAAAAAATCGCCAGATTCTATGGAACCTGCCTCAATCTTTGTCGGTATCGCTTTAAAAGAAGGTGAAAAAGAGCGTCAAACCATTAGCAGCCAACTGGCAGACGATGGCTATACCGCTCACGATCTGACCGATGATGATATTGCCAAGTCACATATCCGTCATTTGATTGGTGGCCATGCCAAAGTCGAAAACGAGCAGTTACTACAAGTGATATTCCCAGAGCGTCCGGGCGCACTGCTGACTTTCTTAGAAAAATTGGGCGATGACTTTAATATCACTTTATTCCATTACCGCAACCATGGTGCCGCTGAAGGTCGCGTATTGGTCGGCCTGCAAGCCTCTGACAGTAACTCGCGCCAACTACAAGACGCGCTTTTAGATATCGGTTATGACTGTACCACGGTCAATGACAACATTGGCTATCAGTTGTTTTTAAGATAGTAAAGGTAGATATAAAAATTCAAATCAAATGGCGATTTTTAGTCAATTAAAGGCTGCCATTTTCATATTAATAATGATTATGAGATGGCAGGTATGGCACAGTGATAAACAAAGTACTAGTGATATTAACGTTACTGATTTTCGTACTTATAGGTTATAGAGTTCTTCAACCTAAAAGTACGATAAATCAACCTACAGCCAATACAGCGGCAGATACCGTAACTCAACCGGCTCTTACTCCTGTTGAAGTTGATAACATTGATGACATACCGCCAACATACGTTGATTTGGATCCCACTTCAACATCAGCGCCAACTGCAAATCCAGCCTTATCAACGCAATCGGCCCCAAACTTTTCATGTGATGGCAGAACACATTGCTCACAAATGACATCATGTGCGGAGGCAACTTACTTCACAAACTACTGTCCTAATACCAAAATGGATGGTAATCACGACGGTGTACCTTGTGAACAACAATTGTGCAACTGACCCACAACAACAAAAATCCATTTGCAAATAGTAAAGTTGCCCTAATATTATTTATATAAAACTATAATTTAATATATAAAAAATGCAAAAGGATTCTTATGAGTAAAAATACAAATAATAACCCTCAAAGTCTGGCCAAAATTCGTCTTGATAAATGGTTGTGGGCGGCACGGTTCTACCGTACACGTACGCTTGCCAAGCAAGCAATTGAAAGCGGACGTGTCCATTATGCTGGCAGCCGCGTAAAAACCAGTAAAGAGATCTCAGTCGGCGATGAGCTAACCATTCGTCAAGGCTCAGCGACCGCCATGACCGAAAAGACTGTCGTTGTTGAGGCGCTATCTGCACAGCGGGGCAATGCGACCGCTGCTGAGGTATTATATTCAGAGACCAAAGAGAGCGAAACGCGGCGTGCTTATTACGCCGAACAGCGCAAACTTGCCAACCTTGCACGCCCTGATAATAAGCCGAATAAAAAGGAGCGCCGTGACTTACAGCGTTTTAAGTCTAATCAAGATTGATATAGCATTACCCAGTTATATATAGCATTGTCATAAACCCAGTATTAAGTGACGCTATTGTCCAGTCTCTGTCCTTGCCATTCAAGCGATTAAGCGTTACGCTAGTCGTTGGTTCAATCGATTGCATGCTAATAAAAGCCGCATTAATAATGCTGGTCTCTTATAGCATGTTTTTTTTGTTATAGAAGGTCATATTATGCTGATGAAAGCCTGTACTCCCTCGTCTGTATTATTGGTTTGTTTAGGAAATATCTGCCGCTCCCCTACTGCTGAGGAGGTTTTCCGTCAGCAAGCGGCGATTGCTGGACTCTCAATAAAAATAGACTCAGCAGGCACCAGTGATTTACATGTCGGCGACAAACCTGACCCACGCTCGCAGCGTCATGCCAAATCACATGGCTACAAAATTAATAAATTGGTTGCACGCCAGGTAACGGCTAATGACTTTCGCGATTTTGATTTAATCTTGGCCATGGATTCACAGAATTTAGCCGACCTGCAAGCTATTAAAGATGGTATTACAGATACAGAAGATGACTTGGCAAAGCTGGCCCTGTTCAGTGAGGAAGACCCTACCTACGGCGGTAACGATGTACCAGATCCTTATAAAGGTAATAGTGATGATTTTGAAGAGGTGATCGAGCGCATCGAATCAAGTGCACAAGCTTGGATCGAAAGCTGGAAAGCTTGCTAGCCATACCGTCTATATTTCTGCTACTCTTGCATCCGGTATACTCTATAATATAGTTAATCCTCTGTAAAAGAGCTACAGCGTTAACCTCGCTTGAAGTATCACGTATACGTCTGCACTCAGTTGCCTTGTATCTTTTTTAAATTGAATCAACTATAGCTACCTTATTTATTATCCTTTTGCCCCATAGGCTATGTTATGACCCAAGCTTCACGCCTTGACCACAGTACTCAGTCTACCATCCTCACTGATGTTTTGAATGTTTCAGCGTCTGCCGTAGTCAATGATTCAATCGATTTGTCACATAGCAATACGATGGCATTGGCCTGCGTTGCTGACTCTGTCGTGACATTAGAGAATGAGACGCAGCTTGATGATTTTATGGCAGCTTATATAGAGGATACGGTAGACAAACTACCGCTGTTTGTCTTATCTGGCGGTAGCAATGTCTTACTACCAGCAGCGTTAAATGCGGTGGTATTACAACCCAAAATGCGCGGTATTCACATGACTGCTCAGACTGATGGCTATGTCGATATCGAAGTAATGGCGGGCGAAAACTGGCATGATCTAGTCGTACATACAGTCAATCAAGGCTGGTATGGGTTAGAGAATCTCGCGCTCATACCTGGCCTAACTGGTGCAGCGCCAGTACAAAATATTGGTGCTTACGGTGTGCAGTTAGAAGACTGCTTACAATATGTACGCGCTTATCATTTACCGACACAAACTTGGCACCATTTATCAGCGGCCGACTGCCAATTTGGCTATCGTGACAGTATCTTTAAACGCACGCCAAACACATGGCTTATTAGTCGCGTCGGTTTCAGATTACATACTGATCCCACCAATATTCTAGCCAGCTATGGTGATGTCCAAACTGTGGCGCAGCGCTATGCTGAGCAGCAAGGACGCGAGCAAGCCAACCCTCATGACGTTATGCAAGCCATTATAGATATTAGACAACAAAAGCTACCAGACCCAAAACAGCTACCTAATTGCGGTAGTTTTTTCCAAAATCCTATTATCGCTCAGGAGCAGTTCACGGCGTTGCAAGCAACTTATCCAGCTATCGTTGGTTATCCGATGCCTGACGCGATGGTAAAAGTTGCCGCAGGTTGGCTCATCGAGCAAGCAGGATTAAAAGGGGGCGGCATCGTACCCATCGTGACTCATAAACATCAAGCGCTGGTACTGACCAACCATACTCCTTATCAAGCCACTCAAAAAGATGTGGCAACAGCACAGCGCTATATCGCCAACATCGTCTATGAGAAATTTGCAATTCAGCTATCACGTGAGCCAGTTTGGGTGAATGCTGATGGCTCAATTGGATATGCTGAGCATGTGGTCTAAACAATCATGGTCTAAACGCTTGTGGCGAAACTATTTGCGTTCAGCCGAACGGATGGTGAAGCTATTTCGTATCATCAATATTACCTTTGTATTAGGCTCAACGTCTGTTATTTTAGTCCTAATCAGTTTGTTCACACCGCTATTCTCACAAGCTGTTGTCTATATCTTTGCGCTTCTTCCTTTACCAAAAATGCCTTCTGCTGCTATGAGCTCTCCGCCGACTGCTTACGTGGTATTAGGCGGTGGTCTAACTAATGATAACAACAATCAAATCATCCTCAATCGCTACAGTCTGAATCGTGCCCGTACCGCGGCTGGGGCCTATCACGATCTTCCTTTACCTATTGTACTAAGTGGCGCTGAAGCCCCTTGGCTCGGTCAATGGCTCATTGAGCATGGTATCGATGGGCTGATAAGCGAAAATGCCAGTATGAATACGTGCGAAAACGCCCGTTTTACAGCCAAACGTATTCCACTCCATCACGTTTATCTGATTACTGATAGTTATCATATGGCACGTGCGCGTAGACAGTTTGCCTTGAATGGTATTAACAGCACGCCGCTTAGCGCACCATTGCCAGTTAGACGCGACTGGATGAAACCTGCGCAAAACCTAAGCCATTCACGGCGAGCTGTTTATGAAATCGCCGCCTATCTGCGAGATGTGATACGTCCACAGATGAATTGTCGTCACGCCGATGATGTGACTTCACAGCAGCTCCTAACACCGCGAGGCAATGCCAAAAAAGCATCTGATGAATAGGTTGTTATACTAAAAGTGCAGCTCATATCGTCATATGATGCTATGCCTCATTCTAATCGCTACAGATCATCCACTGCACTTGCGATGGGTGTATAATAAAAGACACTGCTATCGAAGAGAGTTGCCATGCTCAGTATATTTTTATTAATCCCATTAAGTCTCATGCTATTTGTGGTTGCCATCTGGGCGGTGCGTTATGCGGTAAAATCAAACCAGTTCGAAGATTTGGACAATGCATCACAGCGTATCATATTGGATGATCGTCAAGAACGCAGACAAACCATGCAAGCTCATGAGCGCGCGGTGCAGTCTCAGCCTTCTGCAAATACCAAGCCGTCAGATGACAACGTTAATAAAGATGCGATCGTTCGTACTGATGTAGAGAAAAACCCAAAAACCTAACCTTTATCCTCTTCTCTGTTCCTTGTGTAATGATGAGCTTTCGTTAGCTAATAATCGTGTCTATAGATACGGCCTTTATGACTTTTAGGAGATGCATCCATGACCATGGCTTTACTTGTTGCGGCATTACTGATGGGGTTTTTTGGCTCACCGCATTGTTTGGGTATGTGTGGCGGTCTTGTGACGGCATTTGGTCTGTCTATGAAAGATGTCAGCCCTACTAAGCGCCGCGCGCTGGTTGCCACCTATCATCTTGGCCGTCTAACCAGTTATGCATTGCTAGGTTTGGTCGCAGGACTTATTGGTGTCACGGTACTAGCGCCATTGATGCAGGGTAACAGCATGCCACGCATCTTGTTAGGACTGGTATTGGTATTTGTCGGTGCTACCATGCTTGGCGCGCCGTTTTTGACCAAGCTTGAGCGTTTTGGCATGCGCTTTTGGCAGTATCTTAGCCCGCTGCGTCAAAAGGTATTTCCACTTAATACTTTTCCGCGCGCACTAACAGCAGGTTTGCTTTGGGGCTTTTTACCTTGTGGTTTGGTATACGGCGCTCTACTGATTGCTGTCGTCGCTCACAATCCATTAAGCGGTGCTGCATTGATGTTCGTGTTCGGTTTAGGAACCATACCGATGCTAGTTGCAACGCACGAGACAGTTGGCTGGTTACGTGACAAGATTGGTCGTTTTCGCTTAAGGCAGTTAAATGGTGCGGTGATGGTACTCTCAGGTTTGGCAGTTGCTGTCGTTCCTATGGTCATGGCAAATATGCATGGCGGGCATGGTGGTGGGCACGCACAGATGGATCATAGTAGCCACTCTGCTATGATGTCTGAGACAGATGCTCATGACATGGATCAGATGAATCACGATATGATGCCAGCTATGAATCATGATATGCAAGACATGGATGATCATATGGATCATAGCATGCATGATATGGACGATGACGCCACCTCCATGCATCATGCTCAGTAATTTCTAACACATACTGCGAGTACTTCGTAGACTTTACCAAGCATAGAAAAAACCCTTAATATCAAAAATGATATTAAGGGTTTTATTGGTTAAATGATATCCATTTATAGCAATTATTCCTGCCACTGTTCAAGCGTAAATTTGGTTTCTAAATGCTTCTCTAATGCTGGTATATTAAATGCGTCATCTTCACTGACAAAGCTAATGCTAATGCCTGTTTGCCCAGCGCGGCCCGTACGACCAATGCGATGAACATAATCATCTGGTTGATCCGGCAAGGTATAATTAACCACATGACTGATATCATCGACATGGATACCGCGCCCTGCAACATCTGTTGCGACCAAAATAGAAGCATGTCCATCTTTAAAGCGCTGTAAGTATTTCTCACGTTTTTGCTGAATGACATCACCAGATAACATGACAATGTTATGACCCTGACGTAATTTGTGGTACAAGCTTTTGACTTGATCTTTGCGATTGGCGAATACAATGACCTTTTCAACGGCCTCATCACTGATAATACGCTGCAGGGCTTCGAGTTTTTGATCTTCTGTCAGTAAGTAAAAGTGCTGATCAACCAATTCGCTGGTTTTGTGTTCTGGCTCGATTTCCACAAACTGCGGCTCATGCAACCAGCGATACGCCAAATTCATCACATCTTGGTTAAAGGTAGCAGAAAACAGTAAGCTTTGACGGTCTGTATTGGCAGGCATACGACCTACTAAGCGCTTGATATCAGGGATAAAGCCCATGTCCAGCATGCGGTCTGCTTCATCCAATACCAACACCTCTACTCGATCTAAATACACCATGCCTTTATTGGCAAGATCAATCAGACGGCCAGGCGTTGCCACCAAAATATCAACGTATTGGCGCTCAAGCTCATGCTGCTGGGTTTCGTAATTGGTACCACCCATGATACAGACACTATGCAGCGACGTATATTTGGTCAATGCTATGCAGTCGTCAAATATCTGCTGAGCAAGCTCACGCGTTGGTGCCATAACGACTGCACGTGGCTCACCGAGATAGCGCTCTTCATCATGAGTAAAAGGACGTTTGAGTAACGCCTCCATAATAGTCAGCAAAAACGTTGCTGTCTTACCGGTTCCCGTTTGTGCCTGTCCGATGGCATCTTGATTTGCTAATGTATGCGGTAGTATTTTTGCCTGAATAGGCGTTAATTCAGTGAAGCCCAAATCACTCACGGCGCGTAATGTCGCGGCTGAAAGTGGCAAATCAGTAAACGTTGTAAAATTACTCAAAAAAAATATCCTTTTAAATTAGTTGCTTGTATTTTATCAATCACAAATCAGCTCACAATAAAGCTTTATACTGACATAAGCGTGACCAATAGCAGTCGCAACATTATATCTATAGATAGCCGCTAGACATACGGGTACAAAAAAAGCCAAGCCCAATACCTGACCTACCAAATATGCTGCTGTTAACTCAACATGGGTAAGACAATATGGGCTTGACTCAGTAGTATATCAGTAGTTCGTACAGACATTATAACTAAACCGCTTTAATGTCTGGATAGATTACTCTTCTATCTTTCTGACTTCTTCAGCTTGTAGGCCTTTCTCACCTTCTACGACACTGAACTCAACTTTTTCGCCATCTTTCAAAGAACGATAGCCATCACCCTGAATCGCGCGGAAATGGACAAAAATATCTTCTCCGCTGTCACGTTGAATGAAACCAAAGCCTTTTGAGTCATTAAACCACTTAACGATACCTTGCTCACGAGC
>Ga0098065_1001054_pt1 | contig 10563 bp, 10 predicted proteins | sample 25_taG_FD_75062 | JGI IMG/M metagenome (GOLD analysis project Ga0098065, IMG submission 75062) | Marine viral communities from Cariaco Basin, Caribbean Sea - 25_WHOI_OMZ | ecosystem: Environmental > Aquatic > Marine > Oceanic | place: Caribbean Sea: Cariaco Basin | collected 2014-11-08 | reverse complement strand
TACTATGAGTTTGCGCCATTTTTTAACCTTATCTGATTTAACCAAACAAGAACTAGAAAACTTAATCAAACGCGCAAGCGAATTGCGTAAGATGCAACACGCAGGCGAGATATACCAGCCTTTTGTTGGTCGTACGCTTGGCATGATATTTGAAAAATCTTCAACGCGTACCCGTATCTCGTTTGAGACGGGCATGGGTCAATTTGGTGGTAACGCCATATTTTTATCACCAAACGATACACAGCTTGGTCGCGGCGAGCCATTAGAAGACTCAGCACGCGTGATTTCTAGCATGGTTGATATCATCATGATTCGCACCTTTGGGCACGAAAAAGTTGAAACCTTTGCTGAATACTCAAGCGTACCGATTATCAATGCGTTGACCGATGACTATCACCCATGCCAGTTGCTCGCTGATATGCAAACCTATTACGAGCATCGCGGTAGTATCGAAAATAAAATCGTCACGTGGGTCGGTGATGGCAACAATATGTGCTCGTCATTTATGCAAGCTGCCAATCAGTTTGGTTTTGAATTACGCGTGGCAGCACCTTATGGGTTTGAGCCTGATCCGAAACTTATGGAACGCTTCTCACATTGCGTCAGTCTGGTAGAAAACGTACAAGACGCGGCAAAAGATTCTAACTTAATTGTCACTGATGTGTGGGCAAGTATGGGTCAGGAGTCAGAGCAAAACACACGTGCACGTCGTTTTGCGCCTTATCAAGTGACACCGTCTCTATTAGACAAAGCCGACCCTGAAGTGGTGTTTATGCATTGCTTGCCCGCCCATCGCGGCGAGGAAATCTCTCATGACATGCTTAATGACCCACGTTCTGTCGTTTGGGACGAAGCTGAAAACCGCCTACATGCACAAAAAGCATTGATGGAGTTTTTACTTAAAGACAAAATCAAGTTGCCTGCATAACTTAGGTTATTTTATAAAAAGACAGTGAGATAAATAGTAAGATAACTTGCTAGTACACTCCTAAATAAGTTTCTAAATAAAAAAGCCGTCCAGATCTGGACGGCTTTTTTGGTTATACAAATGATTTGATCATAGATTAACGCGTGAGCGTTGTCACACCATTAGCACCTGCTTTCAGCAGAACGTCTGCTTGGTTTGCCGCAAAGATACCATTACAGACCACACCTACGATATTATTTAGCTCTTTTTCAAGCGCGATTGGATTACTCACATCCAAATCATAAGTATCTAGAATGACATTACCATAATCAGTGACAAAGTCTTCACGATATACTGGCTCACCGCCCAATTTGGCCAATTGGCGAGCCACATACGAGCGTGCTTGTGGTAATACTTCAATCGGTACTGGAAACGCGCGACCTAATATATCAACGCTTTTACTATCATCGACCATACAGACGAACTTGTTTGAAGCGGCTGCCACAATCTTTTCGCGAGTCAATGCACCGCCGCCGCCTTTGATAAGTTGCAAGTGTTCATTGACTTCATCCGCACCATCGATATAAACATCTAACGTGCCAGCAAAGTTCAAATCGACTATTTCGATACCAAGCGCACGAAGTTTGTCTTCTGTCACCTGTGAGCTAGCGACAGCGCCAGCAAGCTTCAATTGTGGCAACAACTCAATCAAACAGTTGACCGTACTACCTGTCCCTACCCCAAGTATCATATCGTCTTCGATATAGCTTAGAGCAGCTTTGGCCGCGGCTTGCTTTTGTGCTTGCTGATCACTCATCATAAATCCTTGGAAAATAAACGTATGGTCTTAAAAAAAGTAAAAGGCTAAAACAGATAAAATGCGCGGCTATTATAACCGATGATATTAATGGATGTTAGCGCATCATGACGCTAATTTGTGAGTCCTATCGTGCCTAGCTAAGGCTTAACTTAGGTAAATACTTGCACTTCATGTAAATTCAAGCACGAAATCCCAAGAAAACTGCAATTGAGTCTTGCAAGATACTAAAAATCGGCATAGGCTAATCTATTTCGCTTTTATATTCATCTACACTTTTTATATTCACTCTGTTTAGGGATTACTATGCTGTCACACTGGGTACGAGCCATCTTACAAGCCACCGTCTATGACGTTGCTATTCAAACACCACTTGAAACGGCGCCCAAGCTGACCCAACGTTTTGCCAATGACATTCGATTTAAGCGTGAAGACTTACAACCAGTCAAATCATTTAAATTGCGTGGTGCCTATAACCGTATCAGTCAGTTGAGCGACGAGCAAAAAGCACGCGGCGTGATTTGTGCTTCAGCAGGTAATCATGCGCAAGGCGTGGCGTACTCTGCACGCAAATTATCATTAAACAACATCATCGTCATGCCAACCACGACCCCCGACATCAAAGTGGATGCGGTAAGAGCACTTGGTGGCAATGTAGATCTGCACGGTGATAGCTTCGATCAAGCGAACCGCTATGCGATCGATCGTGCTGAACGCGAAGGACTGACCTTTATTCCGCCTTATGACGATGAACTGGTCATCGCAGGACAAGGTACCATCGGTCTTGAGCTGACCCAGCAGTGGCGCAACATGGACTATGTGTTTGTTGCCGTTGGTGGTGGCGGCCTAATCTCTGGTGTGGCCGCATTTTTGGGAGAAGTGGCACCACATGTCAAAGTAATTGCGGTAGAAGCTGAGCAGTCAGCTTGTCTAAAAGCCGCGCTTGAAACAGGTGAACGTGTCAAACTTGAGCAAGTAGGATTGTTCGTCGATGGCGTGGCAGTCGCGCAGATTGGCGAATTGCCTTTTGACGTCGTGCGTACGCAAAAAAGCGATGATTCAGGCCCTGTCGTTGAGCCTAACGTCGTCACCTGTAGCAACGATGAAGTCTGCGCCGCGGTCAAAGATATCTTTGAAGAGAATCGCAGTATCGTTGAACCTGCTGGTGCATTGTCAGTCGCTGGTATGAAAAAATATATCGAAGCCAATAATATTCAAGACAAAAATTGCGTCGGCATCATTTGCGGTGCCAATATGAATTTTGACCGCCTGCGTTATATCGCTGAGCGTACTGAAATTGGTGAGAAAAAAGAAGCCATCTTTGGGGTTACTATTCCTGAACAAACGGGTGCTTTCTTGAACTTCTGTCGTAGTCTACATGGCCGTAATATTACTGAGTTTAACTACCGCGCTGACAGCAAAAAATCACCAGACTCAATGGAGCCTGCCTCAATCTTCGTAGGTATCGCTTTAAAAGAAGGTGAAAAAGAGCGTCAAACCATCAGTAACCAATTGTCAGACGATGGCTACACTGCTCATGACCTGACTGATGATGATATCGCTAAATCACATATCCGTCATTTGATTGGTGGTCATGCTCATGTTGAAAACGAGCAATTGCTACAAGTGGTATTCCCAGAACGTCCAGGCGCATTGCTGACTTTCTTAGAAAAGTTGGGTGATGACTTCAATATTACTTTATTCCATTACCGCAACCATGGGGCTGCTGAAGGTCGTGTACTGGTTGGCCTGCAAGCCTCTGAAGGCAACTCTCGTCAGTTACAAGACGCGCTTTTAGATATTGGTTATGACTGTGCTACGGTCAATGACAACATTGGCTATCAGTTGTTTTTGAGATAGTAAAAATAGATATCATATTTCTTACCTAATGGCAGTTTTTAAGTCGATTAAAAACTGCCATTTTCATATTAATAATAATTATGAGCTGGCAGGTATGGCACAGTGATAAACAAAGTATTAGTGATATTGACCTGTCTGATTTTAGTGCTTATAGGTTATAGAGTCCTTCAACCTAAAAACACGGTACATCAACCTGCAACCAATGCAGCAGCAGATATCGTAACGCAACCTACTCTTACCTCTACTGACGTTGATAATATTGATGACATACCGCCGACATACGTTGATTTGGGTACCACTCCAACATCAGCGCCAACTGCAACGCCAGTCTTATCAACACAACCGGCCTCAAACTTTTCATGTGACGGCAGAACGCATTGCTCACAAATGACATCCTGTGCAGAAGCCACTTATTTTACAAACTACTGTCCTAATACCAAAATGGATGGTAACCACGATGGTGTACCTTGTGAACAACAATGGTGCAACTAACCCACAGTCATCAAATCTATTTGCAAATATTAAAGTTGCCCTAATATTGTTTATATAAAACTATGATTTAATATAAAAACGAATGCAGAGTGACTCTTATGAAAAAAAATACTGATGATAACAACCAAGGTTTGGTGAAAATCCGTCTCGATAAATGGCTATGGGCAGCTAGGTTTTATCGTACACGCACCCTAGCCAAACAAGCGATTGAAAGTGGACGCGTACACTATGCCGGTAGCCGGGTAAAAACCAGTAAAGAGATTTCAGTCGGAGATGAGCTAACCATTCGCCAAGGCTCAGCGACCGCTATGACCGAAAAGACGGTCGTTGTTGAGGCGCTATCTGCCCAGCGTGGCAATGCGACTGCCGCTGAGGTACTATATTCAGAGACCAAAGAGAGCGAGACGCGCCGTGCTTACTATGCCGAACAGCGCAAACTGGCCAACCTTGCTCGTCCTGATAACAAACCCAATAAAAAAGAGCGACGCGATCTACAACGTTTTAAAAGCAATCAAGATTAAAACCGTTTCACCTTTCGGCCTTGTATCATATGGCCAAATTTTCATTGTTAAATGACGCTATTGTTTAGTCTCTATCCTTGCCATTCCAGGCATTAAGCGTTACGCTAGCAGCTGATTCAATCGATTGCATGCTAATAAAAGCCGCATTAACAATGCCGGTCTCTTATAGCATGTTTTTTTTGTTATAGAAGGTCATATTATGCTGATGAAAGCCTGTACTCCCTCGTCTGTATTATTGGTATGTTTAGGAAATATCTGCCGCTCCCCTACCGCTGAAGAAGTTTTCCGTCAGCAAGCAGCGATTGCTGGACTATCTATAAAAGTAGACTCAGCAGGCACCAGTGATTGGCACGTTGGCAGTGCGCCTGACGCTCGCTCGCAACGTCATGCTAAGTCACACGGCTATAAAATTAATAAGCTGGTCGCTCGTCAAGTCAGTGCCAATGACTTTCGTGATTTTGATTTAATATTAGCTATGGATTCACAGAATTTAGCTGATCTGCAAGCGATCAAAGATAGCATTACAGAGTCAGAAGATAATTTGGCAACACTAGCGCTGTTCAGTGAAGAAGACCCTACCTATTGCGGCAGTGATGTGCCAGATCCATATAAGGGCGATAACGATGATTTCGAAGAAGTGATCGAACGTATAGAATCAAGCGCCCAAGCTTGGATAGAAAGCTGGAAAGCCTGCTAGCCATACTGTCTATATTTCTGCTACTCTTGCATCCGGTATCCTCTATAATATAGTTAATCCTCTATAAAAGAGCTACAACGTTAACCTCGCTTGAAGTATCACAGTTACATCTGCACTCAGTTGCCTTGTATCTCTTTTAAATTGAAACAACTATAACTACCTTATTACTTATTATCCTTTTGCCACATAGGCTATGTTATGACCCAAGCTTCACGCCTTGACCACAGTACTCAGTCTACCATCAGCTCTGATGTTTCGAATGTTTCATCGACTGCCGTAGTCAATGATTCAATCGACTTGTCATATGACAATACTATGGCATTGGCCTGTGTTGCTGACTCTGTCGTGACGTTAGAAAATGAAGCGCAGCTTGATGACTTTATGGCAGCTTATATAGAGGATACAGTAGACAAGCTACCACTGTTTGTACTGTCTGGCGGTAGCAATGTTTTATTGCCTGCCGCGTTAAAAGCCATAGTATTACAGCCAAAGATGCGTGGTATTCATCTAACCAATCAAACCGACGATTATGTCGATATCGAAGTAATGGCTGGCGAAAACTGGCATGATTTGGTCGTACATACGGTCAATCAAGGTTGGTATGGGTTAGAAAATCTTGCACTAATACCTGGTCTGACGGGCGCAGCACCCATACAAAATATTGGTGCATACGGCGTACAATTAGAAGACTGCTTACAGTATGTACGCGCCTATCATTTGCCGACACAAACTTGGCACCATTTGTCAGCTGCTGATTGCCAATTTGGCTATCGTGATAGTATCTTTAAGCGCATACCAAACACATGGCTTATTAGCCGTGTAGGTTTCAGGTTACATACTGATCCTGCCAATATTTTAGCCAGTTATGGTGATGTACAGACTGTGGCGCAGCGCTATGCGGAGCAACAAGGGCGCGAGCGAGCAACTCCTGCTGACGTTATGCAGGCCATTATAGATATTAGACAACAAAAGCTGCCAGACCCTAAGCAGCTACCTAATTGTGGCAGTTTTTTTCAAAACCCTATTATCGCTCAGGAGCGGTTCACGGCGCTGCGAGCAACTTATCCAACTATCGTTGGTTACGCGATGCCTGATGCAATGGTAAAGGTTGCTGCAGGCTGGCTCATTGAGCAAGCAGGATTAAAAGGCGGCGGCATTGCACCTATTTTTACACATAAGCAGCAAGCACTAGTATTGACCAATCATACGCCTCAGCAAGCCACGCAAGGAGATGTAGCCATAGCGCAGAAACATATCGCTGCTACTGTCTATGAAAAATTTGCCATTCAATTGTCACGTGAGCCAGTCTGGGTAAATGCTGATGGCTCAATTGGATATGCTGAGCATGTGGCCTAAAAAATCATGGTCTAAGCGGCTATTATCTAAACGATTATGGCGATATTACTTGCGGTTTTCTGAACGCATGGTGACGCTTTTTCGCATTATCAATATTACTTTTATACTGGGCTCTACGTCCGTCATTTTAGTGATTATTAGCCTATTTACCCCGCTATTTTCGCAAGCAATCGTTTATATCTTTTCTCTACTACCCCTACCTGATATGCCTGCTGCTGCCATGAGCTCACCGCCTACCGCTTATGTAGTCCTAGGCGGCGGTCTGACCAATGACCACAACAACCAAATTATCCTAAACCGCTATAGTCTTAATCGTGCTCGTACCGCTGCAGGCGCTTACCATGACTTACCTCTACCGATTGTACTGAGTGGCGCTGAAGCTCCATGGCTCGGTCAATGGTTGATGGAACACGGTATCGACGGACTGATCAGCGAAAATGCTAGCATGAATACATGTGAAAACGCCCGTTTTACAGCCAAACGTATTCCGCTACGCCATGTATATCTGATTACTGATAGCTATCATATGGCGCGTGCACGCAGACAGTTTGCCTTAAATGGTATCAATAGCACACCACTTCCTGCGCCATTACCAGTGAAGCGCGACTGGATGAAGCCTGCCCACAACTTAAGTCACTCACGGCGCGCTGTCTATGAGGTCGCTGCCTACCTGCGCGATGTGATACGCCCCCAGATGGACTGCCGCCATGCCAATGATGTGACTTCACAGCAGCTATTGACTCCAAGAGGCAATGCCGCAAAAAACTCTGACGAATAAACGTTAAAGATATATACGATACTATTGAGAGACGCATTCTAAATGCTACCGATCATCCACTACATTTGTGATGGGTGTATAATAATAAGAGACACTGCTATTTAAGAGATTTGCCATGCTCAGTATATTTTTATTAATACCATTAAGTCTCATGCTGTTTGTGGTTGCTATTTGGGCAGTGCGTTATGCGGTCAAGTCAAATCAATTCGAAGATCTGGACAATGCATCACAGCGTATTATATTGGATGACCGTCAAGAACGCCGCCAAACCATGCAGGCTCATGAACGCTCAGCATCTACCCAGCAAAAAGATAAAACAGCGGCAACTGATGGAAATAACAAACATTCTGAGATAGATAAAGATTCAAAAATCTAATTTATCTACCTTATAAATGCGTAATTTATTAGTGCCGTTTTATTAAATAATTCAGAACTAGCAAGTTCGCCCTTTACCATTCTTAGGAGACGAATTCATGACCATCGCTTTACTTGTGGCGGCATTACTAATGGGATTCTTTGGTTCACCGCATTGTTTAGGCATGTGTGGCGGTCTTGTGACCGCATTTGGTCTGTCTATGAAAGATGTCAGCCCCGCCAAACGTCGTGCTTTGGTGGCCACGTATCATTTTGGGCGTTTAACGAGTTACGCATTATTGGGTTTAATTGCAGGGCTAATCGGTATTACCGTATTAAAGCCATTGATGATGGGTAATAGTACACCGCGTATTTTATTAGGATTGGTACTGGTATTCGTCGGTGTGACGATGCTTGGTGCGCCGTTTTTGACTAAGCTTGAACGTTTTGGTATGCGCTTTTGGCAGTATCTTAGCCCATTGCGTCAAAAGGTATTTCCACTTAATACTTTTCCGCGCGCATTAACAGCAGGGTTGCTTTGGGGCTTTTTGCCTTGTGGTTTGGTATATGGCGCTCTACTAATTGCGGTCGTTGCTCATAATCCATTAAGCGGTGCTGCGTTGATGTTTGTCTTTGGTCTAGGAACCATACCGATGTTGGTTGCGACGCACGAAACGGTCGGTTGGCTACGTGATAAGATCGGACGTTTTCGCTTAAGGCAGTTAAATGGTGCGGTTATGGTCATATCAGGGTTGGCAGTAGCAGTCGTGCCGATGGTCATGGCAAATATGCATGGCGGCCATGGTGAGATGAATCATGGTAGCCACACTGCTATGATGTCTGATATGGACTCTCACGACATGAGCCAAATGAATCATGATACGGATATGGCAGCAGACATGGATCACAACATGCAGGATATGGACGACCATATGGATCATAGTATGAATAACATGAGTGATGAATCAGTGGACATGAATCACCATGAGCATACTGAGATGATGGAACACGCTCAATAAAGTTATCGGTAACAGATACTATTAACACTTAGCATATAAAAAAGCCCTCAATACCATTTTCGATATTGAGGGCTTTTATTTTTTGAATAATGCTCAGTTTATAGCAATTATTCCTGCCATTGCTCAAGCGTAAACTTGGTTTCTAAATGCTTCTCTAATGCCGGTATATTAAAAGCATCATCCTCACTCACAAAGCTGATACTAATACCTGTCTGGCCCGCACGGCCCGTACGTCCAATGCGATGCACATAATCATCTGGCTGATCAGGCAAAGTAAAATTAACCACATGACTGATATCATCGACATGGATACCGCGCCCTGCTACATCTGTCGCCACCAAGATAGACGCGTGACCATCTTTAAAGCGCTGTAAGTATTTCTCACGTTTTTGCTGAATAACATCGCCCGAGAGCATCACGATATTATGCGCTTGACGCAGTTTGTGATATAGACGCTTTACTTGATCTTTGCGATTGGCAAAGACGATGACTTTCTCTACTGCTTCATCACTGATAATACGCTGCAAGGCGTCCAGCTTTTGATCTTCTGTCAGCAAATAAAAATGCTGATCTACTAACTCGCTGGTCTTGTGTTCAGGCTCAATTTCAACAAACTGAGGCTCATGTAACCAACGATAGGCCAAATTCATCACATCTTGGTTAAAGGTTGCAGAAAACAACAAGCTTTGGCGATCGGTATTGGCAGGCATTCGACCAACTAGGCGTTTGATATCAGGAATGAACCCCATATCTAACATGCGATCGGCTTCATCAAGTACCAGTACCTCTACTCTATCTAGATACACCATGCCTTTATTAGCAAGGTCAATTAGACGGCCAGGCGTCGCTACCAAAATATCAACGTATTGACGTTCAAGCTCGTGCTGCTGAGTTTCATAATTAGTACCTCCCATAATACAGACGCTATGTAGCGAGGTATATTTGGTTAATACAATGCAGTCATCAAATATTTGCTGAGCCAATTCGCGAGTTGGCGCCATGACCACAGCGCGCGGCTCACCAAGATAGCGCTCTTCGTCATTAGTAAATGGACGCTTAAGCAAGGCTTCCATAATAGTCAGTAGAAAAGTCGCTGTTTTCCCTGTGCCTGTTTGTGCTTGTCCGATAGCATCTTGATGTGCCAATGTATGCGGTAGTATCTTTGCTTGAATGGGTGTCAATTCAGTAAAGCCTAGATCACTTACTGCACGCAAGGTCGCTGTTGAAAGTGGCAAATCAGTAAACGTTGTAAAATTGCTCAAAAAAATATCCTTTTAAATGAATTGCTTGTATTTTATTAATTATAAATATGCTCACAATGAACCTTTATAGTGTCAAATGGAGCATTTAAACCGTAATCAGTAAGAGTAGCCTTATCGAGTCTGCCACCTACCATCAGACATATAGGCATAAAAAAAGCCAAGCCCGAATCCAATCCTACCAAATATGCTGCGGTTCACTCAACATAGGTAAGATAAGATGGGCTTGACTCAGTAGTATATCAGTAGTTTGTACAGACATTATAACTAAACCGCTTTAATGTCTGAGTAAATTACTCTTCTATCTTTCTGACTTCTTCAGCTTGCAGACCTTTGTCACCTTCTACTACGCTGAACTCAACTTTTTCGCCATCCTTTAGAGAACGATAGCCATCACCCTGAATCGCGCGGAAATGGACAAAAATATCTTCTCCGCTGTCACGTTGAATGAAACCAAAGCCTTTTGAGTCATTAAACCACTTAACGATACCTTGCTCACGAGC
>Ga0098065_1001053_pt1 | contig 10564 bp, 13 predicted proteins | sample 25_taG_FD_75062 | JGI IMG/M metagenome (GOLD analysis project Ga0098065, IMG submission 75062) | Marine viral communities from Cariaco Basin, Caribbean Sea - 25_WHOI_OMZ | ecosystem: Environmental > Aquatic > Marine > Oceanic | place: Caribbean Sea: Cariaco Basin | collected 2014-11-08 | reverse complement strand
CCAAACCGCCCTTGAACAGGGCCAGCAGGCACAACGTGGCACCGGTCAACGCGACCAGGATCACCACACCGGGCAGCAACCTGGGCAGCAGCAGCGGCAGACAGGCCAGCATCAACATCGCCTCAGCCAGCCCGACCAAGGCGCGGGAAGCCGGAAAAAGATGGGTATTGATAAGGCAAAGCACCACCTGGTAAATCACGGCTCCCACCACAATCGCGATGGTCAGGGGCCTCAGAGCCAGGTGCTGGGCCGGGGTTTCTGCTGGCATGGTCCTTCCCGCCTTCGGCACCGGACAGGCGCCACATAAACCACCCCGGTACCTTCCAGGATACCGGGCCGGACGTGTCAGTGAGAGAGCGCCACTCCAGTGACTGCAACTCCCAGGTCTCTCAAGCGATGGCTGGCCTTATCGAGGCTTCGCAGGGAAGTATGGTTCTCCCTGGCCACCATCAGCGCTGCGCCGGAACGGGCAGCCACCAGTTGGGCGTCAAGGTTGGCACCCAGAACCGGGGTATTGATGATCACAGCATCAAACTTGGCCACGAGCTGGGTAATCAGGTTCTGGTAGCGCTTGTGGGCCAGCAATTCCTGGGGATTGGGTGCCACAGTGCCGCCATTAAGCAACCAAAGGGTATCCAGAGGAGGACAGTGCCTGGGAATCGCGGAGGAGCGGCCTGCAAGCGCATCAGACAACCCCCTCAGGTTGGGCAGCCCGAACCATTCATGGAGACAGGGGTCCCGCAGGTTGCCGTCAATAAGCAGGGTGCGTGCACCTGTCTGGGCAATCACTACAGCCAGGTTGGTAGCCAGGTCCCGGATCCCGGCCTCGCTATCGACTCCGACAATAGCCAGAACCTTGTTGTCCGGCTGGTTGAAGTACCGGAGCATAAGCTCACTGCGCAAGCTCCTCAGCGCCTCCACACGGGGGTGTGCTGGCTGGTAGGCGGCGATCAGCCTGGGGTGCAGGCTGACCTCGCTCGCAGGCCTGGCCACCACCGGGTAGGCGAACTGTTCCGCAAGAACCGCCTTTACATCTTCTGCAGTAACCAGTCCCAGCGATTGCGCCGCTTCCCCGAAACGGATACCTCTCTGCTTCTGCAGGATCAGGATCCGGTCCAGGTCATCGCTGTGAATCAGCCCCTTCTGAACCATCAGACGGCCCATCAGGTCGGTCTGGTCCGGAATGTGAGAGTTATCCCTGAACAGGGGAAGCGCTACTTCACTCATATTGTCTGTGCCTCACGTTGCCGCCAGCTGCCAGGCGTATCCGGCAAATAGGCGAGTACCGGCAGGCCAAGGGTTTCTTCGATATCCGACCGGCTTCTGACTCGTCGATTGGTCAATTCAAGGATCAGTGACAGTGCCACACCGAGCAACAACCCCAGAGCAGTTGCAATCACCAGGTTGAGTTTGACGTTGGGCGACGTCGGCATGCTTGGCGGCACGGCTTCGTTGAGCACGGTGACATTGGTTTCAGCCAGCCGGCTTTCCAGGGTGTTGGCCTGGGCCCGGCCAGAAGCGGCGTTATAGGCTTCCTGGGCCATCTGCACTTCCTGCTGAAGCAGGTCCAGCTCATCGCGCTGTTCCTTCAGGGCCAGCACCCGCTGTTTCTGGTCGTCGAAAGCCTGCTGCAACTCTTCCAGGCGACTCTGGGAGACGTTGGCCGTGGATTCGAGGCTATTGGCAGCAATACTGCGTTCCCTGGCCAGGCTTTCGCGCAGGGACTGGACCCTGGCGGCCTGGCGCCGGTACTCAGGATGTCGCTCCCCGTAACGGTTTGACATGTCGTTCAACTCAGCCTCTGCTTCCGCAAGCTGAGCCCTGAGGTTCTGAATCGCTGCGTTGTCCGGAACGCTGATCGCCCGGTCTCCGTTACCCTGGCGAAGCTGGTCCTGGGTACTCTGATCCTGGGCATCCACCAGCCGGGAGGAAAGCTCCGCAAGGCGGGCATTCTCCAGGTCCAGCTGTTCATTCAGGCCAACGATGCCGTGCTTTTGCTGAAAGTCCGATAGCTTCCCCCGGGCTTCCCGGAGGTTTCCCCGCAGCAGTTTCAACTGTTCCTGGTACCAGGTGGAAAAACGTCGGGCGGGATCTGTACGCAGCTCGATGCTGGTATCGATATAGGCGATCGCGACGCTGTTTACCACGCCTGCAGCCAGTTCGGGCTCCTCTCCACTCAGGGAGATGGTCATGACGTTATTGCCCTTCTCGGTGCCGACGCTGAGATTACGGCGAACATACCCGGCCAGCCATGCCGCAGGCCTCGCCTCGCCATCACCGTCGTGGGCCTCCTTTGCCCGGGCATCGACCATCGCCCGGATGTCGTCCGGCAGATAGTCATACACTCGCCCGGCGACCTTACGGCTGCGCACGATTTCTGCCTGGGTAGCAATATACCCTGAGCGGGCGGGCGCCAGCTCACCGGTCATCCGGTCCTGGACCTGGCCTTCCATAATCAGCTCGGTGGAGGCAACGTAGGTGCGGGGCAAAACCAAGGACACCACCGCCATGACGCCAACGCATACCACCAATAGCGCTGCGGTGATCCACCATCGGGCCAACAGTATTCTCAACAGACTGCTCAGGCTCATGCCTTTCTCCCTGAAAGCGGAATCAGAACAGGCTTTCCTTGACGAACAGCACGTCACCGTCCCGTATCGGATCAGACATATCCACCTTCAGAGTTTTGACGGTGCCATCCGGCTGCTTGCGGTACAGCACCACCCCCCTGGTACTGGCACGGGGATTAAAGCCGCCGCTGACAGAGAGGGCCTGCATCACGTTCAGGGACCGGTCGAGGGTGTAGGTACCTGGCTTCTGGACCTGGCCGTGAACGTAGAACTGCTCGGCTTTGGGAACAAACAGGGTATCGCCATTGCGCACCCTCACTGCTGGCTGATCAGCAGCCTTCTGGTCAAGCAGTTCGGAGAGGTAGAACTGGTGGCGCTCCTGCTGCCCGCCTTCACTATCTCGAATCAGCACAAGGCGCTCGCCACCTCCGGAGTTGATACCCCCGGCCAGCGCCAGCACCTCGGTCAGGGTGGTAGGACCCTCCAGCGCGATCTTTCCGGGCTGGTTAACGTGGCCGAGAACCGAAACGGTATTGCTCCGGTACTCCTCCACCACCACATTGACATTGGCATTTCGGAGATAGCCTTCGTTCTCAAGGCGGGATTCCAGCAATCGACTGACTTCCGGAGGCGTCATACCCTCGACATCGACGCGGCCGATCAGCGCCATGGTGATGGTGCCATCCGCAGCAACCTCGGTGTCTGTGTCCATGTCCTCCTGACCGTAGACGGAAACGCTGACCCGGTCGCCGACACCAATCTGGTAAGCCTCCTGGGCGGAGACGGTGCCGGCGGAAAGCAGGCATATGACCAGCAAAATGACTGTATTACGGAAACTATTGCTCTGTATCATCCCAATCCATCCCTTGTTGGAGCGTCAGCATGTCAGGCAAACCCGCAGGCGCTGCCTGAACTGTCCATGCCATTGCTGGGCCTGTGGGAACAGCGCCCGGGCGAGATTTGACGGTTTGTGTACCCGGCGCCCGGAATGCCATGTCCTGCAAGGCTCCCGGGCCACCGTTTCGATGCGTATTATGCGCACCTCTTCACAGCAGCATCAACGTGTCGTCATGAGTGATACATAGCAACAAATGACCCGTAACCCACTGGATTATCGACATTTTCAAGACTACAAAAAGAACATGACAGTGAGGTTATGAGATCGTCATCACAGGCGCGGGAAAGTCGTGATACCACACCCGCAAAAAGGTGCCGTTCAGTGCAGGCAGGATCTGTCGAAAGACGGGAAGCGCTGGCTGGAAAACGGGATAGCCAGGAATGGCGTCAGGCAAGTGAGGCCTCAGGCCGGGACAACGACCTTGCCCGACCTGTGCGAATGGGAAGAACCGTGGATCAGTGGTCAGAATGGTCCATTTTCGATGGCATGGCATCCATCTGCTGAACCTGCAGGATGATCTCCATAGGCTCCATACCTTCGAACTGCAGTGTCAGCGGCACTTCCTCGCCCTCGGCCAGGGGACGCTTCAGCTGTTCCAGCATCAGGTGAAAGCTATGGGGCTTGAGTACCACGGTTTCTCCGGCAGAAACGGTGAGCCCGTCCGGCAGGGGCTGCATCTTCATCAGGCCATCGTGCATGACCGTTTCGTGGATTGAGACCTGGCCTGCCACAGGCGTCTCACCGGCCACCAGGGTAACGGATTGGTCACCATGGTTATGAATGGTCATATAGCCTACACCCACTGGCGTACCGGGTGGCGTTGGACGGGACCAGGGATGTTCAATAGCGACATCGCCCTGCTGATATTCCGCGGCCAGCACTGGCAGGGAGTGAGCCGCCAGCATGGAGAAAGCCGTGAGGCCGGATGCAAGGAGTGAGACTTTTCTATGGGTCATGGGTATCCAATTCCGGTGGTTGAAAAGGGGTACAGTGTCGACAGTCTTTCCGTAACCACCACCAAATACAACCCCGATCCCTGCGGTATATTGCCGCGCCCCGATTCGGGCCACCTACGCCAGGGCCAGCCTCTACCCTTACTCAGGAACGGATATGCCGATACCTGGCTTCCAGGCAGCTGTATACCCCAAAGGCCACAAGGCCAGCCGCAACAATACCGAGTAACCACTGCCCGTAGGGCGACCCCGCCAACCAGTCCAGTGCTTCCCCGGTGCCCTGGATTTCCCTGGAATTTAGCCGTACCGCGGAATGGATAAGCATACCCGCCACAATGCACCAGACCACCCCCCGTGCCACCAGGCCGAAACGACACAGGTGCCGCGCCCAGGGTTCATGGCTGGAGGGGAAGGTCATGTAACGCTCGAACCGTGCGGTCCAGCCCTTGAATATGTGAGCCACGCCAATGCCTGACAATAATACACCCGCCGCGGCAATCACCAGCGTGGCGGTGCCCTCGCCAAGAGCCGATAAAGATCCTCCCTTGCTACCCTCTCGCGAGGCCAGCATCAGCCGGATCGCCCAGTATGCGAGGAAGCCATGTGTCACAGCGCTGAGCAGGTGACCGGCACGGATGACCAGCGCCTTTGGATCCCTGCCATGGTGGTCGGCATCAGTAAGGCTCTGGATCGCGCGCCAGAGGGCGAAGCCGACAAGGCCTGCTATCATCAGCAATAACAGAATCCGCCCGAAGGGTTGCTCCAGGATTTCCACCAGGGCGCCTCGCGCACTGGTTGTCTGCCCGCCCATACCGACAGCGGACGTCAGTGCCAGCAGGCCAACAACCAGGTAGAGAACTCCACGGGATGCATAGCCCGCACGGGCAAGAATCTGGATGGTATGTTCCATGGTGCCCCGGCTTCCCTGTAGCGACTCTTTCAATCCAGGCAAGGGAAACGCCACTTGCCTGCCCTCCCCGTACTGTAGCGGCTTAAAGGTTCCACACCCCAGCCCAATAGATGAAATTCCTGTTATGCCGGCGGATTTGCGGAACCGGGCGTGACAGGCGAAAATACCTTCCTCGTTATTATTAGCAGCCAAACAACGCCAGGCAGCCGATGGCTGCCCAAAACAGGATTTGCAACATGTCCAGACAGGTTCCCCAGGTAGACCCGGAAGGGCTGCTGGAATACTCCGTCGTGTTCAATGACCGCTCCCTCAACCACATGTCTGCGGTGTTCCAGCAAGTGATGCGGGATATCTCGGGCACACTCAAACGGGCCTATAACGCGGAGGGTGCGGTCGTTGTGCCCGGCGGGGGCAGTTTTGGCATGGAGGCCGTGGCCCGTCAGTTCGCCCATGACCGCAGATGCCTGGTCCTCCGTAATGGCTGGTTCAGCTATCGCTGGTCCCAGATTTTCGACATGGGACGAATCCCGTCATCCGCATCGGTGCTCAAAGCCAGCCCCGTAACCCCGGGCCACCAGCCGGCCTGGGCTCCCGCCCCTGTCGACGAGGTCGTTCGCCAGATTCAGCAAGAAAAGCCTGAGGTGGTCTTTGCACCCCACGTGGAAACCGCATCCGGGATGGTTTTGCCGGACGATTACCTGAAGGCAGTGGGCGAGGCGGTATCCAGTGTGGGAGGGCTGTTTGTGCTGGACTGCGTGGCTTCCGGCGCGCTCTGGGTCGACATGAAGGCCTGTGGCGTTGATGTGCTGATTACTGCGCCCCAGAAAGGCTGGAGTGCCTCCCCCTGCGCGGCCCTGATCGCTCTCAGCGGTCGGGCACTCGAGAAGCTGGAAGCGACCACCAGCAGCAGCTTTGCCGCTGACCTCAAGAAATGGCGCACTATCATGCAGGCCTACGAGGACGGTGGCCACGCTTACCACGCCACCATGCCCACGGACACCCTGGCCATCCTGCGGGACGCCATGGCCGAAACAGAGAATACCGGCTTTGATGTGTTGAAAGACCGGCAATGGCAGCTTGGCCAACAGGTGCGGGCAGTCTTTGCCGACGCCGGGTTCCGCAGTGTTGCGGCGGAGGGGTTCGAAGCACCGGGAGTGGTGGTGTTGCACACCGAAAATACGGACATCCACAACACCCGCCTGTTCCGGGAGCAGGGTCTGCAAACGGCTGCCGGTGTGCCCCTGATGTGCGACGAACCGGAAAACTTCCTGAGCTTCCGGGTCGGCCTGTTTGGCCTGGAAAAGCTCAATAATATCGATCGAACGGTGGACAACCTGCGCCAGGCCCTCGCTGCCATAGGAAAAGATGCCTTCTGAACTCCGCCCACTACAAGCGGCGCCTGGGTCACTATTTACCGGGCATGCGCCCGGTTCGCTCCAGGCGCCGGGTGACCATGGCGTGGTACGCCCTGGCCAGTACTGGGCGGATCAGGGGCAATCCGATCAGCCACGCCAGGGGTTTGAGCACCGGTGCCCGGGACATCAGCAGAATGTAGGCGTCCAGCTCCCGATGAATGTGCCCTTTGCTGTCCTGGACATGCAATTCCTGCAGCGCGTCATCCGGGTGAATACCCAGGGATTGCAGCTCCTCATCCCGGCCAGTGATATCCACCCACTCCACGTTCCCGGCAGCTCGCCCTGCCAGCTTCTCGTATTGCCGGCGATCCCGGATACAGCTTGGGCATGAGCCGTCGTAGAAGACCCGGAGTGTTTCCGCTGTAGGGGACATAAAACACCTCCTCCGGCTATTGTGGACCTGTCAGTGCATGTGGGGCGTCGAGGCCCTCTTTCAATGGGAATCTCGCCAACACCTGGTACCGGGAGCCCTCCGGGCCGGTGTTACTCAGGAACAGGCTGACATGTCGCACCATCATCTCCGGGGCGGAACTGCACCTGTGCTGTGCCAGGAAATCCCGGGCAGACCCGGCCTGATGACGACCGAACCTGGCCAGCGTGATATGGGGCCGGAATTTGCCAGCCCCCACACCGAAACCCTGCTCGACCAGGCGACGGGATACCCATTGGTGCAATCTGACTACCGGCGCTTCCGGCAACACGCCCGCCCACAGGTTCCGCGGCTGGTCCGGATCGCCGAAACAGCCCACACTGGTCGGTGTGATACAAAAATCATCTGTTTCAGGGCTCTCCATCGCCCGGAACAGCGCCGGAACCTGTTCCGGCTGAACCTGCCCCAGAAAGCACAGGGTCAGGTGCAACTGATCCTGCCGTTGCCAGCGCGCACCCTCGATATCCTCGCGCCAGCCCAGTAAGACTTCGCCCGTTGCATTCGGTAACTCGAGCCCGACGAAGAGTCGTGGCATGTTCCTCTCCTGTTCGGAGGTTGGCCCACTGGGATTAACGGTGCCTGCGCCGGGGCGGAAACCAGCACCAGCTGACGATGACCAGCAAGCCAAACCCGGTGTATAACGCGATAAAGATCCACGCGGGTGCGTCGTAATAAAGCACCTGTTGCAGCCAATGCTCAACAAAGCTGCCTTCATAGCCCGACTGCCCGGCCTGGCGACGTAACCAGGCCTCAAGGGTGGTGAGCGGGCAGATGACGCCCAGCCATGCCTGGGCAACCACCACGGCAATCGCTGCAAGGTGCGCGACCCGGAACCAGAGGACATTCACCCAGGGCCAGCCAAGGCGATTGCCGACAAGTACCAGGACCAGGCCCAGCACAACGAAAATCACCACACCTGCATGCACCGTTAACACGGCATCCGCCAGCCACTGCCAGATCATCCGCGGACCTCACACTGACTGACCTGGTCGAGGTCAAGATTGCCTCCGGTAATGACCAGAATGTCACCGCCCTGTGGTGCCGGCTCTAAGGTAGCCTCCAACAACGCGGCGAGCCCGACAGCGGCGCCGGGCTCCACAAAGAGCCGGGCCTCGGTCAGCAACAGCCGGGTGGCTTCCCGAATGGCGGCCTCGCTCACGGTGACCATCCGGTCTACCACCTGCCGGGATGCCTCCCAGGTATATTCCCCAACCATCGCCGGCGCCAGGCTCGACGCCCAGGTGGTGACGTTATCAAGGCTGGCAGCGGGATCATTACATTGCCAGGCATGCCCCATGGTGGCGGCCCCCACCGGTTCCACCCCGACAATTTCTACATCCGGGCGACAGGCCTTGACCGCCAATCCCAGCCCGGAGACGAGGCCACCACCACCCACCGGGCAGACAATGCGGCGCATATCCGGGCACTGATCCAATAATTCAAGCCCCACGGTACCCTGCCCTGCCATCACCCGCAGGTCATTGTAGGGGTGAACCAGGGTCAGCCCGCGGGTTGCGACGAGCTCATGGCAAAGCTCGACTGCCTGCTGAATGCGGCCATGGACGATCACTTCCGCCCCCAGCGCCCGGGTCCGACGGATCTTCAGCTCACTGGAACCTTCCGGCATGACCACCGTGAGTGGCGTCTTCGTCGTGGCAGCCGCCCAGGCCAGCGCAATGGCGTGGTTTCCGGCAGAGACAGTGACCAGGCCACCGGCCAGTTCGCTCCCAGAGGCGGTCAGTACCCAGTTGAGGGCTCCCCGGGGTTTGAAGCTCCCGGTGCGCTGAAGGTTCTCGCACTTCAGGTGAACCCTCTGGCCCGTGGCCTGGTCCAGGTCTTCCGAGTGCCACAACGGCGTTCGGGTCACCCGGCCACGAAGTCGCTCAGCCGCTTGCCGGATGGTGTCAAAGTCCGGGAGTTCCGCCGGTTCCATAGGTGCCTCCTGGCTCTATTTCCTGAAAAACCTCGGGTTACGTTCGACAAATTCACCGATCCATCGTTCCAGGAATGAGGCTTTTTCCGGGGCCCGCAGATAGCGCCAGCCCAGCAGGGAAATTATCAGCGCCCCGAGGGCATCCACCACCAGGTCCCACATGGTATCCGTGAGTCCTGAAGGGTCACCCAGCATGGGCTTTTGCATATTCATGCCGAACAGCGAATCCATGGTGAATTCGAAGATTTCCCACAGGGCACCGATACCAAGGGCGAAGAGAAAGGCGAAGAAGGCGACGAAGCCGGGCTTCATGTGGACTTCGATCCGCTCCACCTCGTTCATGATATGTACAAGCAGGAATCCGAGAATGCCAAGCAGGACGCCGGAACTGGTGTGCAAGGCAATATCCCACCACCAGAACCGGGTGTAATAGTCTCTCACCTCCCCGAGAAACAACGAGGCGAAAACAAAGCCGATGGCCAGCAATTGCAGTTCCGGGGGGATATGGATCCGGAACCGCCGCTCGAGCAGCACCGGCAGGAAGGTCACCACGATAATCAGGGCAGTGAAAAAACCGGTAAACCAGCGTCCCGCCCAAATGGCAGCCACCACCTCAAGGAGAAGGATAAACTGCAGGAAAAAGGTGATTCTCTGATGGGTAATGCGAATTCGCACTGCCTAGCGAAGCTCCGGTTTTCTCAGGTCAAGGGGCTCATGGAGCGGAGGATGGCGTTCCCGGCACTCCATTCGTTCATACAGGGGCAGGCTATCACACTCGCTGGCATCACCGGGATAACGCCCGTCCGTTGGCATACCAGTGCCACAACCACCCGCTGCCAGTAGCGACAGAACCACGAGGATAAACCGGGCCATCACAGGGTCAGCACAAAACCAACGGCGACCGCCAGCAGGAGCAACAAAAACCACCGGGCATAGAACTCGCCGGCATCGTTCACCGGGGGAACACTGCGGCCATCCTCCGTGGCGGCGCCTTCGTACTCTGCGATCAGACGCCGGGCCTCCAGGTAATCGTCTTCGTCCACCTGCACATTGGTAAAGCCAGCGGCGCCGATTTCCCCCAACCCGCCCTGGAGATAGTGGCCGCCCACGTGGGCACTGATGCCGTGGGCCCCCAGCAGACCGGCAATGATATGGGCCTCGGTAAGGTCCCGGGCGTTATAGGCTATCTGCATCGTCCGCCTCCCCTGATGGGTACGGGAAAACCCGAAGCAAAGAAGCAGCTCCGGACACCTTGTCAGTGTAGTCACTGCGGTGAGTGCCTGCCTTGCTATTTACGGAATCGTCACCGAATTCGATTGATCGCGGCGGGATTCGCGAATCTGCAGCATGGGGAACTATACTGCGGGACAACTTCTTCCATACGATTTCAAGGACACCGTGTCATGGGAATACTTGTACTCGGACTGATTATTTTTCTCGGTATCCATTCTCTGT
>Ga0098065_1001052_pt1 | contig 10567 bp, 12 predicted proteins | sample 25_taG_FD_75062 | JGI IMG/M metagenome (GOLD analysis project Ga0098065, IMG submission 75062) | Marine viral communities from Cariaco Basin, Caribbean Sea - 25_WHOI_OMZ | ecosystem: Environmental > Aquatic > Marine > Oceanic | place: Caribbean Sea: Cariaco Basin | collected 2014-11-08 | reverse complement strand
CCGGAAAGGGAAATCCCAGTGACGACGCTGCGTCGGAAGTCCATTCCCAACATAATGTTTGGTACCAGAGGCCGGACTTGAACCGGCACGCCCTCGCGGGCAACGGATTTTGAATCCGTCGTGCTTTCCAGCCTCTCTACTCAGAACACTCTCGATTCACTAAAGTTCCTATCGGATACCTCTATACAATAGAGGTGTCCAATGATAGTGACCATCTGCTCCACCAAAGGCGGGGTCGGCAAAACGACCACCACCGCCAACCTTGGGGGCATTCTGGCTGACGCAGGGCAACGTGTTCTGCTCGTCGATGCCGATATCCAACCCACTCTCTCCAGTTACTACCCGCTCTCCGACCGCGCGCCCTATGGCCTGCACCAGCTGGTCACCAGCGGCAGTGTCGAGGGCTGCATCAGCCAAACCACCATCCCCAATCTGGACATCGTCATCAGCGATGATCCCGAGGGCAGTCTGGAAAACTGGATCTTGCATACGCCCGACGGCCGGATTCGCATGCGCACCGCGCTGCGGGCCACTGAGGGATATGACGTCGTCCTGATCGATACACAAGGGGCCGTCGGCCCGCTACAAGATGTCGGCGTGCTCGCCGGCGACCTCCTCCTTTCGCCCATTCCCCCTGAAATCCTTTCCGCCCGCGAATTTGCCCGCGGCACGCTCGGCATGCTCGACCGGCTCCAGCCCATGCAGCACCTTGGTGCTCCGGTCGGTCATCTCTATGGCCTTCTCTACCGCATGGACCACACCGTAGACGCGCGCCAAGTGGCCGATACGCTCCGCAAAGCCACGTTCGCCGAATCACGCGGCGCCATCTCCGTGCTCGATACGGTGGTCCCCTCCACCGTGGTATACCGCGAAGCCGCCACCGCCCAGGTTCCTGTCCATCGGCTGGAACGCCGGCGTCGAGGCACTGCCCCTTCCGCCCTGGAAACCCTCTCTTCGTTGGTCGGCGAACTGTTCCCTCATATCGATTTGGGAGGGCTTCGTGATGAGATTTAAACCCTCCCTCGAAGAGCTATTGGACGAAATGTCCGCTGCGATCGCTGTGCACTTGGGCATCGAGATTGGCAAAGCCAGTCTGGACAACTCCCCCTGGCATAACGCGCTAAACGCCATCCAGGAGGCCGTCGCATCCAAGCCCGCTGAGCATCCAATGACACTGGAACGGGCTCTGTTGCACGAGGCGAAACGCGCCCTGACCGCGATCGCCCTGTGTCCCCGGGACGACGCCGAGATCGAGGACCTTTTTGAGCGTATCGATCAGGCAGAGGTAACCGCCTGCCGGATCGCGGACTTTCTGTTCGAGTCCTCCAATCCAGAAGCGGTCCGTACACAGGAAAGCACGTCGCAGCGCCTGGTCCAACATGACGCCTATGACGTTTCCGAAGAACAACTCGTCGTCCTGCCCCGTTCCGCCGGAGAACAACAGCCGGAATCAGGCGGCTCTGAGTTCCTGCTGGGCGGGCAGTCGGCAAGAGAAGAGCAGGACATGCCCGGCCTGTGGAGCAACTCTGATATTGACGGCGGTCTGGAAGTGGTGCGGGGAGGTAGCGAGCAGGTTGTAAGCGATTCTGATGGGTTGTTGAGCGGTCCGTTCACTGTCGGCCAGGGCGACGATGGGAGCTGGTGGGTGCGGCGAAGCGCTGATCGAGACCCGGCGGTACCTGTGGCCAACTGCTTCGGCTTACCCGATGCCGAGAGGGTGGCCATGGCCATGAACGCTCGCCACATGGCAAAGATTACCGCGACCCTCTCCCCCGCTGAGGGGAAACCTCCTGTCACCGGCCGCATGCTCGCAGGTAGCCCTGCCTCGGAAGAGCTGCCCGCGTTGGCCGCAGAGTGGGAAGCATTGGCACACCAAAACGCCATGGCGGCCCGCGACGCAGCAAACGTTGCCCAACAACACGACGCCAACGTGTCCGCCAATCGCGCCGCTGTCTTCACCCACTGTGCCGAGCAACTGCGAGGGGCGCTCGCCACCACACCGGCCGGAGAAGCGATCAACGCGGCCCCCGCCCTGAATGCGCGGAAAGACCATGATCTATCCGCATTACAACGCGACGCCGACCGTTATCGTTGGTTAAGGCACGATGCCCGCGTCAGCGCTGTGACCGTTGGGGCGCTCCGCGACAAATATCGTCTACGAACCCTGCTGGCCGGCGACCTGGATTCCGTCCTCGATGCCGCCCGCCGCCGCCAAGCGCAGCATGGAGGGGCGGACCATGGTGCGTAAGCAGCGTTTCATCTCGTTCATTCCGCCGCTGATTCAAGCGTTGCACGCCGGCCGCAAAACGCAGACCCGACGCCTGCAAGGCCTGGATGTTATTAATCAGGATCCGGATCACTGGGTGCCGCTCCACGCGGCGGTGACGCTCGATACCACCGGGCAGCTGGGCGTGGCGTTTCAGCACCTGGAGACGGGAGACCGTCAGTGGCTGCCCTGCCCCTACGGCGGTCCAGGTTCTCACCTCTGGGTGAAGGAACCCTGGTCCAGCCTGGTGGAGCAGCACGAGGACGGGGTCGAGCGTCATTGCGTGGCGTATGAAGGCACGCCTCGTGTTGGCATCCGCACACCAGGTTGTTTGGGGGCCGTGGACCACATCCGCTACCTGGATGACGATACCGATCTGTCGGAGCACTACTTCGGGTGGCCCCTGCGCTGGCGCGCCGCTCGGTACATGCCCCGACGGTTCAGCCGGTTCACGTTGACGCTGACCCAGGTTCGCGTGGAGCGGCTGCAGGACATCAGCGATGCCTCGCCCTCCAACGACTGCACGGCCGAGGGTGTGTTTCATACCGGCTTTCCCCTCCCCACTTACACGAAGTGGCGGGCCGCCGGTTACCGATCCTGTGAAAAGCAGGCGTTCGCTCAGCTCTGGTCACGGCTCCATGGCGACCATGAGACCGGCGGTTGGGACGCGAATCCCTACGTCTGGGTGCTGTCGTTTAAGGTGCGCCAGGCGAACATCGACACCTTGGATCATAGCGATGCTGCCTACACAGCCTCCACTCCGCCCGCGTTGACCGTGGCGGGAGGCGCCTCATGACCCTCCCCGCCCCGATCCTGCGTTACCACGGCGGCAAGTTCCGCATTGCCGATTGGCTGATCCAGCACTTCCCGCCCCACCAGGTCTATGTCGAACCCTTCGGCGGTGGCGCCAGCGTTCTATTGAGTAAACCGCCGGCGCCGGCTGAGGTGTACAACGACCTGGACAGCGAGATCGTCAATCTCTTCCGGGTATTGCGCGATCCCCATGACGCCCGCGTGCTAGCACAGCAATGCCAGTACACCCCCTACGCCCGCGAAGAGTTCGAGCAGGCGCAGATCCCCTCGGATCAGCCCATTGAACAAGCCCGACGCACTCTGGTGCGGTCGTGGTTCAGTTTCGGCAGTGCGGGGGCCACCCGGGGTCGCACCGGCATGCGAACGTTCACTAAGCCAGATAGCGCCTATTTGGGCGTGGCGCAAGCCTGGTCACGAGTAAGCCGGCTGATTCCGGTCGTCACTGAGCGTCTGAGTCGCGTGGTCATCGAGCATCGCCCCGCGATTGACGTGATGCGCAACCACGACAGTCCCACCACGTTGCATTATGTGGATCCTCCTTACCTGCCTGAAACCCGTTCCAACGGCGGTACCCGTTACTACCGCCACGAACTGACCCGAGAGGACCACGAGGTCCTTCTTGAGGTCCTTCAGGGACTCACGGGAATGGTCGCCCTCTCCGGCTACGCCCATCCCTTGTACGACCAGTGCTTGCCCGGCTGGCATCGCGTGTCCCTCGCCACCAGCGGCTCCAGCCGCTTCGGCTCCACATCCCGCACCGAGTGCCTCTGGCTCAACACTCAGGCTCAACACGGCCTCGCTCAGTTGGATCTGTTTGATTCTTTTCATCGTTCCGACCGCTTTGATCGCACGGGAGGTATTGCCTCATGAACGTCTCCAACCCCGTCATTGCCCGCATCGTCGAAGCCAAGGTGCGCCCCCTCGGCGCCGCCCCAGCCATCGTCCATACGGCACCCAAGCTGGCAATCGCCGCGATCCGCCATGGCCAGCGGCGTATTCCAGCCATCCACTTGGCAGTGGCCTGGGCGGCCATGCACACCGATCAAAACGCCTCAGCAAAACGGGAGGTGAGTGATGAGTAAAAAGCGACCGTCCTCCGAACAGGTGGCATCCCTGATTGCCACCCCCTTATTCCGGCGTGATCAGAAAAACGGCAGCGGCGCCGCGACGCCCTCCACCGACCCGATCACCAGTACGCCGATGCGTATGGACGTGGATCAGATCCGCCGGTACGACCACGATCCGCGCCGTAACCGCAACAGCAAATACGCGGAGATTAAAGCCTCGATCCTGGCGGCCGGTGATCAGGAAGATCCCTTGGAAAGCCCTCTCGTGGTCACAAAGCGGCCCGGCGACCCGGATCCGCGTTACATGGTCAGCGCCGGCGGCAATACCCGCCTGTGCATCCTGCAGGAGCTCTGGAAGGAAACTGGCAACGAGCGGTTCAAACAGACCTGGGTCATCTTTAAACCCTGGGACAGTGAGTGCCGCACCTTGCTGTCACATCTGAAAGAGAACGACTTGCGCGGGGATCTCATTTTTATCGATCGGGCTCTCGCGATCCGGCATGTGCGGGAGTTGATTCAAGAAGAGAGGGAAAAAGAAAGACTATCACAGAGGGAATTGGTCGAGGCATTGGACAGCCGAGGATATCGAGTCAGCCAGTCACTCATTGTCTGGTATGACTACGCCATCGATGTGCTCCATCCACTAATCCCCACCGCCCTGGATAACGGCATGGGCCGTCACCAGGTGGAACGGCTACGTGGTCTCCATAATGCGTTCCGCGACGTTTGCCAGGCGTTCGGGCTCGGGGACGATGTGGAAGGTCTCTTCGCCGCCGTCGTATCCCGCAACGATCAAATCGACATTGATCTGGACCACATCCGGCGGGAACTGGAATCGGAAATCTCCGTGTCCGCCGACTGTGATATCGGGCGCGCCAGCCTGGCGCTCGGGGCCGCCCTGGACGGCGGGGAGATCCTCGTGCCCGACAACGACACCGAGGACGATCTCGATTTCCTGGACGCGACAACCGGTTCGGGGAGTCTTGATGATTCCGGGTATGCCGGCAACGCCGGCGAGGCGCTCACTCAGGAAAGTAGCGACGACACGGAAGACGACGATGGTCCTGGACTTCTGTCGTTCGGGACCGAGGACGACCTGCCCGGGCAAGCCCCAACGACGACCTCCCAAGATGAGGACAGGGTGCCCGTTACTGAGACACCCGCGTCATCGTCGGTATCCGTCACCTCATCCAGCCCAACAGGGGATTCCGCCGCCACCGATCTGGCCGATCTGCGCGCGCAAGCGTGGGATTTAGCGGCAGCCATTGCTGCGGATGCCAACCTTTCCGAGCCGTTGTCTCTGCCCGAAAGCGGTTTCGGCTTCGCGGTCTTGCCGGAACCGGCGGATGGACACGCCGCCTGTGTCTGGTGGCAGTTGGCCAACCTGGCTGGACAGCATCCCAATCAGACGGCCTTGGCCGATCACCTGCCTCCAGATTGGCTCGATCACGTCCCTACCTTCAACCCCTTCCACCTGGCTTCTGAGTTGTACCTGCACTGGTCCGACGCGCAGTGGCAGGCCTTCACCAAGCTGGTGGTACTCGTTCGGTCCATTCACACCGTCACGGAGGGCGCACCATGGATATCCTGATGCGGCACAAGGAAGCGCAATTGACCCGCGCATTATTAACCTACGCAGCGGAGTGTCTGCACGATGGGGACTATGCCGCGCTACGGGATCTTGGGTTCGGCGAAGAGGAGTTACGGTCTCTCCAAAGTCTCACCATCGAGACCGTCACGCTGTTGTCCCATCATCTTCAGTTGCATGGCCATGTGCTGCAGGTTCGCCTGGATCGCGGTGCCTTCCGGCAGTTACTTGCCCAAGTACACCGTGAATCCGAACGGACGCACCTCAAGCGCGAGCTGGTGCGCCGTGAAGCGCCGGCGGAACTGATGGCGGTGTTGTACAACATGGGCGTCCGGGAATACACCGGCCTGCGCCGCGCGGTGCGACTCACTCGCGGCCCCGGCCGCCCCCCCGATCCGGATGAGGCCACCATTGAGGTGGTCTGGCGGGCATGGAAGAACCACCACGGGGCTCGGGATCCCGCGGAATTGACGCCCGAGGATTGGCTAGCGCTGTCGGAGAGGACCGGTCGGGATCTGAGGGTGATCTATCGCATCCTGAGCGAGTGTCCGGCGGCCCCGGCCCAGCGGGCTGGCAAGCGGGATTCACGTTCCACACGCTCAGAGTCCGGATCGCGGCGAGCCGTGGGGCAATAGCGGTGGTCCTTTTCTTCCCTCTTCGGTGCCACCGCCGTATGGCGGGTAGGACGTGTGCTGCCTGGCACGCGCCCTACCCCGTGGCCGGCAGCGCCCGCGCATCCGCGCTTTCTTCTGCATTGCGTTTAAAAGACGCACAAAGAAAAACGGCCACGTTCTTGGCGCCAACCCAGAACGTAGCCGCTATTTTTCAGATCGACATCAACGCCGCCAGCGTTTTATCGAATCACATCTACAAACACACGAACACGCTCACAACACTTGCAACGTCGCTGTTTGCACAGCTTGCACGCACGCTCGCTTCTTCGGAGCCTAGCGCTCCCGCGAGCGTGTTGCAAGTGTCCGTTTTATTGCATTTGCTTCACTGTGGGAGGGAGGCGGCCGTTCAGGGCCCCGCCCCCTCTCCCGCGCTCGCGGGAGGGAGGCCATGGGATTTGAGCTGACGCCCGACAAACACCGACAAGGCGGCCTTCCCAACCGGGTGAAGTACGTGCCCAAGGCCCGGGACTGCCTACACACGCTGGTCCTGGACACCCACCTGCCGCCGTTGCTCAAGGACGTGGCGCAGCGCCTGATGGCGTACCTGTATTGGCCTGCCGAGGTGTTGCCCTCACTGAACTACGCCAACGGCAGCCTGCGCCAACAACGGGTGGAACGCCGGGACAGTTGTCTGCGCCTGCTGCTGGCCGTGCTTCGGCAGCTAGATCTGGCCAGCCTGCGGGTGGGCATCCCCACCGCCGAGGGCTTTCGGCCCGTGCCGCTGGCCGTGTTATCCAAGAAGGCGGGGCTCGGGGTTCGGCGGCGTTCTGTCCTGTCTACGGCAGCGAAAACCCGTCCTGCCTCTGAGGCCCCGGACACTCACGGCTTTGAAGGCCAGGTTGAAGCCCCGCCACAAAAAGAAAAAAAACGGGAAACGCCTACCCGGGCGGCGGAACAGGCCTGGTCCGATATCGGCGTCGCCGGCCTGCTGGAGACCCACCAGGTGTGTCAGTTCGTGGACGGCGAATGGCGCACCTTCGTCGCCCTGAAAACGGTCAAACCGGAATTCTTTTATGCCTTGGGGATTTCCAAAAGAGCCCTCAAGCGGGCCCGCGATTTCGCCAGTCAGCGGTTAAAGAAAAAAGCCGCCCAATGGGCCCGTGGTAATCCGCCGCGATCGACATCGAACTACGCCAAGTTTCTGCTCATGCGCAACGGCACGGTGTTCGATGACGGCAAACGCCAGCGGCACGGCTCGGTCGGCGCCGCCGCCTCGCCGCAATCCCCGCCCACGGGCCCACCCCTCACCTGGGCGGACTGGAACGAAGAGACGCGGCGCGCTTACACGTTGAAATGCGCCGACGTGATGATCCAGGATCCGACCCTCACTCCCGATGCCGTTCATCGTGCCGCGCTGGCTTGGTTACAGACGCGGTAGGCCCTCTATTGCCCATAGGTCCGCATTTTGTTCTACCAAGACGCGCTTTCCCGATTATCCGGTCCCGAATCCGCCCCTGGACGCCCGGTGACCACCCCAAACCCACTGCCCTAACCCCAAACCGTGATCGTCGATCCGGCATGTTGTGGATAACCTCATAGATAACGGTACTTAACGGACGGGAGGGTAACGGCTTAAAGGGCGGTCATTAATTCCCTACTTAAAAACGTCTTATAGGCAGCAGGGCTGCCTGAAGAAGGCCCCGCTGTCGCCCCAAGGGGCTCCATCTGGGAGAAGCGCTTTTTTTAATTGATCAGTGCTGCGCACTGACAACATCGCGATACAGTGTGGAGGGCCGGGTTCCGGTCCTGTCCATCGTGTTCTTATAGCGTTTGGTTCTATACAGACTGGGCGGGCAAGAGGTCCGGGTACTTATCAACACCGGGGCCGAGGCGCCGGCGGCCCACCGTACCCACCTTGATCAGAGAATCGGTGTGCCGCCTATCATGCCGCTGCGCGGCATAGGGTTCTCCGGGTACAGAGGCGTCTACAGGGTTAGGTGTGAATGGCCTCCAACGGCCTTGAAGGTAATGCAGATCAACATTACCATTAAACCGCATCCAGATAGGAGCTGAACCATGAGCACACTCACCGTGACCGTTAAAGGCCAAGTGACCTTTCGGAAAGAGATCCTGCAGCATCTGGGCATCAAGCCTGGCGAAAAGATCGAGTTGGACTTGCTGCCCGATGGGCGCGCTACGCTGCGGGCCGCTCGACCCAAGGGCTCGTTCCGGGCGCTGCGGGGCGTGCTCGAAGGCAAAACCAACGGCGCTCACCTGAGCATTGAGGACATCAACGAAGTGATCGCCGATGCGGGCGCGGAAGCGGGAGTCGACGGGCGATGAAAATCACCGCTGACACCAATATTCTGCTCCGCGCCGTCGTGAATGACGATAAGGCCCAGGCTGCCCGTGCTGTTCGCGTCTTGGAACAGGCCGACATGGTGGCGGTCAGCCTGCAAACCTTGTGTGAGCTGGTTTGGGTCCTGCATCGCGGCTACAAGGTGGATCGTGCGGATATTGCCGAAGCGATCCGTCTGCTCCTGAACACAAAGAACATCGTTGTTAACCGGCCAGCGGCCGAGGCGGGCTTGGCCCTGCTGGAAGCCGGCGGTGATTTTGCGGACGGCGTCATCGCCTACGATGGGGCCTGGCTCGGTGCGGACACGTTCGTCTCGTTCGACAAGAAGGCCGTCTCCCTGCTGAAAAAACAAGGACACGCCACTCGCCTGCTTTAAGCAGAGATAACCTATATTTCCATCGTTGGCCTGAAAATCGCGATAAGCGAAAGAAAACGTCACACGGCATTTGCCTGTTTGCGGTTGCACCTAAGCGGTTTCTGGTTACTGTTATCGCTGACAACACGGAGTTGCCTGGGACAATCTCGGTAGCCCCCTCCAAATGAAGGGCGTCTTGAATTATGAACACCTTGGCTTTCGTATTACGTCACCATGGCTTTCAATTCCTGGCCGGGGCCGCCCTCGCCCTGGTCGGGTTCTATGGCATCCTGGTACATGAGCCTGCCAAAGCACCGGAAGGCCTGGGGGTGGAATCCGCGATCCCTACCGACTGGATCTGTGCGGTTGCTGGAGTGATCGGCATCATCAACATCTTATTGGCCTGGATCAAGGGAGCTGATCTGAGAAGGTAGACGAAACAGTCTCAGGTTGCGGTAATTGGGTAAAAAATAGGGCAAACCAGAAGACCGATTATCGGCCCCACCCCTAATCTCAGTCTTTACAGTGGCGTCTGACAACACTGCGACAGACCGAGTGAACGACGCCATGGCCGATAATCCCACCTCCAACGACAACATCCGCACCACCCCTTCCTCTGACTCCCCCTCTCCCGCTTCCGGTGGCACACCCATTGAACCCGGACGCTTGACCAACTCCGTCCGCATGACCATTCAAACTCGGGTAGCGCAGCGTCTGATTCACGGCCGGCGCGCGGATCCTGCCAGTGGCACGCCCGCCATCGTTGGCCTGTACCGCTACGCCGCTATGACACGACAGTTATGGACCGCTGCAGGAAACGATGACCCCTATGCCGACTGGTGGCTGCTCCGTGTGGAGCAGGAAACTGATGCCGTGCGTGAGCAGATCCAGAGGTTGCGCCAGCATATCGATCGGTTTCTGGAGGGGGCGCCCGCCATGGATATCACCCTTGCCCATTCCCTGGAGCCGGCCGTCGTCGAACTGACGTTCGGAACGCCGTATGCCTACCAAGGCGCCTATCTTCTCGCTGATCTGGACGAGCTGGTGCTGGCCATCATGACGGGCCGCTTCGTCGGGCTACTGGATCGCGAGACCTTCGAGCGCCACCTGGAGGAGTCGGGCCGGGGTGTCCGACGGTTGTTTGCCACCATTCAGGGGTACCGGCATTTGGCCGTCACCCGAGATGATGTGCGCCAGGCCACACAGAAAGGTCAGCGTGCCATCGAATTGATGGGCGAGCTGCCTGGTGAGATTCTCAGCGGCGAACTGCGGGCGGCCCATGCGCCGCCACTCAGGGGAAAAGCCGATGCCTCTCCCCCGGAGACTGCGCCAGAGAACGCCGATCCTGAAGATAAAGACGTTGCGGCAGAAAAGCCGGACGGTCCGGACGGTAGTGAGCAGGATTGATTGGAACAGCCGTTGTGTGTCATGGCGGCGGACAGAGCCATCGGCTGGCCTCCTTCCGGTGATTACCCGGTAATCACTTCGGCGGCGGACAGAGCCAT
>Ga0098065_1001050_pt1 | contig 10581 bp, 5 predicted proteins | sample 25_taG_FD_75062 | JGI IMG/M metagenome (GOLD analysis project Ga0098065, IMG submission 75062) | Marine viral communities from Cariaco Basin, Caribbean Sea - 25_WHOI_OMZ | ecosystem: Environmental > Aquatic > Marine > Oceanic | place: Caribbean Sea: Cariaco Basin | collected 2014-11-08 | reverse complement strand
CAGCGTTTACCAAAGTCTCTGAGCAGCCCATCCCTTATCAATTCGCTGCTCGCCGTGCAGGAGATATTGCCAGTTGCTATGCCAGTGCCGATAAAGCGAAAGCGTTACTAGGCTGGGAGGCCAAGCTGTCTATCACTGATATGTGTCAAGATACATGGCGGTGGCAGAGTATGAACCCGAATGGCTATAAATAAATAAACTTATTACATCTATCAATTTCGTTACTTATAAAGGAAATCTACATGAGTATTATTATCCAAGCTGGGCATAAGTCTTCTAAATCCAGGCAGTTGATGGAAAAACTATATGAGAGAGGTTTGAGTAGACCTGCTGATAGCTATACTTATAAAATGACTTCTGAGCAGGTTTCAGAGACTCTTTGTAAGGTATTATCGCTAGAAGACATGTCATCTGCCAATGATAAGATGGCTGATAATATCATGATAGACTTGCTTTTGGCTAATTTGGACTCTGAAAACTGGGGCTGGGAGTCTGATAAGAACTTGGCTAATTTAGAATATTGGGGACAGGTTGAGCCTGATGTGAGATTTATTCTTGTATTCGACCATCCAAATAATATTCTTAAAGAATTCACAAATGTAGCTTTGGCATCAGATATGGTTGATCAAGCTATGAATGAATGGGTGATTTATCATCAAGAAATGTTAAGACTTCTAGAAGAAAAGAGTGATAATAAGATAATACTTATAGAGGGGGCTTATGCAATTGAAAATATTGGTAATTTAGGAAAGCAAATTAAGATCATTGCTAAAACCCTGGAGCTAAAAAGTAGTTGGAGAGTAATTTCTACAGTGAGTGATACAAAAACTGTGTCTAACGAAAGTTTGAATAAGTATAGTAATACAATCAAAAATCATATTCATAGCGAGATTGTAAAAAAATACCCAGAAGCTATTAAACTATTTAATACTTTACTTAACAAAGCCTCTCTGAAAAGTAGTGAGCCCATTTATAAGACAAAAAAATCTGATGTAGATATCTTAATTAATTCTTTAAATTATCTTAATAAAGTGGAAAAGAATCAGCTTCAAAAAGAGTTAGTAAGCGATCTTGAAACTAAGTTAGAAGCAATTACATATGCTAGGGATGAAGCAGAAAGAAAGGTGTCTGCACATAGAGAAAAGATTGATGAATATGAATCAAAATTGATTTGTATAAAAAAATCAAACAATCAAGATGACGCTTCGGATGAAGTTATTCAAATAACGCAGAAAAATATGTTGGTTGAGCAAGTTTATTTTTTACAAGAAAAAATAGATGAATACAGTGCTGAAAATAAAATGTTATTAGATAGACAAAAGTTAGCTAATTCGAGTCCAGTTATACCTGCAAAACCTGTTTACTACGGGGCAGCAGATAGGGTAAAAAGTAGCCTACAATACAGACTAGGATCTAAAGTGGTTAATAGTAAAACTCCTAAAGCTGTCGTAAGTTTACCTTTTATACTAATAAAAGAATATGTTGAGTTTCAGAAAAAACAAAACGAGGCTAAAGGTTTGCCAGACTTGCATGATTATCAAGATATAGCTGAAGCAAAAAGGGTAGAGAAACATTTGTCTTATAAATTAGGTAAGGTTATGACGGATAGCCTGGCCTCACCAAGAAATGCTTTTAAACTACCTATTAGTTTGAGTAAAGAGTTGATAGATTTCAAAAAAAAATAATATGTTAGGGAGTTTTTCAATGAAAAGTTTTGCTGCAGCTAAAAAGCTATACGAAGAAGGTAAATATCAACAATCTTTAGCTATGTATAGTGAGCTAGGGAGTGAATATGGTTATAAATCTGTAGAATTCAATATTAAAGCTTGCAATCATCATCTTGAGAAAGTGAGAAGTAGTATTAGTCAAAAAAATGTTAAATATAATAGGTCTAATACTTCTCAGTATCGTATTAAATTTTCAAAGATATATGAAGCTAGCAATAAAACAGATTTTTCTGTTTTGGTTGAACTGGCTCATCTTGATTTAATAGATAACAGGCTGAAAGAATGCTTACACAAAATTGACATAGCAATAAGTTTAAATCAAAGTTATTTAAAATCTTATGAAATAGGAGAGCAAGCCTCTAGTTTATTAGGTGATTTGGAGCTCGCTAATAAATATCAAAGAAAAAAATATAAACAGAGTGCTAAAAGTGGTTATGAGACGACCCAACTATGTAGCTCTCAAGAGGAAGACAGTGCAATTAACTTAGTACAGTCAGCAGAAGAAGATATCATTAATGGTGACTTTGTCGATGCACTAAAAAAAGCACAAAAAGCTATAACTCTAGATAAGAATTACAGAAAATCTTATAGCATAGGTGAGCAAGCAGCTATAGAGCTGCAAAAGTTTGACTTAGCCAATTCTTTATACTTGAGTCAGCCACAAGTTACAAATTCTCCAGAGGCAAAAAAAAGAGTTAGAAATCCGACGTTACCGAAGAATTTTATACTTCCACCTATAATAGGTAGTAGTAATGAATATGACTTTATTTTAGAAAGATCTTCATTAGTTAATAATTATGATAAGAAAGTCTCTATTATTATTCCTGTGTTTAATCGATATCAAATTCTAGCTAATACACTGGCAGCATTAACGCACCAGACATATCCGAAAGAGCTTATCGAGGTAATTGTAGTTGATGATGGTAGTAATGATGAAATATTTAGTATTGTTAAAAAATATGAAACATTATTAACCCTTTTCTATGCAAGGCAGTCTGATAATGGATTTAGGGTAGCTTCCGCAAGAAATCTAGGTTTAAAACTTGCTAAGAATGATTATATTGTTTTTATGGATGCTGATATATTACCTAATCCTACAGATATTGAATGCTATATGAAAGTTTTACATGCTTCTGATGACTGTGTTCTTATAGGGCATCGTAGGTATGTTGACACGAGTAATATTTGTGATGACTCTATCATAAATAACATCGATATTTTAAATAGTTTGCCTGATATTAATCCTGATAATGACGAAGCAAATGCTCAATCAGATGAAGGGTTTTCTTATGACTGGCGATTTGATAGCTATAAGAATACCGACTATCTTAGAACAGATGCTTATCCTTTTACAAAGGCGGCTGGAGGTAATATAGCATTTTCAAGAAAAACTCAACAAAAAGCGGGGTTGATGGATGAGGATTTTACTAGTTGGGGGTGTGAAGATAGTGAGTTTGCCTACAGATTATATTTAGCTGGAGCCTATTTTATTCCTATGTTGAATATTATATCGTTACACCAAGAGCCCTTTGGAAAAGTAGAAAAAGTAGATGGGAGGAGCTTTAGAAAAATTGGTCATATAAATACAAAAAAAATATTTGCTAGTAAGTGTCCTGCGCCAACCGTTAGAAAGTACGACAAAGAAAATATATTTGAGGTACCGAAAGTCTCGATTTACATACCCGCATACAATGCTAGTGACTATATTATACAAGCTATTGAAAGCTGTTTACATCAAAGATTTGATGATTTAGAAGTATGTATATGTAATGATGGTTCTACTGATAATACTTTAGCTCTATTAGAGAAATACTACATTGATAATCCCAAAGTTAGATGGATAACACAGAAGAATAAAGGAATTGGCGCTGCTACTAATCAAGCTATCAAGATGTGTAGAGGAATGTATATTGCACAGTTAGATGCAGATGATATATTGAAACCAACTGCTGTGAGGAACAGTGTTGAGGTTTTGGATAAAGAGCATATGTTTGATGCGGTTTATACTGATTGTGATTATATTGACAAAAATGGATCATACATTCGTGATGGTTGGTGTAGTGGAGAGTTTGACAGAGAATGGATGGCAACTGGTATGATAGCCACTCATTTCCGTATGTTTAGGAAAAGGATATGGAGCAGAATTGAAGATTGTAATGAGAATATAAAGAATGCTGTAGACTTAGATTTGTGGTTGAAGATCAATGAAAAGGCTAATATTAAACATATCCATAAAATGGAATATAGCTACCGTTGGCATGGTAAAAATACTTCTATACAGAATCGTAAAGCTCAAGAAAACAATCATCTAATAGCAGTTAAAGATAGCCTTATTAGACAAAACTTGGATAGTTATTGGTCAGTTAAAACAACTAATAACCCTTTAAATCCAAGGGAGTTTAGAATAGTAAGTAAAGCCACTTCTGAGTTACAAGAAGTAAGTCCTAATGAAGTGTTTTTATTAATTCCAACCTGTAAGAAGAATAGTGGAAAGATGGAGGCTGTGAGAAAAACATGGGCATCTCAGTTAAATAAATATGGTTTCAGATATTTATTTTTGTTGGGTGATCCTAGTTTAGAAATGGCTCATGTAGAAGATGATATACTAATTGTTCCTTGTGCAGATGATTATGAGTCTTTACTATTAAAACTATCTTTAGGTTATAAGTTTATCTATCAAAACATCGACTTTGATTATGTTTATAAAATTGATGATGATTGCTACCCTGATTTGAATAAGTTGTCTCGTGATATATTGCCTCAGTTGAAAGGTAAGCAGTTTGCAGGTGGAGATGTTCACAGAAAAGGAAATTCTATGAATAATAAGTGGCATTATGGTAAATGTAGTGCTTCTAAATTTGATAAACCTTATCAGTATAATGTGGCACCTTTTGATTTTGCAAAAGGAGGATATGGTTATTTTATTAGAAAAGATGTGCTGCCTATTATTTTTCAAATGAATAGTGTTTTTAAGAAAGAGCTAGAAGAGGGAGTTTATTCTCCTGAGGATGTTAGGATATCTGAGGTTTTAAGTTACAAGAATATTAAACCTTATAGTATTGAGAAATATAGTTTCTCTAAATATGATACTAGTAATAAACAGGAATATTTAATTTATGATATAGAGAGTGAGCATGCTTTCTTTAAATTATGAAAAATAAATTAAACGTGCTATCTTTATCTCATGGTGCTTTTTTGTATTTAAATCTTAGCTAGTTTTAAAGGATAGGCTGTAATATCATTATTTGGTTTTTCATAAATAATTCAATTGTCTATGATTATAGTCCTCATTAGATTTTTAAAATATATAAATACTTTACACTAATAGGTTTATTGAGGTAAAAAAATGCTGAAAAAAAGCATGAAAGATTTTTTTGAGAAAGAAGGTTTAATCGATATAGCCAAAAATGGAGTAGCAAGACAAAGCTCAGTATCTATTTGGTCTAATATTAATGATGCCTATGGTGCAATTAATGGCAATGTTTACGAAGACTTTGCTTTTCATACTGATAAACAACAAAATCCTTGGTGGGAGATCGAGTTTCCAACACCAAGGTTTATTCAATATGTTGTGATTAATAACAGAAAAAGAGAACCATTTGACAAAATTGCATCTAGAATAATTGTTGAAATTATAGGTGAAGATGGTGATAGTACAATCATACATAAAGGAAAAGTTCTTTTTGGATCTCTTCCTAATAGCATTCCCTTAATTATGAAGGTTGACTCTGATTTAAAAATTAAAAAAATTATAATCTCATTGCCAGAATATAATTATTTGCACTTAGGCACCATTAATATTTTTGCCCCCATTATAAAAGATGAGAAAAGAATCTTATTTGTTTCTAATAGAACTGATGGCTTAGGAGAAAGAATTAAAGCAATACTAAACTCTATAGTGCTTAGCAAAAAATTTGATGGGGATTTTTTATTTACTTGGGACTCTTGGCTAGGAGGACAAGAGTATCATGATACTGATAAAGCCGAGAATATATTCAGAAGAGCATTTATTGACAAGCATTTAATAAAGGGAGTAGATTTAGAAGCACTTAATCTACAGCCAATAAAGCAACTTAAAGAATTGAATGAAATTAATAATCTAGACTTTGATGGTATATTAGTACAGCAAATGCATATAGAGAGTCAGATAAATGATAAAAATATCCGGCTTCAAGGTACAGATTATAAAAATGCTTTTGATTCTATAGATTTTAGCGAAAATCTAGAGTTTGCTAAGAAGGAAGCTAACAAAGTAGACATTAGAGAGAAAACTATTGCTATTCATTTAAGAGCAGGAGATATAGTTTTTGGTCATTATCGTTTCACTAATAACTTCTATACTAAGGTTATACCTATACATATAGTATGCGCCCTTATTGTTAAGCTAATTGAATTGAATTATAGAATAATTATTTTCGGGCAAGATTATAGTTTCTGCAGATTTTTAACTGAAAAATATAATATATTGTATTCTGGCGACTTAGTTAAAAGTGACTTTAATGATACACAAAAAGCTTTTTTTGATATTGTATTAATGTCGAAATGCAGCAATATAATCGCTGGTTCTTCCGGCTTTGCAATTTTAGCTAGTTGGATTAATAATTGTAAGATAGATAATTATTTAGACTACCTTTCTGATTGTGAAGTGCTGGAATCTTATAGGTGTGCTAATCTAGAGAACGGTATCTTAAAATCAAATAGTATTCAACCTCTTATGAAGTCGTTTTCTATGTTTCATTTCTTTTTAACAAATAAGAAGGATATACTTTTAGATGAAAAAATAGATCTTCTTAAGAAGATTGTGAAATTAGATTCAAAAAATTCATACTATAAAGTGATATTAGCTGCATTTTTATATGAAAATAATGAAGTGGAGAGTGCAGATAAGATGTTAATAGAAGAGTTCATGAATAACAAGGATTATGATATAAGATGGGTTTTAGAGAAGTCTCATTATAATGTTAGTATTATCCAAGAGTATATAGAATATTTTAAATTTGCAGCAGATAAAGGTAGCTTATTAGCAGCTACCATGCTTTTACTATATGAGAGATTTTCTCTAGACAGTGTAAATTTAACTTACTATAAAGGTGTTTTAGATAAAAGTCACACTAATACCTTTGGGTTTTACTTGCTCAAAAAAGAATTAAATAATTTGGTTTAATGGAAAAATTCATGAGGGTATAAGGATATATATTATTTATAGTTTCAAGAAATAAATGCTATGAATCAAAAAACTAAGCTGCCTTTTTCTAATAATAAACACACCAAGAACAATGGAAGCAAACTATAGTCAGTCCTAAATAAAACAAGTACAAACGGCCTGAACACGCTCATATTATGATGAAAGCTACTTACTTTTGAAGAGAGTCTGGTTTGATGGTATTTATGGATATCATTATTAGAGTTGTTATAGAGAATCATCGAACCAATAGTACATACGAATAGGGTGTGAATCACTTAAAGTTGTTAGGCAGTGCTATGCAAAGCATCATATAAGATGGCAACGGAACTTCAGTACTTCATCTGTAAGCATACTCTATCAGCTGTGACAGATCCACTTAAACCAAACAGTGAGTCGCTGTATAGTTAGTTGTCCTAAAAACAGTGTTAGTGTTAAGCTTGAGCAGCTTACTTCTAACCTAACGCAGCTTGATAAAATAAAGTTCACAAGGAGCTTAGAGCCTAAAAAATCTTGCCAGATAAAAAGAGCGATATATCAGAATAAGCTTGATAGGTTTACTCAGCAAAGATATCCCATTATTCACATGGATGAAAGTGGATTTGAAGTTGAGACCATTCGCCCTATAGTTATGTACCGATAGGTAAGCCTTTTATCAATAGTTACAACTAGCAAGGTAAAAAGCGAACCAAAGTCATTGGTGCATTATATGAAAAGATGCTGTTTGCATTAAATTACTTTGATAAAAATATTAATGGTGACATATTCTACGATTAGTACAAATACGCACTGATTTCAAGCTTAAAAATACCATGCGTGATTGTCATGGATAATGCCACTTTCATAAACGCGTTCAAAGATTACTCAATAGATGTGTTCATCGTCTGTTATTTTTACCACCTTACAGCCCTAATTTGAACCCTATCGAAATGAAATGGGCGCAGGCGAATATTCTACGCCAAGGATGGATGGATAATAATTTAGACAAACTGTTCCATAATGTGGGTTGTACTAATCTTATTATGGACTAACTATATTTAAATCAGTAGTAGTTATTATTCCTAAGTTAAACATTAATCAATATGACATTTTATAAATATTATATTTGGAGATAAAGATGAAAAAAGCATTAATTACCGGTGTGACCGGTCAAGATGGTAGCTATTTAGCTGAGTTTTTACTCGACAAGGGTTATGAAGTGCATGGTATTAAGCGCCGTGCCTCCTCTTTTAACACGCAACGAGTGGATCATATTTTCCAAGATCCTCATGAGAAAAATAAAAACTTCCATCTGCATTATGGCGATCTGACTGATTCCTCTAACCTAACTCGTATCATATCTGAGATACAGCCAGATGAGGTTTATAACCTTGGAGCGCAGAGTCATGTAGCGGTGAGCTTTGAATCACCAGAATATACTGCTGATGTCGATGCTATCGGTACGTTACGTCTACTCGAAGCTATTCGCTTTTTGGGATTAGAAAAGAAGACTAAATTCTATCAAGCCAGTACCTCTGAGCTCTATGGTTTAGTTCAAGAAGTACCTCAAAGTGAGACAACACCGTTTCACCCACGTTCTCCATATGCAGTGGCAAAAATCTATGCCTACTGGATCACCGTGAACTATCGTGAAGCTTATGGTATGTACGCTTGTAATGGTATTTTGTTCAACCACGAGTCTCCACGTCGCGGTGAAACCTTTGTCACTCGCAAGATTACTCGTGGGCTCGCCAACATCGCTCAAGGTCTGGATAGCTGCCTATATATGGGTAATATTGATGCTTTACGTGACTGGGGACATGCTAAAGACTACGTCCGTATGCAGTGGATGATGCTACAGCAAGACGTTGCAGAAGACTTCGTCATTGCAACGGGTGTGCAGCATAGCGTAAGAGAGTTTATCAACTGGTCAGCAGCTGAGCTTGGTATTACCTTACGGTTTGAGGGTGAAGGCGTCGATGAAGTTGCTATCGTCACTGAAATCATAGGTGGGCATGCACCAGCGCTTAATGTGGGTGATGTCATCTTAAAAATTGATCCAAGATACTTCCGTCCAGCTGAAGTAGAGACCTTGCTGGGTGATCCAAGTAAAGCGAAACAAAAGCTTGGCTGGACGCCAGAGATTACAGTACAAGACATGTGTGCGGAGATGGTACAAGAAGACCTAAAAGCCGCTAAGCGTCATGCACTACTCAAGCAGCACAACTATGATATCCCAATGTCACAAGAATAATAAGAGTAACTGATATGAAGATTTTATTGACAGGCGGCTCAGGGATGGTTGGGCGTAATATTCAGGATTACGCCCAACTGTACAGAGAGGATGAGATTCTGCATCCTAGCAGTCGTGAGCTGAACTTGCTGGACTTTGAGTCGATTAAAGCGTATCTCACACAGCATCAGCCAGACTGTATCATCCATGCTGCAGGTATCGTGGGTGGCATTCAGGCCAATATCGACAATCCAGTGAAGTTTTTGGTAGACAACTTAAAGATGGGACAGAATTTAGTCCTAGCAGCTCAAGAGGTTGGTATAAAGCAGTTATTGAATTTAGGTAGCTCTTGTATGTATCCGCGCTCAGCGCCTAATCCACTGCGCGAAGAGCAGATTTTGACTGGTGCGCTAGAGCCTACCAATGAAGGCTATGCATTGGCTAAAATAGTAACGGCTAAATTATGCAACTATTGCTCACAAGAGTCTCATGGCGAACTTCAGTATAAGACATTGATACCCTGTAACCTATATGGTAAGTACGATAAGTTCGATGGTGTGAAGTCTCACATGATTCCAGCGGCTCTGTATAAAATACATCAGGCCAAAGTGCAAAATGCCGATCAGGTCGAGATATGGGGTGATGGCACAGCAAGACGTGAGTTTATGTATGCTGAAGATCTAGCGGATGCTGTTTTTTATGCGCTAGATAACTTTGCGCGTATGCCTGATATGTTAAACATTGGTCTGGGTCATGATTTTAGTATCAATGAATATTATGAGGCTGTGGCGACTATAGTCGGATTTGAAGGAAGCTTTGCGCATGACACAACTAAGCCTGTTGGTATGAAACAAAAGCTGGTAAGCACAGAAAAGCTAGAAGAATTTGGCTGGAAGCATCGGTATTCGCTCGCAGAGGGCTTACAAAAAACTTATCAATATTACTTGGAGAAAAACTAAATGATTAACTATTCGTTAGCAAGTAGCACTTGGGATGAAAAAGAATTAGCCGCTATTCAACGTGTGATAGATTCTGATATGTACTCGATGAATACGCAAGTTGCGCAATATGAAAAAGACTTTGCCTCGTTTTTTGGTTCAAAGTATGCATTGATGACCAGCTCTGGCTCAACGGCCAACTTACTAATGATAGCCGCGCTATTCTTCAAAAAAGACAACCCCCTAAAGCGTGGTGATGAAATCATCGTACCAGCCGTGTCATGGTCGACTACCTATTTTCCACTACAGCAGTATGGTCTAAAAGTTAAGTTTGTAGATATTGACTTAGAGACCTTGAATATTGATTTAGATCAGCTTGAAGCAGCCATTACAGATAAGACCCGTGCCATTTTAACGGTGAATTTATTGGGCAATCCAAACGACTTTGCTAGAATTAATACGCTGATAGCAGATAAAGATATTATTCTGCTAGAGGATAATTGCGAGTCTATGGGGGCGACT
>Ga0098065_1001047_pt1 | contig 10626 bp, 8 predicted proteins | sample 25_taG_FD_75062 | JGI IMG/M metagenome (GOLD analysis project Ga0098065, IMG submission 75062) | Marine viral communities from Cariaco Basin, Caribbean Sea - 25_WHOI_OMZ | ecosystem: Environmental > Aquatic > Marine > Oceanic | place: Caribbean Sea: Cariaco Basin | collected 2014-11-08 | reverse complement strand
TACGCCCGGTACTTTGAAGCCATGACGGAGCACATCGAGGGTGCCCTTTTTCTCCAGCTCCCGAACGGTTTTTTGGATGAGCACCTTTTCCGGGTTCTGAGGGTTACCCTTGCAGAACTTTTCCCATCGGTCTGGCCAGGCCTCCTGGAAGTAACCAATCAGGTCTTCCGGGTACACGGCATTCACCTTGTCGTACTCAGACGCCTTGCCGACCAGCCAACCCTGATCGTGCAGGGCTGCGATGATGTCGTTCTGAAACGCTCTCTCTCGGCTGTCAGCCATGACTACTCCTTGTATCCTTTGACCCGCTTGGTACCCGGTTTTCGCTTAAATACCTTGAATATTGCTTTGTACTTGATAGCGGATGACCTGGTTGCCCGCTTCAATAACGTCAATGCGAGCTCCGCGATAACCGATGGTCTGGCTCTCCGAGAGATCATATTTCAGGTCTGCAGAGAATGCTGGTCTGGCAAGGTTCCCCGAGAACTCACGGTATTTAAACGACAGCTCGTCGCCAGAGCGTCCCAGATAAATCAACTCTTGCCGGAAGGTTTGGCCATAATCAGAGAATTTGTAACGCTTCGTACACTGATCGTCTGGTACATCAACGGCAAATAGAGCACTTGAGCCCCTAAGAATTGAGCCACTCAAAATGGTTCGACCGCCTATCGCGATGGCATTCTCGTCCTGCTGCTCACTTTGATCTCCCGATACCCAGTTTGTGATCAGCTTGCCGTCTCGATCGATCAGATTCAGATTGGAAACCTGTAGGGTACATCCAGAGTCTGTCGGGCCTGAAATAAGCTGAAAATTCGAGCCCGAGATGGAAATACCCTCGTTGAGAGATCGAATATTGCCGTATCCATAGGCGGTACTCTTTCCCTCCTGAGATTCGTAGTTGATCTGGTAAAGGGCTCCGGGCAAGAAAAATCGGTAGTCACCCTGCTCGAATTCCAGGTCTTTGACTCTGAATCCGGGAGCTCCATATCCTCGGGTACGCTCCAACACCGATTCGCCAATCTCGGCGCTCACGACCTGTCCGATAGGTGGATACATCTCGGTATGAAGTTTCTGCGTGACACCGGTCGTCTGACATCCGGCAAGGAAAACGCTTCCAATGGCCGCAATACAGCCCAACCAATTCGGTGATTTCATTAGGTACTGCCTTTTTTATGTGATTTTTGGCTCAGTCTTTGAGCTCTTCATTGGTAATCTGAGCTTCGACAAGCGAGCTTTGCCAGTCGCCGTATGACTTCCTGCTGCTCTCTTCGATCCAGACAATACGGCCATTTGCCGAGCGTCCTGATACCACTGCTGCCGCCGCGCTGGGACTTGAGAAAGACTGGTCTTGCGTGAAACGCACCGCGCCGGAGGCGTCCGGCACTAGCACACCATCTGCCGTCAACTGATCATACAAGGGGCGATAACTGGTGTAGCTACTGCCGCTCACCCACTTATCTCGCGCCTGACTTCCCTCAAGCACCACAAACTCACCATCGACTTCGCGGGCGGTGGCACGAATGCCGTATTTAGGTAGCTCCATGTAAAAATTCGGAGCCGCACCCTCAGAACCAGGCTCTCCCTTGATCTGCGCTGCAATTTTTTGTCGATCACGGAGAAAGTCGAACCCCAACACGGGCAATATGATGCGAACCTGTTCAATAAAGAACGCCATATCGGCCTGATCGGACTCTGGTAGCACGGTGTAATCGTGAGCAGTGCCGTTGACCAAGCCACAACGTCCAGATTGCTTGGCAATGGCGATGAGCTGACTTTCCAGGTACTTCACATGGGCTTTGGTGAGGTTCTGGTCTTTGCTGGTGATCAGACACACCCGCTCCCAGAAATCCTTGCCGCCCTGAGGCTCAGGACGATTGTGCTGTTTCAGGCGCTTAGCCACATCATCGGATTCACCGATGTAGACCAAGGGACGCATGGCATTGTCGGGATCCGGGCCCACCAGGAAATACACCCCGGTTCGGCCGCACTCGGGACGTTGCACCAACTCGGTCAGTTTGGTGCGAGGCCCGGTTAGAGCGTGGCCAGTCCAGTTCATGATTTCGGCGGTCAGCAAACCGTTCGGAGTGCCGTCAACCAAGAACAGGCGGATGCCGCGTCCATGACTCATGCGGTAGCCTCCATTCCGGCTTGGCGTACCTCTTTATCAAAGGCGCTTTCATCGGCCGGTGGCTGCCAGTTGCGGACATCGATTTTTCCAGTAACAGCGGCGGAAATTAGTGCTGAGCGGCGCTCCTTCAATAGATTGATTGCCCGTCTTGCCTCAAACTCCAGTGAACCCCAGACCACTCCAATTTCGTTGAGGTAATTTTTGATTTGCAATTGTTCTCCAAGCGGAGGGAGCGCAATTGGCAAGTTTTCGATTACTCCCATGCCAATATTCTGTTGTGTCCCAAAACTCCAGCTGAGGACAATTGACTCTTGGAAGTTTTGTGATCTCATAGCGTGCAAGATGTAATGTGGATCTGCGATATCGGAACATCTAATCACAGCCAGCGGCGACCAGATATTAAACTCCGTGTTCGCTTCATTTATCGCTATGGTGCCAGTGGTTGCTCCGGATTTGACCATGAAGATATCGTGAAGCTTAGGCTTGTACTTACGGGAGTACCTTGAGTGGTCATGAGGTGAAATAAACTTCGCTTTATTGAAATTTATTTCACCTTGGGAAACTGCCTCTGCAGAGATAAAGGGAATACCCTCATCAATAAATTCTGGGGTTTCATGTGGCCCATCGGTTACAGGTGTAGAGACCAAAAATTTGATTGGACAAATATCCCAATGCGCCGGCACTTCCCCAATCCACTCTACACCGGAGTCTTTCACCGATACACCCGGATCCAGCCCCTTAGTCACTGCATGGGAAATCACCGCCCGGCGCTTTTCCTGGAGCAGAGCTATGAGGCGTTCCTGCTCGCGAATTAGGGCATCGATCTTGGAGGTTTCATGGTTTAAAAAACGGGCAATCTGAATTTGTTCAACTTTTGGGATGAAAGGGATTTTTACTCCTCCCAGTTTTCCCTTAGTGATGTGCACCATGCCAATAATGCCATGTGCTTCGTCCTCAATAGACTTCGTGACTGCCTTTAGAGTCCAGTAAAGCCAGAATTTGTCGTGCTTTTCGATAGGATCGAGTTTAAAAATATGCTGATTCAGATAGTGTCGCCCTTCTCGCCACCACAGGAATGGACCGAAAGAAGTACCTTTATTTCCCGACCATCCGAATAAAAGATCGCCTTTCTGGACGAAATAACGTTCAGGTACATCACCATCGTAGTAATTGAAGTTGCTGCTCTCGTTAAGGTTTTCGATACGAATAATTGGAACCCCTTCAGTTCTCCAGTCAGCCGGCTTAAACGCCATACCATTTACAAACTGAGTGAAAAATTTTAGGGGCCGACTTTCCCAATGAGATGGAACAAGGCCTATCCAATCCACATTTGAATCAGAGTAGTTCGGATATTGAGGTAGGCTCATGCCGACAACTCCTCAATCATCCGTTTGATCCTGTCCGTGCATTGCTTCAAGTCAGCATCGATTTCTTCCAGCGGCCGAGGCGGCGTAAACTCATAAAAGTGGCGGTTGAACGGTATCTCGAAACCAACAATACCGACCTCACCATCCTTCTCATCCCGTTTGGATTCATCGATCCAGGCATCCGGCACATGCGGCTTCACTTCCCGTTCAAAGTAGTCGTACACGGATTCTGAGAGGGGCACGTTCTCATAGTCCCGAAGGCCGGTATCGGCTTCTGGATTGCCTTTGCTGTCTGTGCAGATATCCGCTTCTGGATCGCGCTCACTCAGGGCATTCAGCAACGACTTCAGTTGTGGCGTACTCAGATACACCTGATGGTCAGTGAGTGAGGCCTTCAGGGCTTTCTGGAACTGTTTGCGATTCCGGTAGACCGTCTCGGCATCCATGGCACGACAGGCAGCGAAGATCTTGTCTTGGTCTTCCTGATCCATCTTCTGGATGGCTTTCTCATCCGCAATCCGAGCGATTCGCTCTTCTGAAGTCTGGAAGTTCAGCTGCAGCGGACGTTCAACCGTGATGCGTCGGTAACCGAAGGCTTCGATGGAGAAGATTTTACTTTTCTTGGTTTCCTGGAAATCCCCGTACATCCGCACGATTTCGTCCTGGTCGGACTCACTGACAAACTGGCGTTTACTGCCGAGGGACTTACGCATCTTAGTCGCCCGATCGGTAGCATCGATCAGCTGGACCTTGCCTTTGCGTTCAGCCGGCTTATTGTTGGAGAGCACCCAGACATAGGTGGAGATGCCTGTGTTGTAGAACATATCCGTGGGCAGGGCCACGATGGCCTCGACCATGTCGTTCTGCAGCAGATAGCGCCGGATTTCAGATTCGCCACTGCCAGCACCACCCGTAAACAGCGGGCTACCATTGAGAATGATGCCGATCCGGGCCCCGCCATCACGCGCATCTCGCATCTTGCTGACCAGGTGCATCAGGAACAGCAGGGAGCCATCTGAAACGCGGGGTAAACCAGGTCCGAAACGACCATCGAAACCACGGTGTTTGTGCTCGTCGGTGACCTGCTTCTGAACCTTTTTCCACTCCACACCAAATGGCGGGTTACTGAGCATCAGGTCAAACTTGTTGGCAGCCAGCTGGTCATCAGACAAGGTATTCCCCAGCTTGATATTGCTGACTTCCTGCCCCTTGATCAGCATATCTGCCTTACAGATTGCGTAAGACTCAGGGTTCAGCTCCTGGCCGTGCAGGGAGACGGTGACATTCTCGCTGATCTGCTGAATGTACTCGTCGCCTTCGGACAAGAACCCACCGGTACCCGCCGTGGGATCATAGATGGTCACAATGCTGTTGGGCGAGAGTCGGTTCTCCTGTCCGGTGAGGACAAGAGAAGTGGTCAAGTGAACGATGTCCCGGGGGGTGAAGTGCTCCCCGGCAGTTTCGTTGGAGCTCTCGGCGAACTTACGGATCAATTCTTCGAAGATGATCCCCATACCGAAGTTGCTGATGGTTGCCGGGCTCAGATCGATACTGGCAAACCGCTGAACGACTTGATAGAGCAAGTTGTTGGAGCTGAGCTGCTGAACGAAGTCCTCGAAATGGAAATGTTCGAAGATCTCCCGGGCGTCCTGGCTGAACGACTGAACATAGCTCATCAGATCGTCGGCCGTCTGGCTGTCAGATAGGGTAGCCAGACTCAAGGGGGAGGCATTGAAGAATTGCTGATCGGCAGCCCGGAGCAAAAGCTTCTCGCGAACTGCATCCGGTTTGGTCTGGTGTTCCTGGGCCGCGGAGAGTACCTGAGCCTTCGTTGGCTCCAGCACACACTCCAGACGACGCAGCAGAGTAAACGGCAGAATGACGCGCCCATATTGGCTCTGCTTGAAATCACCGCGCAGGAGATCGGCAACCGACCATATAAAAGCGGCGGTTTGGGAGTGGTTGGTTTTGTCGTCAGTCATCCGTGGAGCTCCAATACAGCATGTTGTCGGGCGGCGCTTATCTCAGGCAGCCAATCCAATTCTTTTTAGTGATGCGTTCAACGTCGTTCGAGTTACACCGAAGTGAGCCGCAACTTCTGTTTTCGTGATTTGAGGGTCAGAGAGCATGGCCGCTGCTTTACGGATATCTGAGTCGGACATTGATGGTTTACGCCCACCTTTACGTCCCCTCGCCCTGGCTGCCTGAAGACCAGCCTTTGTGCGCTCTCTAATCAGATCATGCTCGAACTCAGCCAATGCGCCGAAGATATGGAACACCAGGCGTCCGCCTGAGTTGGTTGTGTCGATTGCCTCGGTAAGTGATTTGAAGCCAACTTCTCGATCATTCAGATCCTGGACGATCTCAACCAGGTCTTTCAGTGAGCGTGCCAGCCGATCCAGCTTCCAGACGACGAGAACGTCCCCTTTCCGGAGGGTACGAAGGCACTGCGACAGCTCGGGTCGCTCGCGAAGTTTGCCGGTAACCTTTTCCTGGAAGATCTGCTCGCACCCAGCTTTTTCCAAAGCGTCCACCTGAAACTCAGAGTTCTGATCCTGAGTACTGACACGCGCATAGCCTATGATCATTAAACGCACCTTTTCTAATCATAGTTTTTTGTACGTGATTTATGGACAGAAAACAACGGAAAATTGCAGGTTTTCAAGGGAGAGCTCTAGGCGTCCAACAAACGACCGTTTTCTGTAGTGAATAATTGTTTCGCTTTGAGGGTTAAATGAAAACGGACTCATCGAGTTTCAGAGGATAAGCACAACGCACCATTGAGCTTTTACGCCTGCTTAACGAGACGGACATGGGACCACTGCACGTGCCCAAATATTGCACAACAATTCTGCCTTTGAACTCCCTATGAATGCTATTTTGTGCACTCGATCAGGTTCTTTTCCGAAGCTGCGAAACTGGTTGATCAAGCATCGACTGGGTCAACCCACGCATATCAGCGTTTGCCTGCCAAATGAGGAAGCGTTCAACGAGCTTCTGATTGATAGCCTTGAGCTTTTGATTGGTTTCGGTCAGCTCTTCGATGCGCTTATTCGCCTTGTGAATGTCACTTATCCATCCCGGTTTTTCCATCGGGGCCTTCAATGCGGCTTTGCGGTTCTTCATCGCCATATCGACGGCGGGCAGTTTCATTAGGGACTGCCGAGCGCGACTGATACCCAGTTTTTCTTTGCACGCGTCTACGAGTAACGGCCACGTTAACTTTGGCTCCTGCCATTCCTCAATTAATTTGATGATGCGCTTTACATCCCTCTCCGTTAAGTGCCCCATCGCTATACCTTGATCTCATCTAGCATTGCCGACAACTCATCCAACGATGGCAACGCCTGTTGTTCAGTTTCTGCCTCAATGACTTTGGCATCGATCAACCCTGCCATTGATGCGGCATTGTTTGTCAGTGTCCAACCGTTATCGACATTCCACACGATGTCGCCGTTTTCGAGATCAGGGTTCTCCAGGGTTTGGATCAGCGCGTCACACTTATAGAGATCCATACCCACTTTTTTAGCCCATTCTGAGGCCCCAAAAATGTCGCGAGACTGCGCATCAAGCGCCTTGTTGTAGCGGCGTTTAAGGTCCTCACCCTCTTCTTTGAGATTGGCAAGTTTCACATCATCACCTTTTACACAACCGAGCTTTCCGCAGGTCAAGCACGCCCCCATTTTCGGACAGGGTTCGGCGGCAAAGTTGTGTACACAGATTCCAACGTGGGTCTGATGGATGACCCGGTCCTGATCATCCTCATGCAGATCTCTCACATCACTGAGGCTCAAAGGTTGATTTGTTTTGACCTTCTCCAACCGCTGAGCGGCATTGCTATGCTTCGTTTTGGGGTGATAGGCCGCAACAGTCTGGGTGCGCTCCTCGACGGTCTCATGGTTGTATACAGACCCCATAGTCGTGCGCCCTGAAAATGCGTCGATCAGCAACTGTGACAGGCCTGCTCTGTGCATCTCCGTGTTCAACTGGTGACGGAAGGCGTGCGTCCTCACCTTCACACCGTGGTAGCCATGGCGCTCAAAGATGCTGAGCACGGGGCCGCCTCCCAACTGGACCCTCATACGGTCTGCGTTGGCGGCGATCTCTACGCCGAGACCTTTTACCCTAGCGGGGTTGCCCGCCGTTTCATCTGCCAGAATGCCTGTGCGCACAGTGAACAGCGCATCACGGTACTTCACCCGCTCTTTGCCCTCGGTATAGGGTGTTGTGTACGGGAAGTGTTTAGGCAAGTATTTTTCACGCATCAGGACATTAAGTTTGCGCAGCGTAATTTCGCCCCTGTCGTTAAACTTATAACCCTGAACTCCAATCTTGCCCTTCATGTAGATTGATTTTCTCTTACCTGTGTCCCAACCCTCGCGTATCTCGTCCAATATCGCTTTAGCGGCTGGGCTGATCGCCCGTCGCTTCTCGACGCCCCTCAAAATGTGTTGTTTGAAAACCCCTCGCGGGCTGGCGTTTTTGGTGGACAATGCAAAAGCTGCACATGCTTCTGCATAGGTGAGCAGGTCATCGGCGCCCTTTTTTGGCACTCCTTCATGGGGTGGAAATTCATCGGGATGATCTTCCAGCCATGCGGCGTAGGCCCGCCCGTCATCGGTAACCGGTTTCAACAACGTAATGGCACGCTCTAAGACCGACTCCATCTCAGGTTTAACGACAGGTTTCAGCATTGGCTTGTTTATCTTTTCGGCGTACCAACGCAAGAACATGCGCCGATGGCCTTTATCATCCTCTTTGAACACCACGCAATCGCGCTCAACATCGGCCAACTCGCCAATGCGACTGGGCACACTGAGCAAAAAAGCGCTCGCCGATGTCACGACAATATCCATAGGAGTGATCAAATCGTTATTAAACACCTCCCCCAAAGCCTTTATCGCTTCGGTACTGGGAAGTTTCTGCTCACGATTCGCTTTTTGCTGCTTCAGCGTACCAACGGGTCTAACTTTGAGCGAAGAAGTCCACCGAAAATTAGTCTTGAGCAGCTGTTTGTCCTTCATCAGGGTGATGATCTTCTCAAGAGCCTTGCTGGTGACGTACGCCGTATTGCCTTTTACCCAATGGGTTTGCATGTATTCGCAGGCTCGATTACATACAGCCGCTGAAACTCTCGTCACATCCCGCGTACAGGTCAATTCGACCAGTGCGGCCTCAAGGGCCTTGACGGCATCTAACCAAGCCTTCATCGACTTCTTTGTCTGATAGACACGGCGGTACACCATCAATGCCTTGGCGAAGTCCGAGAAGGGGGGCGGCATCGTCACTTGAGTCGACCTAGTCGATGTAATCGCCGTGAAGGCACAACCCTCAAAACCGTGAGCATGCCAACTCTTGTCTTCCCAGCGAATACTCCTGTAAACCCGATCCGGAATTCCCTTTGGAAGGATTGCTTTTGCCCATTGAATAAACGCATTTAATTGTGCTTCGGCATCCAGGTGAATCTTCGGCTTAAAGTCGACGAAGTTAGTCATGCGCCACATCCCTCTGACTGGATTACTTGGCGCATGTCCCGACAATCGAGAATAACTTTGCGGCAGGCTAAAATGGCACGATCCCAGAGCACTCCCGTGGTTTTATCCATGGCAATTGCTTGCGCTCGACGACGCTCCAACCGCTCAAGTGCGGCAGCGTGATCCGCCTCCAAAAGTGGTTGGAATTTACCGCATCCGTAACAGGTAAAGGGCGCGTCCAGATGGCAGGCAGCATCGGCACCACAGACCGCAAGATCCTCAATCTGCCGATCCACTAGGTTCCCGTTCTTCGCTGAGGCACGATCCGTCACAATAGTGCCGGTAAACGCACCAACAACGATCGCGAGATGATCACTCATCTTCGCATCAATTAAATTCATCAACTCAACGGAGACCGCTCGGTACTTCCGGGCTGTACGAGTATCTTTGTGCATCAGTGCATTTGCCATCGACCACTCGTCCAGCCCTGCATTGGATAGGTCCGTGCCGAGGGTGTGTCTGAACCGATGGCCTCGACTGATTTTCAGCGGCTGATGTGTGCGGTGCGAAATCGGAAAATCAGCCATACGCTCTATGCGATAAAGCCAAAATCTTACCCCGCTTGCTCGGACATGAAACTCAGGTTTCGGCGCGTCTTCCAGTGCTTTTTGATTGGGGAGACCAATCAAAACTGGTGGGTTAAAAGATCCGACGCCCACCTCTTGTAACTTACGTCGAAAAAGAGGCACGTGTTTGATCGCCTTATCCCAATCGGCGCCGCTTGGATATTCTTGCCAGAGTCTGGCGAGGATTATCGCCTTATAGGCCTGCACGGTGTTGTAGAGGTCTTCATCCAGGCTAAACGTCTCTGCCTTTGCTCGCCAGCCCGCATCGTCGTCTCTTTGTTTCGCCCAAAAGAGCCTGATCTTGTAGCCCTCATCGGTTTTGATGAAATCATCAAAAACCAGCATGCGCAGCTGTACGCTGCGCTGCCCGTAAATCATCAGCAAGCGCAAATAGAGGTATTGCTCAGGGTCTAACTTAGCGTGGCAAAATTGCTCATGCGCCCACTGGTGTAGGGCGTCCTGCTCCGCCTGCGTAAAAGGGCCTTGCTCAGGGTCCAAGCTCAGGATGACATCCTTCTGGACACACTTTTTCCTCGGCAGCCCCTTGTACGCATCTATTAGGGATTGCCAAGGACGCTGTCTAACAGACTCACAGGTGTGCCAGAACTCCATGAAACTGGCCAGAGTAGCAAACTCCCCGGTGTTAAAGCGTTCCCGCAGTTCGGTCAGGTGATCTTCATTGAGGGGATTAAACCCTGCTTCCGCAGACCTCGACAGCACACTGGCAACGCCTGAAATAGTTGCCTGTGACACATCTGCCATGCGGTATGCCAAGGCGGCGTGTAACCAGCGTTGCCATTCGGACGCGACACAGACTATTGCGGCTTGCCAGTTAACAGCCCAATTACTTGCTCTGTCAGGCCACCACATCGGTTCAGAGGGCGTGAAAAACTTTCCACATTTAGCGAGGCGAGGCGCGCTCAACCACGCATCGAGGGTATCCTGCGTTGGCGCTTGGAGTGCACTGACGGGAATATTCACTTCGTAGCTCCTTTTCGCACTTTATCCTCAACATTTTCACGGATCGCCTT
>Ga0098065_1001042_pt1 | contig 10664 bp, 10 predicted proteins | sample 25_taG_FD_75062 | JGI IMG/M metagenome (GOLD analysis project Ga0098065, IMG submission 75062) | Marine viral communities from Cariaco Basin, Caribbean Sea - 25_WHOI_OMZ | ecosystem: Environmental > Aquatic > Marine > Oceanic | place: Caribbean Sea: Cariaco Basin | collected 2014-11-08 | reverse complement strand
GGGCAAAAATGCCGGCAACAAAAAAGGGGCTAGGCTGTGAATCGCCTAACCCCTTGTTTTATTTGGTCGGGACGGAAGGATTCGAACCTTCGACCCCTTGCACCCCATGCATGGGGCTTAATCGACCTATCTTATTGATTTTATTGGGTTTTAGAATTCTCCGACTGACCAAAAAGACAGTGTTTTGTGGGGTTTCGCAAACCTTGCAAATCAAAGACTTGCGGCAGGGTTTTGCATCACCGGAACACTGTCCGCCCGTCCTGTACTCCCAGGCTGACACCACCTGGCGGCACCAGCCTACAGACAGCCCGGAGCGGCCGCCCTACCCTGGCATTGTCCGCCGTCGGCAGGGAGGCCAGCGACCAGAGGTCAGCGTTACTCGGCGGACAACTGATCCCTCACCAGGGCCACGAATTCATCGTCGGTGGAATGCAGGTTAGCCCCCACCGCCGTGAACTCGCCGCCTACTGCTGTTGGGTCGTTGTACTGGTCCATATCAGCCTCTTGGTTCGGTGCGCTGTTTGGCTACGCCTTCTCCACCCGCGCCCGCAGGGTAGCGGATACAAGGTCCACGGCGGCGCCAGTGTTGTTCGTGAACTTCACGCTCACCGTGTCCGCTGCGCTCACCCAGGCGTCCAGGGTGACGCCTTGCAGGTCGGCGCCGGCCAGCAATGACTCGTCACCAGCTTGGTACAGTTCGGTGCCGGCCATGAACCCATCGAACAGGCCCATGCCTACCACTTGATTGTAATTGTGGTATCGGTATACGCCGCCCCCGAACTCCGAGGCGTCCACCTCGATCAGCCGAAGGAACGAGCCCGGTTCAAGTTTTTGATAGTCGGATGTGAGCATATATTATTCCGCGTTGGCCGGGGGGTGGGCTCCCGAGCCTGGCGCCCCTTCCATCTCCGAAACGCGCGCTGAAAGTTGCTGAACGGCGTTAATCAGGACCGGGACCAGGGCTGTATAATTCAGGGAATAGACATCTTCCCCAACCCCATTGTGGTTGTGGTGATGCAGCCCTTGCCAGTCGATCCCCATGTCCTGTAACGCGGCCTCGACTTCTTGCGCAATTAGGCCCTGACGGCGACGGGCTCCCTTGTGTGTCCCGTCGCTCTCCAGGTTCCCTAGCGAGTTCCGTTCACGCCACGCCTGGAGGTCGGAATTATACTGAGCGACAGCCTCCGCATATCCCGCGACTTCCTCATCAGTAGGGTCATCGCCAATCGGATCTGGGACCTCCGGCATCGGCTCTTTGTACGACTCTCGGAAGTCCTGGAAATAGTCGACCACACGGAGCCGCTCAATCAGGTCAAGCCCAATGCCCCAGTCTCGGACATCCCACTTGTCCCGTGCGTCGGAGCGGATTTGCAAATCGTTGTAAGCGTAGGGCGTTGATCCTGTACCACCAAGCTGTACTTGATCGACATCTGTTGCATCGGCGCCGTAGCCGATAAGGGTTACGTTGTCGAATGCATTCGCCTCACCCGCCGATGCGCCTATGCAGGTGGTATAGCTCCCGGACGAGTTCAGAGCTGTTCGACTACCTATCGCTACGTTGTACTCTCCATCGCTGTCTTGTCCAGAGCGCCCGCCGATGAACGTGTTTCTGTTCGTAACGGTAGCTGAATACCCGGCACGAAAGCCAATCATTGTGGAGCCGCCGCCGGTGCTATCATCAGTGCTTGACCCGATGCTACCCCCGGCCTCTGCACCTATCGCAGTTAAACATGGGGCGGAGGTTTGATAGGCTGCTTCGTATCCAATAGTCGTTTTATTGTCTCCAAAGTTATTCCGCCCAGAGTTAACGCCGATGGCGGTGCCCCTCCTCAAGGCTGATGACTTCCCTGCCCTCCTGCCAATCGCGACACCAAATTCCCCTGTACTTGTGTGCCCCGCTTCAGCACCAATATAAGTACCGTTCCCAATATTTCCACGCATCCACCCTGCGGCTTTGCCCAGGATTGTATCAGTATTACTTTGATCACTGACATTATAATAAGTGTTCATGCCGAGAATATGTGTCTCGTTAGCACCTGTCCCTAAGTATGCTCGCTCATAATTACTGATAGAGTTACCTTGGACAACTGCGTCTCTGATCCCAGAGCCTATGCCGATAGCAGCAGTGCCTTGGTCTTCCAGTGTCCACAGGATGGTGTTACCCGTGATCGTACAGTTGTGTCCATCGTTACGGACATCGATAGCGGTCTCAGGGATGTCGAGGAGGATATTACCGGTGACGGTCGTGCCCTGGCTGTGGATCGTAATGTCCGAACCGACCCCAACCCCGAGGTTACCAATAAAGGCTACGTTCTCGTTGAAGAAGTCCTCCGGTAGCGGATCAACTTCACCATAATCAGGCGGAGCCTGAGTCAAGTGTGTCGAGCTACCAGCAAAAGGCTGACTGTTGCCAATGAATCGTCCGTTCCGACATGCGATACGAGACTCAAAGCCAGCATACCCACAATTTTGGGATTCGTTATAAGAGCACAGATAGTTCTCGCACTGAATGAACATAACACCGGTATCACGCTTAAACACAGTGCCGGCTTCGGGATCAACGTATGTGCGAGTGCCGTCGCCAATATTCAGGTATCGACCGTCGCGAACCACGCAATTCGTCGAATTCTGAACAAATACGCCATGCGCTGCGACAGTCCCCGACTGCAAGCCGGCACCCCACGCGCCCGCTGAACCGTCGAACGTGCCGCCGATTACACGGACGCTGTCGCAATTAAGGAGGATGAAAAATGCCTCCACCGAGGCGATTGTCGCCCTAGCGGGGTAGAAATCTAGAGGAGTGTGCCCGCCCTTTGAGTGGAAAACTGCCGCCCGGTCGATGGTAATATCTATACCGACCGCACCGTCGACAACAATGTTATCGCTGATCAGATAAAAAACTGTCGGCTTGGGAACTCGCAGAGACACACTGTTCTCAGTGCAGTAGCCCAATACCTGTTGGTACGCCTGCGTATCGTCAAATTCACCATTACCTAAGACGCCAAAGGTTTGAGGAGTGAATGCATCCCTATCCGTCAGCACCCAACACCCAGCCCCACTCGACGCCGGGGTGAACCATGCATCTACCGCCGCAGACACGGACCAGTCCGCCGGGAACACCTTCTCCGGGTCGATCACCGTCCCGCCGTTATGGTCCGCCTTGGGCCTACTCTCGTCCCAGTAGAACTCACCTCCGCCCACCGCGCTGCCAGGGTGGTAGCCGGTGACGCTCACCCGCTGCCCATCCTGCACCCCCGTCAGGGCGCGGAGGGCGGCGATGTCGGGGGTGGTGAGGAGGCGCTTTCGGATTGCGGCCGCTGAGGGATACGTCTCTACAGCTACGGCTGACCCAGACTCGTTGCGGTATAGAGTGAGAAAATCGTCCTCGTCGCCATCCGGAACACTGAAATACCCCCCGTCAGAGGTGCTGGAAAGACCTGTCGCGGCGTCCGGGAAGACGCCAGCAGACAGTTGGGCGGCATCGCGGGCGGCTTCAGATCGATCTGCTTCAGCCTCGGAACGATCCGCTTGGGCTTCGGCGACCCCGGAAGCGGCAACCGCCGCGGCTTCCGCAGTCAAGACGCCGTACGAGCTTGGCGTCCGGGCCACTTCGGTCGCCACTCCGCCAGAGTCGTGCCGATAGAGAATCAGCGACTCGCCGGGCTCCCCGGATGGAACGCTGAAGTAGCCCCCCTCCGGCGTCGCTGAGAGTCCCTGTGCGGTGCTGGCATAGACGGGCGCCCCGCCGGTCAGGCCACTTTGAAACATGTCCAGGACGATCTTGTAGACCTGGGCGCTGTCGTCTTTGTCGGGATCGACGCCCCGGTCTTCCAGAAACGCCATGAGCTCGCCCTGCACCGCGTTCAGCCATTCCGCGGTGAGGTAAGTCGCGCCCTGCCCAGTTGACGGGTTGTACTCCTGGAACTGGCCGTCTTCCGTTGCGTTCTTTCCATCAATCTTCTGCATGGGCCACCTCAGTATTTAATGCAGGGGAGCAAGTTGTAGTTGGCGACGCGCACCTCGGTGCCGGTACCGGCAGAGTTGGCGTCCTGGGTTTCAACCGCACCAGCTGTGCTGACAGCCCTGTTGCCGGGCTCATTGCCCTCCAGAATGTTGTCGCCAATGGGCACGCCGTGGGTGTGCTCCGGCATCTGGTCGGCCTGAAACTCGCCGGGTTCGCGCTCGGTGTCGGCAGGATCCAGGGCGCGGATGTGGGCCTTGCGGGTGATCAGGTCCGGCACCCGGAAGGTGGTGGAGCCGTCGCCGGAGCTGAAGCAGCCCCGCCGGTCGGTTTCGCTGTCGCCCAGGTACTCCGCATCAGTGACCACCGTCCCGTAGGTCTGGGCCCAATACCAGAGGCGCGGGTAATCGGCGCGCAGCAGCTCGTCGTCGGTGCAAACCAGGCGGCCGGGAACGGCGGAGGTCGCGGCAAACCAATCAACCGCGCCCACGCCCTCCAGGTCCTCTTCGGACCAGGCGGCCCGGTCGATCAGCTCCGGGCGGTTCTCGAACTGGGTGCCGACCCCGCCGCGCTCCAGCTGGGCCTCACCGGCGTCCAGGTTCGTGTTGACGACGATGCCGCAGTCGAAGGTCACCACCACGGCGACGCCGGTGGACAGATCGCCAGGGTTCTCGATGGGCAGGCTGAGCTGGGTCAGCGTGTTGCTGGCGATGGAAACCGGCGAACTGGCGGCGATGGTGACCAGGTCGCCGCCGAAGTCATCCGCCGTGAGGCACTTGTACAGCGTCAGAAAGACGTTCATCGGCGAGCCGCTGTTCTGGCGCACCTTGGCCTGGAACACCACGTCATCGCCGCTGATGTTGGCGCCGTCGCCGGAGGGCATGCGCCACATGATCTCGGCTTCGGATTCGCTGCTCTCTGTCGTGACGTTGTCCAGCCGGGCGCAGACGCCGGTGTCACCGAAGTTGGCGTCCAGGTGACGGTGGAATGTGCCTGCCGCGGCTGAGCCCACCTGGGCAAATACGCCGGCCAGCTCACCCAGGGACCAGCTGTCACGCACCGGGAAATCCACGCCGGAGGACGCATGGCGCCGGCCCTTGCACCCGCCGTTGGTCAGCAGGTTCTTGGGGCCGGCGTCGGTGCCCAGGGCCGCTACGGCCGATTCCAGATCCTCGACGCGGCTTTCCAGGTTTACGATGTTGTTCGCGATCCCGCCGCGCTCCCACTGGAACGCCCCGTCAGCGTCATAGACCAAGATCTTGTAATCCTGGTTCGGGGTCAGCTCGAAGTCCGGCAGCAGGCCATAGGCATCGGCGTAGAGGGTGTTCCCGAGCGAGACCGACAGATCCGTGCCGGCGTCGTACACGTTGGCCGGAGTGTCGGTGTCGTCCTCGAAGAACTCCATGCGGCCGCCGGGGAGCAGATTCCCCTTCTTGTCGCGGAGCAGGTACCCGTTAATCGGGTTTTCCATGCGTGAGAGCATTTTCAGGTCTCCAGAAACGAAAAAGCCCGCCGATTGGTGGGCTGTGCTGGTCGTATGGTCAGGTTTTAATCTTGGCGGTTCGTGGTACTGTTCGACGAAAACAATAAGGGGGCTCCATGGGAAAAATTTTCACCTGTCTCGCCTTGGTTTTAGTCTGCGGCAGCGCGATGGCTGATAAGTCACAGATACAGGCCTACATGCTTTCATCTGGTATTGACGACATCGAAGAGGCCTATCTCGAATTCGCTTTTGACGCCTCCACCGGGAATGAGCAGCATCTTTGGCTTAGCAGGCAATTCGCAGCCTGCAATGCGGCGGCATGGACTCTTGCAAGACTGGCGTCGCCCTCTGCCGAGGAAGCCAAAAACCATTATTTGCACCAAGTGGGCAATGGCGCCCTGTTCACTGGCCGGGTAATTAATTCATGGGCCGGATACAAAGAGGAAATGTACACCTCGCGACTCGATGCTCTCTTGTCCTACTGGAAATCCACGAATGTGTTATCTGGCGACGGAGAGATGGAGGGCAGTTTCGAGGCCGCCTTGAAGTCGTGCGCCGACCTGCAGAAGCTGCAAGCCGCCGTGGTCGAATATTACCGCCACAAGGTTTACAAGGCCGAACCTAAAACTGACGCTACTCCGTAGGACGCCATGGCTAGCCTCGCTAGCGGCGATGTCTAGCCATGGCTGCGCCGTCGAGGTAGAGTTGGCGAATGGAAATCCTTGCCTACGTCGCCCTTACGCTGCTCTTCGCCATCCTGGCCCTGGTGGCCTTCGTGGCCATGGTCATTGCCAGGGCCGTTTCGGCTCGGCCGGAGCTGGCAGACGTGGACCCCGTTGCCCTTCGGCTGACCGCCAAAATGAGCAGCTTCTGTTTCCACTTCTGCAGCGCGGCGGCCCTCTTCCTGGCCATCATCGGGCCGGTGCTGGCTCTTGTGTTTCTGCCTGCCCTTGGGAAGTGAGCCACGCCGTAACCCCGCCGCGATTAATGGCTCTCCGCTCCGCCGCCGGCAGCTGATCCACATAGGCTTTCCAGGCCGGCGAGTTCGCAAGACCCCGCTCTGACGCCGCGATCCTTTCCGCTGACTGCCTGTTGATCACGTTAATGACGTGCCGCTGGAACCCGGGAGAGGCCAGGACGTCGCTTGCCGCCACGTTCAGCTTGGTCGGCGCTTTCGCCGCAGTAGCTGCCGCGCCGGCGGCCGAGCCCGCAGCAGAGCCAAGAGGTCCGCCTGCCGCGCCGCCGGCCATGCTGCCGGCCGCCATCGACAAGGCATTCGCCACCTTCCCGACCATGGACTCGCTCAGCTTGAACCCTTCTTCTGCCGCCTGGAGCCGGCCAGTCGCGATTTTATCCTCGTTGGCCCGCTTCACCGCAGCGGTAATTTTCCCCAGTGCATCAATATCCTGTCGGGCCTGTTTGGGAAGGTTGCGATACAGCGCGGTCTTTGCCGCAGGGTTAGACTGAAGCTGGTTGTACCAGGCGTTGTACTTGGCGATGTTCGCGCGCGGGTCCATGTTTCGCCGGTCAATGATCTGGTCGTACACGAACGACGTAACCGCCTGCTGGCGCTGGCTTGCCGGGATGGCGTCAATCGCTTCCTGGAACTCCTTGACCCGGCCCTTCGCCAGCCCCTTCACTTTGCCTTCAAACATGGCCGAAAACGACTTGTTCAGCTGTTTCCCGAGCAGTTTCTGGGCCGCCTCCTGTGCGGATTTCTTGACGCCGGTCGCCTCCATGGCGGCAGCGTAGTCGTCGCCAATTCCCAGGGAGTCGGCGATGGATCGCTGGGTCGAGGACACCAAGTTGCCGTACTTCTCCAGCTCGTAGCTGGCGGCGTCGCCAAAGCCGCCTTTGCCGCCCCGGGCGGCGTTCAGCTCCTTGCGCAGGCCGGTGATGGCGCTCCAGGTCTTGGGCTTGTCGACATAGGCGATGGAGCCGTCCGGCTGCGTCTGGCGCTCCATGAAGCGGCTGGCCAGCTTGCGCTCTGTCGGTGACAGTTCCCGGAGGTCGCCCCCCACCTCGTCAATGCGCGCCCTCAGAGCCTTGGTAATCCCTGTTACATCAACCGGGGTCGCCGGCGCCACTGCGTCATCCACCCTCTGGTAAAGATCAGACTCGATGCGGCGCGCCTCTTCGATGTTCGCCGCCAGGTCCTCTTCAACCCGGGCATTGACGGTGCCTATATCGTCGGCGTCCGCTGCGCGGGACAGCTCATCTGCCCGACGCGATAGGTCCTCCATGAAAGCGCGATAACGCTGTGACAGCTCAGACCCCGGAACCGACCGGGCGGTGCCCGCCACCTCCCGGAATGCCTGATTGCCCGAAAGTACCTCGGGCGGCACGGATTCGGCAGGGATGCCGACAGCCTCAAACGCCCGCATCGTCTCGCCCTGGGGCTGAACGCTCTCCGCCAAGGCTCTGCGGGCAGGTTCCACGCCCTTCCTTCTGCGAAGGCCCTTTGCTGCCGCCGATTCGATGCTCTTCGTCATTTCCTCGGCTGTTTCTGCGGGCCTGGCCGACCGCGATCGCCCAACCGGGGCAAGCATGGTGACAGCATCCGGGACCGCTGAGCCGGCTGCATACGCCGTAGCAGCAGCCGGAGATCCTGGTTTAGCGCCGGCCGCCAGAGCCAGCTTTTCCGCTGCGCCGCCAGTCAGCCCCTGAAGGCCCTCCCAGGCCTCGCCGAGCGCGGCCAGAGGCTCCGCCGCTCTCTGCGACGATTCACCGCGAGGCTGGTATGTCATTGCGCCGGATACGTCCTCCACAGCCCCGGCGCCATCGCCGCCCGCCGCAGCGGTTGCAATGCCGGCCAGTCCGCCCGCTGCCTGCCCCGCGGCGCCTGTGGCCATAGAGGCGCCAAGCTCCGCAGTGGCAGTCGTGGGAGACCTGGAGATAGCCTCGCCGAAAGCCGGAAGAGGGTTTTGCCCTCTCGCCAGGGCTCCGTACCCCTCCAGGACCTTCCCGGCGGCGTCATACAGCTGCTTGGCCGCAACAACCTGCGGGATAGATTCAAGCCAGCTATCGTCGCTGCTTTCGCCCTGGCTGGCCTGGGCCTGCTGCTCAGTGGCGGGCGCGGCGTCACGCGACGCCATGCCAAAGTCGGCCTCCGCAGCGATACCGGCAGCAATAGCCTTGCGTTTGATCTCGTCTTTAGGGGTCCCCTCAGGCACACCCTTGATCATTTTTCCGTTCGGAAGCCGGACATCCATCACAGGTCATCCCAGTTTACGGTTTGATTTCCGCCTTGGCCGCCGACGGTGTCCAGGCGGGAGCGCTCGCCGGCCATTGCCTCTCTGGCCTGGGTGCGCAGCTGGCGCTTCCGGCGGATGGTCTCGGGGGAGTCGCCGGGCACAAAGAAGTAGGTCTGGAACTCGCCCCGCATTTCCTCCGGCGGGATGGCGGCGCCTGACTCTTTCCGGAGCTTGGCGCGAATCCACTCGTTCGCCATGGCCTGGTATTGCTGGTAGTCATTCCCAACCAGGAAGTTGCCGCCAGGCATTTTGGACAAAATGGCGTCGGGCGCGCTCGGGTTGTAGCCCTGATCCTCCATGGCCTCGATGTCTTGGGACACGTCGGTCATGCGCTGGTAGTAGGTGTCGGCGGCGCGCTCGCCGGAGGTGACATCCTTCTGGAGGGCCACGCGCTCGATGGCATCAGTTGCTGAAATTCCCTCCTTGCGGGCCAAGGCGCGCGCCTGGATCGCAAGACGGCGCCCTTCGCCGGAGTCGCCAAAGGCTTTATCAAAAGCATCCGCCGGGCCGCCGCCTGTCCCGACGTTCACCGTGGTGCCAGACGGTTTGTAGAGCAGCTTGCGGGCGGCCTCCTGGTACTCAGGCGTTCCCGGGGTGTATCCGGCATTGATCAGCTTGTTCTCGAAGGCGGTCTGGTCCTGCTCATTCGCCATGGACGCCGTGGTAGCGATATTCCGGTATGCATTCGGGTCGAACTGCTCCGGCAGGGATGCATCTTCCGGGTCCAACTCGATAGCGCGCTGGCGGGCTGCCATCCATCGCTGCTGCTGCTGCTCCGGTGGAAGCCGGCCAAAGTCCTGGCCCAGGTTGCGCATGAATAGCTGGGATTCGTAGACGGCCTGCTGGCGCTGAGCATCCGTCAGCTCTATATCGCCCATTTCCACGCCCTGCTCGGCGCTGCGCACCTTGGACGGCATAACCATCTCCGCAAGCCGGTTCTGCTGCCCCTGGGCCTCATTGCGCAGCTGGGCGCCCTCCACCTGGACCGGCGCCATCATTTCCGCCAGCCGGTTGCGCTGGCGCTGGCCCTGGATCTGGGCCGCGTTGCCGTAGACCTGCCCGAGGTCGATCATTCGCATTTCAGCCATGGTTACGCTCCCGCTCCGCCGCCGCCACCACCCAGCAGACTGGCCAGCAGGGCGTTGCTGCCGAACTGGTTCGCCACGTTGCCCATCTGGGTGTAATAGTTGGCCTGGTTGTTGCCCTGCTGCATGTACAGGTTCGCCAGGTTGTTGGCGCCCTGGGCCTGCTGGCCGACCTGACCGCTCACCGAGTTGAAGCCCATCTGCATCAGGTTGGCAAGCTGGTTCTGCTGGTTGTTGTAGGCGTTCATGTCCCGGCTGTAGGCCGCCTGCCCTTCCTGGGAGGCCATGCCCTGGGCGTAGCCGGTGAGGTCTTTCAGGGTGGCGCCGGAAAGCAGGTTCCCCCGGGCCGCCGCGCTGTTCTCCAGCGTGTTCTGGCCCTGCTCCAGGCGGAACTGGTAGCCCGGATCGTCGGCCAGGGTGGCCAGGGTGTTCTCGTAGGTGGGCTGGTTGCCGATGTTGCCCTGGTAGTCGGTCAGGGCCTGCTCGCCGGCTTCGCGGTACGGGCGGTACAGGTTCGAGGCGCGGCGCATCTGCTCATACTGCAGGGCGATGGCCCGCTTGCTGGCGTCCTCTTGAGCGTCGGCGCCTTTGCTCGCGCCCCACGCGGAGGCGGCCGCGCCAACGCCGGCTGCTACCAATCCAATCATGATCGTATCCTCACGGGGTTTCGAGGGCCTGAACGCGCTGTTCCAGGTCCTCAATGGCGGTCTGCTGATCTTTCAGGGTTCGGCGTTGCTCGTTGACCAGGGCGGTCAGAGTGGCAATGAACTCGAACCAAACGGGGTCCATGTAGGCGTCCGGCTGGCTCTCCACCAGGGGCGCCCGCTGGTCGGGGTTTTCAAGAGACATCGGCGTTCAGGCCTATCACGGTGACTGGTTTG
>Ga0098065_1001041_pt1 | contig 10703 bp, 6 predicted proteins | sample 25_taG_FD_75062 | JGI IMG/M metagenome (GOLD analysis project Ga0098065, IMG submission 75062) | Marine viral communities from Cariaco Basin, Caribbean Sea - 25_WHOI_OMZ | ecosystem: Environmental > Aquatic > Marine > Oceanic | place: Caribbean Sea: Cariaco Basin | collected 2014-11-08 | reverse complement strand
TCAATTTGCTGCTGATTGCAATTTAGCTCAGCAGACTCAACCTTTGCTAAAGTTCTACCTTTATCATCTATTGAATTGGTTGCTTGTACAGTTATAAGCGCATTGCCACTTGCGAGACAGCCGCGTAATTGTTCAGCGCTCTCCTCTGCCAAATCTTGCCCAATTTCAGGCGCATCTAGCCCAGCCATTCTTACTGTGATTTTCTTACCATTTTCTCTGGTGGCTGTAAACGTATCACCATCAATCACTTTGATATCAGTAACCAAAAACTCTTTTCCAGCATCATCGCTGACTGTATCTGCGTCTTTGGCTGGCGCTACCTCTACTTTAGATTTATCATTAGCTTCATCGGCGATACTGGTATCGACTTCTATAACCTCAATAATCTCTGGCGCTTCATCAACTACTAATACTGTATCGACAGTACTCTCATCCACTTCTTGTGCCACCACTTCTTTATCAGTGCAAGCAGTGCCGATTAAGCTGATACACATAACGGATGCAAGTAACGTCAGCTTGCGACCATTGCTAAAATTACTCTTGATATTTGATTTCATATAATAGAATCCTTACATTGATCATTGAACGCTAGTATTTGCGTCTATTATTACTATTACTCAGGATTTGTTGCATACAGCAGCCAACCACCTATTTTATTATCTAGCGCTTAATCAGGCGTCTCTTTATAGGTAGGATTCTTTCAGCGCCCAAAGACCGCGTTTATTTTCTAGCGCTTCATCATGCATATCTTTATAGACAGGATGCATTTCATCACTTACATTATCATTCTCACCTTCGTACATGAAAGCCATCCCTTCCTCTACCTGAGAGAGATTACAATGGATAGGTCCTGACTGTAATTCCGCTAAGGTTCTACCTTCTTTGTCTGTCGAATGGTTAACTTGAACAAGTAGCAAGGCTGTATCCATCTCAATACAAACTTTTAGTCGATCAGCACTTTCTTGACCTAATGGCTCCCCTATCTTAGGCGCTTTAATGCCCGTTAGCTTCACCGTTATACGTTTGCCGCTTTTATCTACTGCGCTAAACGAGTCACCGCTAATTATTTTAATACCGCTAACCAATACTTCTTTAACAGTGCCGTCAAGAACTTCGGCAGATTTTGGTAACTCTGCTGTTGTTGGATCATCTTGAGTTTTACTTGATTTTTCATCAACCGTTTCAACAAGATTGTCAGAGTTTTTCTCTATTTCAACCCCTAAAGGCTCTGCTGTTACTTCCTCAACCAATACGGTATCTGTAGCGTTTTCATCAACATTTTGTACGCCTACTTCTTTATCTGTACATGCAGTACTGATTAAGCTGATACATATGACAGATGCTAATAAAGATAGCTTTCGACCGTTGCTAAAATCACTCTTAATGTTTGATTTCATATAATTCTCATCTTTATGATTTATATATTGTGGGTTAGTCACTACTTTTTAATAAGCTAGGTAATTTAATAGTTTTAACTAAATGTAGATATTCTGAACGTTTTTTATTAACGAGCAATTTTCTGATAATAATATTTTTACTTACCAGGCGACAAAGCCATGAGTTTTGGGGTATAACATTATCAACAACAAATCACATAAACAGCATAATGAGATAAGATCCTGAGTATGAAACCATCACTAGTCGCATACTATAGGCTCATCAAATGTTTATTATTTATAAAATTAATTAGGTGACTCACTTAAAATCGAGGTTTGTACTTCGCGGCCTGAGCTAAATTCAGGCTGCAAAGCATTATTCTTATCCTAAAGAATTAGGAACCTTCCTAGATATACTACTATCACATTTCTGTAAAACAAACCAAGACAACCAAGGAAACCATTCAGCTGCTAATGGCATATCTTCTAAGGCTAGAATGTAGTCCGAAAACCTTTCATCTAGTTTAGTCAACAATGCAGACTCTTTATAAATACGTGCTTTATTTAAGGCTATACCAACCTCAAGTTGCACTGCGTTATAATCATGCCAGCCATTCTCCTGCTTATGATAATTAAAATCGCTTTGCCAACGGCTGAGTGTATTACTAAAACCAAAATGACATTGAAACATAATATAAATATCTAGCGTCTTAGCGCATGGTATCTTGGGTAGCAGACGATACAACTCTAATAACCGATTATAATCTATTTTATGTTGAGTTTGCGTCAATGTCGCACGCAGTCCTGTATACAATAGCTTAGGATAATCTTGTAGGTAAGTGCGAGCGGTTGAAGAGGCAGCCAATGACAAAGTAGCAGATGCTATAGCATTTATTAATTTGCTTACTTCTTCAAACTCATTTCGATAGTACGCAACCGATTGCGTCTCAAGCGATAAAGCGATCCATTCAGAAAGAATAGCTACATCTTTTGAAGTATAAGACAGGTCAGTATTGCCGGCATTATTGTCGCTATATTTTGATTGTGTCAATAGTGATAGCTGCTCAATACACTCATCAGCATCATAACACCATTCAAAAAATGCACCGTCCTTGTCCTTAGGTGTCAAAACTGTACTAGACATAACTCATTTTCAACCTTATCCATACTTACTTTCATTTAGCTTAATCCCTGTCTGATTAATTTAAGTAGTGATTTTCTATATTTAAGTGCTGACCAAAAACCACTGTCTTTGTGCAGACGGCAGATAGCACACAAAATTTGCCCTTGTGGTGCTTGCCTGCAAAAATACAACCTTTCTATCCAAAACCTCAACTGCCACAAAGTGTCCTTGTTTAATCAAGGTAACCTCGGATACATCATTACTCTCTGGTTTCGGCAACACATAAGCACCCTTGCTACCTCCTGCCAAATATACTTTGTCATTCAAGGTGTCGCAGCCAAACCAAGGAATATCTGGCATATTCATAGCGATTGCAAATATGTTGTTAGGTTGTTGGCGTAATATCAAACCTAAATTTGATACCGCCAGCAGTTGACCGTTAGCATAGGCGACATCATTGATCGGTATGTCTGATGCGATTGAGGGGTCAAACGTCATAGCATGCCATTGTTTATTTTTATACTGCATTAACTGGCAGCCATACCCCATTAAGAAATAATCACCATTTACTTTTTTGAACCTGATGGGGCGCTTGATACCGGCATAGCTGGTAAAACTTCGTCCATCATAATGAATCAACGCACCCTCAAAGGTTGCTATCCATAAGTCACTATCTTCACCAATGATACATACGGGCGTTTGCTCTGTTATCCTCTGATACGACCATTTTAATGCGTACGCTTGAGTTTCCAGCTTTTCATACAAGTTACTACCATCTAACTTAGATTTAGAACTATATAAATGCCCCATCATATCCACTGCCCAAATCGTGCCAAGTGAGGATACGGTGATATCCGCTAAGGTGACGTTTGTAGCAAACAAAGTAGTTTTATGAGAATACTCGTTATATAAAGTAACTTTTTTGATGGCGGCGGGCGGCATAACGTGCATGTCATCATTTTCGTAGGACTGCAAGCAGATAATACCGCCACCTTGAACGAGTACCTTATTTACTGTGATATAGTCAAAATCATTAGTCATTATAAGAACTCAATATATTCATTTTCCGAGCTTTCTAGATTAGGTAGCTTTGTTACAATATCGAGCATCGCTGTAGGACACGCCGTTAGTAATGGCATAGACTCATTTGAACTCAGAGTATGTTGTAATAGCTCTTGTTTTATACAAGCAGCCAGCACCTCTGCTTCTTTTTGAAGATACAGTCGAGGTGAACTGTTTGTTACTCGTTTTACGCGAACGGTAGTAAAAAACTCAATCAATGCGCTTTCTATTTCTTCCGACCACGCTAAAAGAGTCGGCTCACGTCGTTGTGTTATAAATATTCGAGCTATACTGATAAGCTGAATGGTTAAAAATCGACATTCAGTACCTCTTGTCTGACTATCTTCTACCCAAAAGCTTAATGCGCTTTCTCTGATAAGCGTTGTCAAATAAAAGGCAAAAGATATATTTTTTCCGCGGTGAATTTTTTGTTGTGGTAAATTATTGGCGTGGGCAGATGGATTAAATGGGTTAATAAGCTTCAGCACTTCATGTCTTGCGCTATGATACTCCATTAAACTCTTGGGTATGGCTTCCAAATCATAACCCATATCCGTATTGCCTTTAATTATATAATCAGCTAATAAATTAAGCGTTACCAGCATACCTTGTTTATGCGCGGCCTTGAGAGCTTGCAAGGTATCAGTGTCATATAATCTAGCGGCAGCCCTGATTTGCTTTTGTTGGTCGGTATCATATTTTCCACGGCTCATACCGGCGGTCAATATGACGTGTATACCATTATCAAATATAAGTAAATCCTGAGAATAGTGAACTGGGTTTACCTTCTGCCCTAATAACACTGCCCAATGACCACTGGCTGTCAGGTACTCATGTAAAGGCAACTCTGCTTCATCAAAGGCAGTTTTATTAGAGAGGGTGAACGCAACATCAACCAGCGCCTTTGTTATTATATTAACGGTACTACGATGCGCCTTAGCGTCCTCAACTTTACGTGCGTTGATTCTCCTAAATAAATCGTAATAAAGAAGCTGTAATAGTTTATGGCGAAGTGCGGGCGGTAAATTAGCCCAGCCAATCCTCGAAACCAGTGTTAACAGTAAACTTAAATCACTAGGATTAAAGCTAAGCAATAATTGTTCAATCAACACCAATATAGCTTGCGCACGCTTGATGTCTTTTTTTGAGCCGCTCGTGCGAGGGTAAGTAATATAGCCCACGACTATGACTGCTTATTATTGCGTTCAATGGCTATCTTCCCAATGGTCGCTTTGTCTTCATGAGTGTCTATATCAGATGCTTGATAAAAATCGTCAGGATTGGTCCAGCTTAGATACTGCAAAGACTCCCTCTCCTCTTTACCATATAGCCTCTCGAATACTGCGAAGATAGGCATGTCTGGTGGTATTTCACCAGATTCGACTTTGTTTAGTTGCGATATAAAATGACTGTTCCAATCTAAGGTGGCCACATCGCCCAAGTGTTTTTGCAACACCGCATAAGTCTCACGCCCCTGCCCGGTCATCTCTACTTTATCGCTTTCTTTTACTATATTTATCAGCTCACTGTCGTGCATTAGGCTTTCGATAATTGATGCCACTGTGGATGGGCGACCCACCTCAAAGATATCCATATTTTGTAATAGCTTAGTCAGTGACAAGGCTTCGGACTCATCCTGTAAAGACAGCTCCATAGTAAAATCACCATTCTCAATGGCTTTAATATCTTCTTCTGACAAACAGTTGAATTGCTCACCTTCACCACTATTAAAAAGTGCGCCTAACGGCGTGCCTAACCAGCCTTTTTCTACCGCCATATTGGTTTGTAGGGCGATAAAAAGATTATCTTCTCCTTCTGCCATTTCAAGCTCAAGCTGCATCTTTTGGCGCATAAATTGAGCAGCACCTAAGTTCTCGCTGTTTTGCATCTCTTGAATAAGTGTAAATAGTTTGCGCTCATCATCCTTGTGAATATGAGCTAATGCATCTTCATCTATAATCGAGATATCATCGTGGGCGCTATTTGTCATGAATTCCCCTCATAAAGCTGCTGTAATATGCGCATGGTTGTTGCGGGCATCATGCGGTGCTTTTGCCAAGCTAATGACATAATCTCAAGCGTTGAGCGGCTAAAAGGCTCATACTCAACCATATCACTTTGAATATCAACAAGTGTGTATTTCTCGATGTTTTTTGCTGTGATAGGTTTACCCGTTTTTTCAATGCGCTCTGCTACCATTTTTAGATAAGAAGCGGGTACATTTGCCACCTGTCCCTTCACTTCACGCCCATTCACTATTAATTTAACTTTTAAGGTGGTGGAGTTATGCTGTTTTACGCTTGCTTCATGCTGAGCTATCAAATCCAATATCACCGCCTTTACTCTTCCCATACCTTGACGACCAGCATGTCCATAGGGTAAATGTTTCTTTAGCAACGTCCACATATACTGTGCCAACCAACGGTCGATAACCTGCCGGGCAACCTCAGCGGACACCATGTTTTGATCGATATCTCTTGGATTGTTAAGCGCCTCACGTACCCCATCTTCAGTTATTGACCGTAATGCTACTCGTTCAAATTTCTCTATAAGCTGTGGCGCACTCTGTTTAATAGCATGATGCAGATGCCAAGCTATTGCCTCGCCAACATTATCGTCGTCAGTCGCGACATAAATCTTTTTGACTTGTGGACCTTGCTTTAATATTACTTCTAGCGTTCTCTCCCCATTGGGCAGTAATTCGTATTGTGGACGTAGCTGCTGGCTTGCCACCTCTACCGAGGCATCTTCAAGATCCATATTGGTAATTGCACCACCTGTGGCATGTACAATATAGTCACTTTTCAAAATCTTTTTAAGCGATTTTATCTTACCTGGCGCTTCAACAATAAACAGATAGTTTGGAAAGAGACGCACACCAAAGTTGGCCATGTACCAACCCAGATAATGTATAGAGTTGGTTGTTTGAACTTCTTCGTGCTCCATAACCTCAGGATTGTCTAATTTATATAATTTTGGTGATAGAAACGCAATAAACGACTGTTTGGCACGAGAGACTGCCACGTTTAAAAGGTACGGTTGATCTTCAAAAAATAGGGTTTCGCCATCATCATGAGATTGTACGCCAGAGTAGATAATAATATCTTTCTCAGCACCTTGCAGCGTATGAATGGTATTAATGATGGTCTCAGTAATCTCTTCTTCTGGAATAACTTTACCTCGGGTGCTATTTTCAGCCACTAAAGCGGCACGTATGCAATTTGGCTGCTTATTAAATGGTGTGATAATTGCTACCATATCCTGTAGACGTGGTTTATATGTTTTGTTTCCTAACAATGACTGCCAAGCGCTATACTTATCAACAACCAACCGCGCAATCATTTCAGCTTCATCTTTGTTTTGCTTAGATGAACCACCTTGCCCTTTGCTAGAAGACCCTGTTGACTCTACATAAGCCATCGCTGGTAAATCCTCACCTTTACGGTCTTTATCTAACGGTGGAATATAAAACAGCTTGTTTTCATATACCAGTCGATTGCAGTAGTCAATAATATTCCGATAACAGCGATAGTGCCCCCTTAGCATAAAGCCATTGCCTTGATAATTTAAGCTAGAGCTCTCCTGTACCACATGCAAAAAACTACCATCCGATACCGATAGTTGCTGCTTAACCAAGGAGGCAATCTGCTTTGATGAATAGCCGTGTTTCAACCAAATCAGATACTCATCAAATGGGGAAACATCTTTTTGCGTATCAATCACAGGTGCCAATTGCAAGACATCGCCCACAGACATTAAACGCTTGGTCAAAGACGCTAATGGCAAGGCATTCATAATAGTCGCTTGACCCGACTCATCAGTGATAAGCAAGTCGATACCTCCATACACATAATCTGTTTGGGTCGCTCCTTTCGGATAACTCATAATCTTAAGTAAGGATGGCAGGCGGTTAGTAGTTGAGATAATTACAGGCGTTATCATACACACACGCCGCAAACCTGCGATTATATTGTCTTCGGTACGTGAAAAATGCAAATGAGATGCTTGGTCAATGATAAATTGACCTTCCCAATAGCGAGCAGCTAAATGAAAAAGCTGGGTGCGATACTCTAAATCAATACATTGCTCGATCAACAAATTTAGCGCTGCTCGACGCAATACAAGTGGATAATACTCAGCCTCAATAGCTTCATCGCGTATGATTTCGCGGCATACTTTTTCATAAACATTTATGTCATCATATTTATAAAGTTTAATTAAGTCTTCACGAGTATTCTTAAAAGCTGGCAGGTGATTTTCTTCTTGCTGTAACGGAAATACTTTGTCCAAATCAGCATTGTCTGAAAAAAGTTGCGTTTTGGCGCTGTTCAATGCCTCTGCCATCTCGATATAAGTTAAAGACAATAAATAATGCAAACCATCAACAGCTTGCTGTATATCAGTTGGTGCTGATAGCTCTTGTTGACTAAAAAATACCTTAGCCTTTTTTAGATAATAAGTGGCTAACTCATTATTAGCATGCAAGTCATTGAGCTGCGCCCCCACATTTTTCCACTCAAAGTTATACGGTTTACTTGGTCCCACGATACTTAGAATTGGGATTTGCTCTTTTTCTTTATGACTTAACTTACTCTCAGCATCTTGTGAAGCAAAAAAACTACCGTAAGTTGGGCAATGTGGAATCCAGCGCTGGTACTCAAGTAGATACTCATCATTATCATCTTGCACCACATCAGGAAAGGCAGAGGTAACATTTTTTACCGATTGGTTAGTCGCACCGCTTGCCACAATGATAGGACAGGGTTCTCTAAGCAGAGCTGCTTTTACCACATAATGCGCAACCACTGCTTTAAGCATTGAGGTCTTACCACTGCCTGGTGGGCCATTGACCGCCAATACTCGACCATAGCTATTATTGTTTTGATAATTTTTATCTAAATAAGCCGCTGCTAGCGAAGCATGGCGCTGGGTGTTGTCTAGTGGGAATAACTCACGGTTATGTTTTAATGAGATTGGATGATCACTACTTTTTTGAGTATCCATATGACCTAGTAAATAGGGTGTATTTGGGTCATAGTTGTCCTGAGCTGTGGTCAATAAATCATTATATAAATCATCTGCCGTAAAATCTAATGCTTGAGTATTCACTGAATCAACATCATAAACTGACAGTAGCTTAGATAAAGCAGTATGTTGATAAGTCTGAGCACCATCAGATAACAAGCTCTCATATAATTGTATCAACTGTTTCTTAGCGCCATCATCGGGCTTTGCGACCAAAGACAACTTCGGTTCTATCTCTTGACCTTTAAGCTGCCTTTGTATTTTCTCACGCAAGGCGTGTAATGAATCAACTTGACAGCTTGTATACAGATATTGGCATGCCTGATTAAACCAAGTTTGAGAAGTTCCTACTTGTAACGAATATGACAAATCCTCATAAGATAAGGAGCTATCATTTAACTGTATTTCAGGGGCGTTATGATTGCGCTCATCAGAATTATGCTCTCCTAGATAGTACTCGGCGTTTAAGGTAATTGTCTCAGCTATATTTGGTAATAAGTAGACGCCAGCCTGCCCATCCTCAGGCACATCGAGAGTGACTGGGATTGCCAAGACTCCATAACCTTTAGGTGCTCCACGTTTCACAAACTCTAATAGCACATAATAAACTTGGTTCGAATTAGCCGATGCAAGGCTTTTTAGGTCGAATGGTTGACTAAGCGTCGCCGCCCAAGACTCTATATCGTCTGGAAAAGAAAGAGGGATACGCTCGAGATCATACAGCTTCCTCATCGAATCAAAGTTCATTTGCTCATAAAACACTTGTAACGTTTTGCTCATTTTATACTCGCTGAAATAAGTTCTTTAACCTCAATTCCCCACTTCGATGCTTCAGTACGTACCTTATAGCGATATTTTTCTGGCTCATCAACTTGGCTCATTTGATGCTCCCAATCAGTAAAAATAGCGCTATCATCACTGTCTATGATGGAAAAACCATATTTAGGTGTGGCCTTATACGGTGGTTTTTTGCCGATATGATCAGGTAGTTGTTCAATATACTCTGCAAAAACAATAACACTGCCGCCAGCACCACCTTGGTTCTCATCACTATCTTGCAGATCATCGGCGCACAATATGCGAATGGCCTCGGTGGTGAATACCGGAAAAGTAATTTCTTTAAAAGCTACCGATAGCTTTTTACCAATATCTAGCGTACGAAAACCCCGCGCTATCAATAGCGCCTTAGGAATAATGAGCGCTAGGTCTACATGTTTGCTACGTACCGAGGCGATAGCATGGTTTTTGAACGCATAGTTTTTTTGACTGCGCTCAATCTTCATTACATAATCAGGATGGTTGTCATATCGACTCCAAATATTGCCAACAGTGCATTCAGCTTTATACGCTTTATCACTGTTTATACCTATAAACAAACCTCTATCTATATATTTAATCTGCCAAGGTTTTTTTGACTCTTCTCTAATGATATGTAAATCAAACTCAACACCTGAATGAATCGCATAAACCCCTTTTTTTATTAGCTCACTTCTTTCCACCAGCACACGAACATAAGGCGATTCTATGGCTTCAAATAGTGCCATATCAACATAATCTACCTGTTTCATTTCTATACAGCGAAACCGCTGTTGGTACTCATTATCTATTGCATTAAGTAAACTAAAATAATAACGCCCCTTACTTTCTTTACCAGTCAAAATAGCAGAGATAGATTGGCCTTCTTTTAATGGTAAAATTCCATTGCTAAAATATTCAAGCTCGGAGGGCCATATTGAAACAGACAAGCAAATACCCTCAACCATTGCTGTTTTAAACTTATGAACAATATTTCCATTGTTCGTGGTATCTTCACTAAGATAAGTCAATGTCGCTTTAGGTTGATTATATTTCTCTAAAAGTGCTTGATGGTCTAACGTTAATGAGATATTTGTTTTTTTTTGCTGATGATCTAATGTTAGAGTCGCACTGATGCGAGCTTTTTCCTGAACGTCATAAATCCCTTCTTTCTTTAACAAATAAGACTTTATCTCAACAGATAAATAAGTATCTTGAGCAACATAATAGTCAGCTAAATAAGAATTTGAATCATCAGTTTTTTTACGAATATTGGTAATGACGCCTTTAGCTATACACTCAGGTTTAGTATCTTTAGTGTG
>Ga0098065_1001037_pt1 | contig 10743 bp, 5 predicted proteins | sample 25_taG_FD_75062 | JGI IMG/M metagenome (GOLD analysis project Ga0098065, IMG submission 75062) | Marine viral communities from Cariaco Basin, Caribbean Sea - 25_WHOI_OMZ | ecosystem: Environmental > Aquatic > Marine > Oceanic | place: Caribbean Sea: Cariaco Basin | collected 2014-11-08 | reverse complement strand
TACGGATGCTAATAGTAAGGACGCCAATAGTAGTACAAGTGGTGCCACGTTAACGGGTGAAAATAATGGCAGTGGCAGTGCCAATAGCGACATTATTAACGAGCAAGATATCGCACCGATTGACTTCCAAGTGGATGAAGAGACCCAAGCGAAGTTGGTTGCAATTAAAGAAAAAGCTGAGCGTTTAATCTCATTGCCTGATGACCGCGTGCTGGATGAAAAAGACCAGAAGGCCAAAAATTTATTGGGTAGAATCAGCGACTCTATTAGCACTATCGCCGAAAAAATCATTCCTGATGATAGCGATGATAATAAAGTCTTAAAACCTGAAAAACTGGCCAATCGTAAGACCCCAGAAGAAGTACAACAGAGCAAAAAAGTACCGTTATACGTCTATGTCTCTTCAGAAAAACCGCGAGATGCGCAAGTGGGTATTGGTTATGGTACCGATACGGGCGTACGCGCTACAGGCAAGATTGACTATAATTTGATTAACCGAGAGGGTTATCAAGCGGGCTTAGAAGTCGCCGCCTCGCGTATTAATAAAAACGTCACGGTCTATGGCAAGCGCCCCCTAACGCATCCCTTGGATGATACGTTGAATGCACAGCTTACTTATGAAGAAGAGCTGATTGATCAAGGCGAAGGCAACTTTGATTTGTCTACCAAGACGCTCAAAGCCAACTTATCGCGTAATGTCCGCCGTGAAAACAGTTGGGATCGTACTTATTCGCTGCGCTATCGTTTGGATCAGTTAGAAACGAGCGTAGATGAGGCAGAGCGTGATAATCTACCAGTCCGCTTTACCTCCTCACAACCTAAACAACAGGCCTTATTATTAGGCTATGGCATGAGTAAGTTGGATGTGGATAATGTTACCAATCCAACGAAAGGTATTCGTCAGTACTATGGTATCGAGGCGGGTGCAGAAGGCGCGTTGACAGATACCAACATGGCCATTGCCCGCGCGGGTGTACGAGGACTCTATACCTTTGGTGAGAACAAAGAACATCAAGTATTAGGTAAGTTTGATGCGGGCTATTTATGGGCAGATGACTTCTATGAAGTGCCTTATAAACTACGCTTCTTCGCTGGTGGTGATCAGAGTATTCGTGGTTTCGATTACAACAGTTTATCGCCCATTGAAAAAGGCTATCTAACTGGTGGACAGATCCTCGCGGTCGGTAGTGCAGAATATAACTACGAGTTTAAGCCTGGGCTACGAGCGGCAGTGTTTACAGACGTTGGTAACGCCTACGATAAAGACTTTGACACTGATACCAAGGTCGGTGTGGGCGTTGGGGTACGTTGGGCGTCACCAATCGGGGTGGTGCGAGTGGATGTGGCAGCAGGGGTGACGGAAGAGAGCATTCCTGTTAGATTACACTTCTTTATTGGTTCGCCTTTATAATGACTGGGCTGCGCTAATGGCTCCTTGCCCTATTACTAATGGCACTATATAAGCTAAGACTAAGCATATAGTATCGTTATTTATTAATTTACCTACTTGAGTATCATGATAACCAATCAACCCCAGGCGCCAAAAGATCCCTCAGAAGACCCTGCACAGCGAGATGCCAGAGCCGTTCGCCAATGGTATCCGCTGTCGTTTCTATTAAAACTGCTGCTGTTGGTTTTATTACTGCTGGTTATCATGTTTGCGGTATTTTATTATGCTGCCGGTACAGAAAAGGGCACAAAGTTTCTATTAGAGAAAGTCAGCTCAGAGACCGGCATTAAGTTTGCCTATGGCAAAGGGAACCTAAGAGACGGGATTTGGATTCGAGATATTCATATTCCTGCCACCAAAGATATCGAGGTGGACGTTGATGAAGCTTACGTTAAAGTGGGCTGGCGCGCGGTCTTTGCAAAAGAAGTGCATTTAAGAGAAGCTAAAATTAAGCGCATTGACGTCATTAATCGTGCTCCGCCTACCGGTGATCCCTTCGATTATAAAACCCTCAAGTTGCCCGTTAATTTACGCTTTGACCAAGCGCAGATTGATAGTATTCATTACCAACAAGTCACTAAAGACCCTATTATCATAAAAAATGTGGCTGCCCGAGATTTAACCTGGGTAGGCAGTTTGGTGAGCATTGGCAAGGCCAATCTGCAATATGCGGATATCATCAAGGTAGCGGACCTAAAAGGCGATATTGAATTAAGTGGTGATTATCCATTAGATGCGGACGCCGTCGTTACCGTTAGTGCGTTAGAAAAAATCTATGTTGATCCATTAGACGTCAGCGTCTCAGGGACCCTTAAACGTACGATAGGTAAGGTAAAAAGTCGCTATAACGAATCCGAGGTGGCAGGTGAGTTCATCGCGCAAGGGTTGGATGACAATGCGCCTTTCCAAGCCAAATTGCGTTGGGATGACATTCAAATCCCTTATGTAGAAGACCAGAATATTCATTTAAAATCAGGGCTGCTGACTGCGAATGGGGTGATTTCTAACATTAACCTACGCATCAATACCGACTTGACCGCCAAAGACATTCCTTCAGGCCGCTATCAAGCGCGTGGGGTCGTCGCAAACAGTCAGTTAGAAATAGGCCAGCTAATCGCAAATGTCCCTGAAGGGCGCCTTAACTTGACCGGTTTGCTAGATTGGTCAGAAGCGTTTACGGCCGATATCACCGCAAACGGTCGCAATTTTGATATCCGCCAAGCCATTCCTCGTGACTATGCGGACTATAAAGCTTATGCCCCTAAGACTTTAGACGGTAAGCTTAATTTTAAATTTGATAATAAAAACCCTGCCGGCAATATGCAAATCGATGTTGCTTTAGATCAGCGCGATGGCGAGCAGCTCGATGTCTCTATGGTCCGCGGCAAGCAGCCGGCCAAATCAAAGCAACAGGCCCCTTGGTATATTAAGGCCAATTGGCTAGCACTTATCAGAAAAGACGTGCCTAGTATTGGTAATATTAATAGCCCTAAAGGCCGTGCGAACGTCATTCTTCAAGATGGCCGCCTAACCGTGGATGCCGATGCCGATATTAATGAGTTAAGTATTGCGCCTGCTGGTCGCTATGATGTCAAAATGCGCAAAAATGGCGACATTATTAACCTTAATAAAGTGAATTATAAAGGTATTGTTGGGGATTTAAGCGGCACAGGACAGATTCAATTGGCTCGTGGTCAGCGTCCGCTCACTTGGCAAATTGATGCGGTCACTAATGAATTGCTGCCGCAGAACTATCGTAAAGATTTGCCCGTCGAGCGCCTCCAAGGCAATATTAGTGCCAACGGCCGCATGGTAGATATCAGCCAAACCATTAGCACAAAGAATAAAAACGGCAAGGTGGTGAAGTCTCGCCGGCAAGGGCAGCGTCACTACGTCACTATTAATGGTGCCGACCTACAAGTCCGCTTAGATAAGAGCCAAGACAACCGCGAAGTGGCGATTAAAGGCCAAGGCGATGCCAAGATTGACCTTATCGCTGGTGAGTTGACCAATTTCGACGCTAGATTTGACGGCCGTGTGCAGACCGCAGATGTGCCCGCTGGAGATATTTCCGTAGATGCTTATGGGGCGCTTGACCATATCTATCTACGCCACCTACGTTATGGCGGTGAAGCCGGTCGCATGAACGTAGCGGGTGATATTGATTTGCGCCGCGATATCGCTTGGGATATGACGGGTGATTTTGATAAGTTTGATGTCGGCTATTTCTTGCCTGACAATCCGGCGATTCTTTCAGGCAAATTGAAAACCTCAGGTCGCTGGATACCGAATAAAAAGCCTAACGCGGATAGCGCGGGGACACTTGGGGCCTTTGACCTGAAGTTTGATGGGGTTTTAGACACGGATAAGCTGCCAGCCGGTAAGTTAACTATCGATGCAAATGGCAACGCGCAAGTGATTACAGTCAACCGTTTCCGCCATGTGGGCGATGCGGGCAGTATTGATGCCAGTGGTAAGATTGATGTGCGCCAAGGTATAGCTTGGGACATTAATGCGAAAATGCAGCAGTTTAACCTAGGGTATTTCGCAGCCGACTTACCGAGTAATATTACTGGGGTTATTGATACCGATGGCCGTTGGGGAGATAACCAGCAAAGTATCAATTTACGCCGTATCAACTTGACTGGCACGCTAAAAGGCCAGCCTTTAAGCGCTGTGGGTAGCCTAGATGCGCAGCTTACCTTACCGAAAGATTTACCGGCTTATTTTGAGCGGCTAAAAGGTCAAACCGGTGAAGCACAATATCAGCAGGTTAATGCGTTGATTAAACGTCTCGATGCCGATAATTTAGTGTTACGTTGGGGGGACAACTACCTCACTGCCGATGGCAATGCGAAACAGCTACAGGCGAAGATTAATATTACCAGTCTGGATCAGTTGTCAGACAAGCTAGCGGGTAAAGTCTCCGGTGGCGCGACAGTGAGTCAGCCTAGTGGCCAATCGCTACCGACTATTTATGTAGACTTGGTCGGGGAGCGCATGGCGTTCCCAGGGTTATTACTACGCCAAGGTCGTATTCGCGGCAAGATTGTCAATATGGCCAATAGTCCGAGCCAGTTAGTCGTCAGTGCAGAAGATCTTGAGGTCTCAGGTCGCGTCTTTCAAAAGGTCAACGCTGTCTTTAACGGTACTGAGCAAGATCATGTCTTGAGTCTGTCTTTAGGCACAGACCAAGGGGCCGTCTCTGCGCTAGTCAAAGGTGGCTTTGATCGCCGCACTATGCAGTGGTCAGGTATCTTGGGTAAAGGTAAGATTACTTCTAAGTATGCGACCTTACAGCAGCTGCAACCAGCGCAACTCATCGCTCGCCTGCCTATTGAAGGGGGCGCGAATGCCCGTTCTGCACAAATTCAACTGGCGGCTCATTGTTGGGGAGCTGCCGATCAAACGGGTAAACTCTGCCTGCGAGAGAATTTAATTGCATCGCCAGAAAAAGGCAATGTCGATATCACCATACAGAACATCGATACCTCTTTACTGTCGCCCTTTATGCCGAATGATTTAGACTGGCAGGCGAAGATTAATGGTAAAGCGGATATTGGCTGGCAAAAAGGCCAAAAGCCAAGTATTAACGCCACTATGTACTCGGATAATGGTAAGTTTGGCCTCATTCAAGACGGGGAAAGCCAGCCTGTAGCGATTACCTATAAACGCGTATCGCTCATCGCTATGTCGGTCGCTGATGGTCTAAAGATTCGTTCTGATATCAATACCGGTCGTGGCGGTCGTGGCTATGCTGAAGTCGTCGTCGATCCTTATAGCACGCCAAAACCAATCTCAGGTGCCGTGGTAGTCAATGAATTAAACCTAGCGGTATTCAAACCTTTCTTCCCTGGTATGCGGGTGTTAGAGGGCAATATTACTATGGCAGGGGGTATCGGTGGCACGCTCAGCAAGCCCGACTTCTATGGTAATGTCAGCCTAAAAGATGGCCGAGTCGCCGTCCTTGATATGCCTATTAACTTTACTAAGATTAATGCCACGGCGAAGATTCGCGGTAATGAAGCCGTGGTGGATGGTCGCTTTAATAGTGGCAGTGGTGAAGGCACCATTGACGGAACGATTAACTGGCAGCAGAAACTACAGGCGAAGCTCAGTATTGTGGGTGAAAATTTACTGATCACTCAGCCGCCTTTACTGGTAGCACGCATTAGCCCAGATATCGATATTATTGTACGACCAGGCGATCGTTATGTGAATATCGAAGGGGCAGTAAGTGTGCCAAGAGCGACTATACGTCCGCCAGAAGCCAGCGAAGATATAATTACTCAGTCCGAAGATGTGGTCGTTTTAGACAGACGCTTGATTGGTAACCTAGATGAAGTCCTAGCCATCGCTAAGCCTTGGTCTATTAATGCTGATATCGGAGTCGATTTAGGCGATGAGGTCAACTTTAGGGGCTTTGGTGCGGTGTTGCCACTGGCCGGAGCGATTGAAGTTAAACAACGCGGTCAAGGCGTCATGCAAGGTATTGGGGTCGTGCAGGTATCACGCCGGACGAATATCGATGCCTTTGGACAGAGTCTAGAGCTCAACTATGCGCAGATTCGCTTTAATGGCGATATCAGAAAGCCAACCCTAAGTATTGAAGCTGCCAAAGAAATCGAAGGCAAATATGTGGGTGTCCGTGTCAAAGGCGATACGGCCAATCCGAACATTGTGGTATTCAACAATGCGGGCTTAACGCAGCAGCAAGCAATGAACGCGCTAGTGACCGGCCGCATCCGTAACCCAAGCGGTGCTCAAGTGAGCGAGCAGGGCTTTAAATCCGAGGTAACCAATAACTTGGCAGCGGCAGGCTTAAGCTTTGGCCTTAGTGGCACACGCAGTCTCACCAATGAAATTGGTCGTGCCTTTGGACTGCAGAGCTTGACCGTAGATGCTTCAGGCACTAGTGAAGATACCAACTTGAACGTGACCGGTTATATTACTCCAGACCTATATATTCGTTATGGGGTCGGCGTCTTTAACGCACAAAACAGTCTGTCTGTGCGCTATCAGTTGACCCGCCGCGTCTATGTAGAAGCGACTTCAGCAGCTGAAAATGCGGTGGATGTGGTTTATAGCTGGCAGTTCTAATGTTGTTTTTTAGCGACCCTGTTTAAGTATCTCGCCATAAAAAAACGCCTCTATGTGAGGCGTTTTTCTTGTCCGGCTATTTGTACAATCTGGTTAGAGAAAGACTGCTAGCTATGAAAGGGCAATGCGCTATTTAATAAAGGCGCTATTTGGTAAGAATCAAGCGGTTATTACGCGTTAAGCGCAGACGGTATTCTTCGCCTTCATGCTCGATACGGACTTCTTTGGTCAGAGCAAATAAATGCTGCGACTGTAGAGTAGGTAAGCGGTTTTCACGAGTGCTTAAGTATCTAGAAATGACCATGCTCATAATATATTCCTTTAAATGTGGCTGCGATTGATGTGGCTAATAAGCTACTTAACGATAATAATTATCATTTAGAATTGGATGAGATGCAAGCGATTAATAAAATAAATACCCATTATTATGTAAACTTGTGTAATTAAACCCATAGTAATCTTGATAAAAACCAATCAAACTTTGCTGATAACCCCCGTAAATAAGCGGTTTGCCTTTATATATCTACCATTCTAGTAGCGAAGGTATGGCCATCGCAGCCCTTTTAAAAAACTGTTTATGCTGAATAAGGAAAAACTATTGTGTCAAAAGTAAAGCCACCTGTCGAAGTCGCCGTCGCGGTATTGCACTATCAAGCGCGTTATTTATTAGCCTACCGTCATAAAGCGCAGCATCAAGGGGAGCGCTTCGAATTTGTGGGCGGCAAAATTGAGACGGATGAAACGGCTCAGGCAGCCTTAGTGCGTGAGGTGCAGGAAGAGATTGGCCTAGCCTTGAGCAGAGAACAGCTGACCAAACTCGGCCGCATTACTCATAACTATGGAGATAAACAAGTCCGTTTGCACATCTATGATGTGGCGATGACAGCAAGGCAGTATGAGTCGTTTGCTACAGTGAGTAAAGGTTGCGAGGGGCAGCCATTACGATGGGTGGATAAGTCGGCTTTGCTGGCCGGTGAGTTTCCATTACCTGCTGCCAACTTGCCGATATTAACTTGGCTGACCTTACCAACAGAGATTATTATCACTCACGAGTTGGGGTGTTTTTCCCAAGAAAATCACCCTCAAGAAAGTCACCCTATTGACGCATGGACTGAGTATCATGCCGAGCATTTACCCCATGGTAGTACGGTTTATATTCGACCCAAAGTCGACAGTAAGCTAGTAGAGGCGGTAGGCAACATTGAGCAAAGAGCAGGGCAAGGACAGCAACCAGAGCAGCAAGCCAACCTTGTGACGCTGACCGCAGTCATGGCGTTAATCACAGCGAGAGCGGATATTAAAGTGATTCTGCCCGAGCTATTGGTAAGTAAACCCGAGGACGACCTTACTTACTCTGAGCAAAGAGATACGCCAGATAATACGGCAATCAAAAGGCTATTGGCCGAGCTTAATCAGGTTATTGCCGCTCAACGAGTGTTGGCGCAGCATTGCTCTCATAAGACCTTAATTGAGTATGTTGATACGCTAGCACAGGCTAAAAAAAGCGCTAGTAGTCCAGACAATAGCTTAGTCGAGTCTTTGTTAGGGGATAAGTTACCGCTATTAGTCAGTTGTCATGATTTGGTGAGTATAGCCGCTGCCAATACCTTAGCTAATCATAGAATTCAACACGGCCAACCTGTCGTTTTAGGGGCGTTTTTATCACCAGTCTGTACGACTTTAACCCATCCCGATAGTACGCCTTTAGGCTGGTCAAAATTCTCTCAGCTCAGTGAGCGTATGGATTTGCCAGTGATTGCCTTGGGCGGATTAACCCCTGCAGACCGTGAGCAAGCAAGGGGTTATGGTGGTATCTGTGTGGCCGGTATTAGAGCCTTTTTGCAGGAGCATGCAACTTACATTTCTTAATTTTAATTACAAACCGTTGCTTTTTTCAACAATGCCACACTAGGGTGAAGCCGCATATATAAGTACTATAGCTTTTGCCCAATAGGCTTTAAATTCTCTAATTAATAGGTCGGCATTTTTAATTATCAGCAACACGAACATTCAAGTTTGCTAGATCATTAATGCTAAGCAGCGGTTGGATAATTGCTTAGTTTTATTATTAGTAAGCTGACTGATGATTAGAGAGCTTTTAAAAAATATTGGGCGAATTAGCCAACAGGTTATGCACAGCAGTGGCACGATTTATGATGACGCGAATGTATTTGAATAGGCTTATAGCCATTAAAAATGCAGTCAATATTTCGGTTTAATCAATACTTCATAGTATGCCGCTATTGCTAGCCTCAGTAGCTACCCCGAATCTCAACGTGAATTCATTAATTTAGGGAAGGTTGATAGTGTTGGCCTTGCTGACTAGTGATTAAAAGCTACTTATTAAAATAAGGTTTGCGCGATTCATAATCCAATTATAGACCCTATGGTGTTCTGATGAAACGTAATGAAGATACTCCAATAGCGTTGTCTAATAGCGTAGTCAAGCCACTATCTGCAGAGCAGTTATACCGTCATAAGCGCAATATTAATGAGCTAGGCGTAGATCAGCAAGGCACTGATAAATTAAATGCCGATCAGCAAATCTTTAATATAGAAAGCTTTGATGTGGCTAGCTTAGAGCAAATGAGTAGTAGAGAATGGGCTACTATCAAGTTTAATTATATTAAGACCAATAGGGAGGCAGCGGCTAGCAAAGCGAATCATGATAAGACAGCAGTGAGTGAGGATAATGACTTGACTGCTAGAATGCGCTATCAATCCGCCAATACCCTCTTAACGACGCAATTAGAAAAACGTAGTGCTGGCAAGACTCAACTACCACCAAGCCAGCGAGCTACTCACTATCAGAGTAGTGTAAGTCATGCTAGCAAGCGCTTTAGCAGCATAGCTATGCAGCGCGATGATGAATGGGCCCACATTGCCAATAGTTATGTGGTTGCGCCTTCAGCTAGTAATACAGACGAGGCGTTGCTACCCAATGAGCGTTTGCAATACCTTAGTCTCAATACCCTCAACCGCCTTAAGGCGCTTACAGGCACTGATGCTGCTGACCTCGATGACTCCGATATGGATACTCTGGCAGCCAGTACAGTAGAGGATGAAGACGCTGAATTAGTGAGTCTGCTCAGCGACATACAGCACCTAAATTCTAAGCGCCAAACTAATAATGAGAGGCAGTTGATGAACCACAATACAGAGAATGACCCTTATAATGGCACTACCTTAGTAGAGCAGCCGCAGATTGATAATCGTTTATTCATGAATAGTTTAGTCAAGCATACGGCTATAGCATTGGCCATTATCGTACCGCTAGCCGCAGTATCCGCTTATGCCGCAGAGCCTACCATGCCCGTAAAACAGAGTGCAAATGCCGTAGCAACGGCAACTAATAACACTGCTAATACGGAGCTAATGACCAGTGACAATACCCCCATTCGTGTCGGTCAAGTCGCTACAGAGTCTATGGCGGGTATGGCGAATCCTGCGACAGTAGTATCCGTGGACTTATCGCGCTATGCCGGACAATGGTATGAGATTGCGCGTCTGCCTATGCATTTTCAACGCAATTGCGCGGCCGATGTGACGGCAACTTATAAGCCCAATGCGGACAGCGACTCTATCACTGTGGTGAATAAATGCATGAGCAGTAGTGGCAAAGAAATTGTGGCCAACGGTGAAGCTGTGCCCGCAGATGCTAGCGGTAGCAAATTAAAAGTGACGTTCTTACCCTCCTGGTTACGTTGGGCGCCTTTCGGTAAGGCCGACTATTGGGTCTTAGCTCTAGATGACGACTATAAAACTGCTTTAGTGGGCACGCCTAATAAGAAGTATTTATGGTTATTATCGCGCTCACCAAGTATGGATAGTGAGACTTATCAGACCTATCGTAAGATTGCTCAGAACCAAGGCTATAACCTAGCGGATTTCACTCTGACTACTCAAACGGCTCAATAGGTAATATACAGGGCGACTGGGAGAAATTTTTTGCAGCCTTTGAAAGCTATAGGCATACAACCAGCCAGAAAAATTTTTACCAGTTGCACGATCCATGATGACTCGGATTTATTTGAGCTTGTTTATAGTACTTTGAAAATATTTTAAGAAAAGACATTGCTTAAAGCGCTTGATAAAAGTGCCCCAGATTAAGCAGTGTCTTTTTTTATTCCCCTGAATAGTTTGCTTTTAATGGCGGGGGTCACTGGAATCCTGAAGGGAATTGGGATAGAATC
>Ga0098065_1001034_pt1 | contig 10763 bp, 13 predicted proteins | sample 25_taG_FD_75062 | JGI IMG/M metagenome (GOLD analysis project Ga0098065, IMG submission 75062) | Marine viral communities from Cariaco Basin, Caribbean Sea - 25_WHOI_OMZ | ecosystem: Environmental > Aquatic > Marine > Oceanic | place: Caribbean Sea: Cariaco Basin | collected 2014-11-08 | reverse complement strand
GGAGGGTAGAATCGGTCATGGCGTATCCACTCGTGTTGGTTGAGATCTTGGTCGTGATCAATCAACAGGATACGCCACCCTTCCTACTTCCTCCCATACACCAGACTTGAGCTTAACTCGATCGTGAACACCTGCCACCAAACGGCGCTTCTCGTCTTTCGAGCTGAACCGCTTCAGCAGCACATAGGGCTGATTGTCCGAGGTGTGCTTATTGTGGCCTTCAAGCAACAGGAAACGGGCGTCCTTCTTGTTGCTTCCAGTCCACACGGTTTTGAAGGCCTTGACGTTATGCATACGGAGCAGGGGGATGCTCCCTGCTTCGTTATTCACCGTGGTGATGTAGTCTCTCGTGCGATGCTCAACCACTGGGCCGGTAGAGATGAAATACCCACCCTGCTGGAAACTGGAGGGCCACCCTTCCACCTTTCGCAGTATGTCTGCATCTTCGACCGATTCAGGGATGCGGATAATTTCATGCTCGTTGGATGTATCGATGAGCAACCCGGCCGGGTAGGACTGCGTTTCTGCCTGGTTCAGATCCTCGTAGCCGGTAGACGTACATACCTCAATGCTCGCGGCCTGACAACGCACGGTGTAGCTGCAAATGACATTCTCCTGCAATACAGACAGATCTTTGAAAACCTTATCCCGAGCCCGAAAGATATGCAGCCTATCCAGGCTCATACTCTGGTTCAGGTAGTGACGAAAACCCTTGAAGTAGAGGCCATTGGTAAAGCTGCGCGGCACGATAGCCACCATTTGGCCTCCAGGGGCCAAGCAGGCTGCTACTACGGCCATGAACGAGGCGTAGATATTGGGATTGCCCTTGAACAAGTCTGCTGTGGCTCCGGCATAAGGAGAGGTCTTAGAGTTGTACTTGAAGTAAGGGGGATTAATCGAGGACACATGGAATGAGGGCTCGGTTCTGTCTGGTCTGGACAGAACGAAGTCCTCGTGGCGAATATCAAAAGTGAACTGTCCTCCTTGCTTTTGGAACTGTTCGGCAAGCTGCTTCATATTCACTTCAAGGTGCGCAATAGCGCCGTCATCAATTTCATAGAGAACTGCATGCACACGGCTATTGCCCAGTTCCAAGCAACGCAATGCCGCCGCAATTGTGAGAATCCCTGCTCCGGCGCCAGCATCCAGGATACGAACGACCGACACGTCAACCAGCTCCACCATTGAGGCCATATAATGGGCTACGGGAGCGCCAGTGAAGTACTGACCGAGGCCTTTACGCTCAGATTCCGGCTTCTCGTTCAGATAATCAGTTTGGACAAGCACCGCTTCTTCGAGCATCCCTATAACCTCATACGTCGATCAATGTGAAACATGATAACATTTCGAAATGGACTTCAGTGACAAAAAAGCAATCACAAAATGCGAGTGCCCAGCAACACCTCTTAATCCCTCATAAATCCGTCACTTTACTTCCATACGGCTTCCAAACCGGAATACCTTCCCTCACCGCCAGTCTTAATAAATGATCGATACCTTGCCCGCCGTTCAGAGCGACAATGCCATCGGGATTTCCGTGCTCTATCAGCAGGCGATTCAGGTGCCGCCAAGCGTTGTCACCATGGCGCCGTACGTTTAAGGCGTAGACAATGTGGTCAATCCCGTTCGATACGGCCCAGCGTTGCGCAGTCTCCGCATGCGGGTGGCCACCGTGAATCAGCGCCACATCGATCTTCCGGAGCGACAACAACTGCCCCAGCGCCTTGAGACAGGCATGGGGGGAACCGCCTGCCTCACCACCACAAATCAATACTCGGCCACTGTTCATAATGACAGTATAGAGTCTCGTCCTTGAATCCTGCAACAATGGGTGTGGCTCTCGCCGCACAAACCGTGTGGTCCCTTGCCTTAACGCCCCGCCGGATCGTGAAACGGGGCGCGGCCGCTTGGCTCGATCCAATCTCTAACCTCGCCTTCCATGGCACTCTTTCAATCATTTCACCCCACGGGGAAACACTTCCCCATGGGGCGCATCCGCGCGTGTTTCTCCGTGCTTATTCAGGAGACGCACCATGCCTACGATCCAACCCCGTTTCCCTTTGGGAGCAACTGTCATCACTCCGGGTGCCGCCGCGGCGTTTGCCGACACCAACGTTCACCCCGCCCACTATCTTCAACGTCACCGTCACGGCGACTGGGGCGAGATGCCGCCAGAAGACCAGGCATCAAATGAAGAAGCACTCACCGAGGGATACCGACTGATGTCGAGCTATTCCATCGCCCCTCACACCACGATCTGGGTCATTACGGAAGCGGATAGGAGCGTCACCACGCTACTTCTGCCTTCCGAATACTGATTGACCTCGACTTTTCCTCTCCACCCGGGAGCCCCTCCCGGATGGAGGGACTCCCCGTATTCCGGGATTTATCATGAAACGTCACCCATCACTCCGTGAGACGGAGCAAGCGATCATCGACGCGGCCTGCGGGCTGTTGGAGCGTCGACTGCGCCGACAGTATCATCGACACACCGAGGTGTTCGACAAACCCGATGACGCGGCGAAGTACTTTCAACTCAAGCTGTCCGGTCAAGAGCAAGAAATGTTTGTCGGCATCCTCTTGGACAATAAGCACCGGATGCTACGGTACGAGGCGTTCTTCCAGGGCACCGTTGACAGCTGTGCGGCGCATCCGCGAGAGATCGTCAAGGCCGCGCTATCCTGCAACGCCACGAGCCTGATACTGGCGCACAATCACCCATCCGGCGTGCCTCAGCCCAGTGCCGGTGACCGCGCAGCAACAAACCGAATCGACTCGGCCTTGGAGTTGATCGGCGTTCGCTTGCTGGACCACATCATTGTCGGCCACGGTCAATGGTTCAGCTTCAGCCGACACGGCCTTCTCTAGCCCTCGCCCCGCATTTTGCGGGGCGTTTTCGTTTGGGGCACTTGGTCAAGGTAGACATATTTGCCCAAGACGTTGATACGCAACCTATTGAATTGACTTACCTTTCAGGCGTATAACGTCTGGCAGTGCCCATTGAGGATGCAATGGGCACTTTGGGGATAAAATTCCGAGCACTGAGGATGGACTCTCATGTCTCAAGCGCGATGTTTAGGTGACCGCAACGGCCAGACCGTGTGGGTCACCATTGGGTATCGAGAAAGCCTCCGGGGGTATTACATGGTCGTGGAGTCACAAGACGCGAAGGGCCATCGGCACGCCGTGTACTCCAGTGCGTTCCGGCGGCAGCTGCTGAGTTACCAACGGGAGCTGAAGCGATTAGGCATTACCGTCCCCCAACAGGTATTCCGGCAGGCGGCCGAGCAAGGTTCACGGCACCAGGCGTTGTATTCGATGGATCCATAGGGCGATCAAGGTAACGGGCGCCCCTATTCCCACACGCCTTCTGGCGGAAACCCGCCGCCCCATGTCACAATACGCCCATCACCCGCTGCCACGACGGTCATCGTGGTCCCTTGCCGCTTGCGGCATGACGCCCTGCCGGATCGAGAATCAGGGCGGCCTCCGGGCTCCGATCCTGCCCTCCCGCCTATAACGACACTATAACGGCGCACCTACGAAGGGAGGCGCTCAACGACGCGCCGGTGGTGAACCGGCGTTTCTTCTTTTTAATCCGAACCTCGTTCAAGACAACGCCATCGGGCTCACTGATCGTGCCGGCACCGGTTCGGGCCATGCTTTCCCCAGGTCGTTTCCCTTTTTTCTATTTTGAGACGGCCCGGGGAAGGCATGGCCTTCATCAACCACGCCGGCCGCCTGCCGCCGGACACCGGCAGCGCCCCTTTGTGCGGACCACCCCGGTGGCCGCGCCCGATCACGTTCCGGTCCCACACCCTGATCTGGACCAGGCAATGGTGATGGTCGCACGGCAAGGCCAAAAGACTGTTGCAAGGGTTTTGTTCATCAACACGCAGGTGCTGCATTCCACGTCTCATCGCACCCGCCCGCATCCCAATCTGCCCCACCCCGCACACCGCCAAGCCACACGCCGAAAGGGTGTGGCTTTTTACGTTGCGCCCACGACCTGGATGCCACCAATCACTACCCTGCCCCAGCCCACCAAAGGACAGAGGGTATTCGGGAAATCGTGTGGAAATTTGGCTTGCGCAATGCGCTCATTGAGCGTATCTTTAAATCCATGGAAGGCGCAGAGCCGACCACCGCCCCGGCGGAACCGGGCATCCTGATAGGAGCAACATCATGAGCACGTTCTTCATTCGCGAAGCCAACACCGACTGGCAAGCCACCTCCGCAAAAACCTTGGCAGGCGCCAAGCGCGCGGCATCCTCAGCTCAAATGTTCCAGGGCACCGACATCTTCGTCGGCATCCAGTGCGGCGACGAAATCCGCGTCGTTTCCCAGAAGCTCCACCCGGACGCACTGAACATGGCATCAAAAGGCCGCTGGGAAGACCGTTAAGGCATGCAAGCCCCGCTCAACGCGGGGCTTCTCTCATGGAGACGATCATGGACAACGACGACAAGAAGCCGGACGCCCTAATCCACCTGCGTGTGCCTGCCGAGGTGAAGGGCCGCTGGGTCAAGGAAAGCCGACTGGAGGGAATGAAACTGACCGACTGGATTACGGGCCGCGTGGAAGCCAAGGCCCTGAGCATCGCCGAGGTGCTTGAAGAAGCGGCAGCTATGGCCAGGTCGCTTGAGGACTCGCCGATCTTCTACCGCAACAAGCTCTGCGCAGACGGGATCGTGACAATCCAGCAGCAGGCCGCCCGATTCTCAGCGGCCACGGATGACGCTACTCGGCTCGATGCCGCGCTGTGGGCGCGCGAGGGGTATCAGTTGCTCAGTTCGGGGCTACCGGACAGCTATTCCGGGGCCGTTCCGAATGAAGGTCGCACGGGCTGGGTAACAGCGTCCCAAATGGCCCGCCTGTTCGGCGGAGAAGCCCTTTGGATTGAGCGATGCCAGCAGGAACTTGGCGGCGCGGGGAAGGAGGACGGCAGATGAAGCCCGCCACCCATGCTCGATCTGCGGGCAGCCTATACCAAGGCGAAAGAAAGGAAGCCGGCACGGCAGCCCGCCGAAGACGTGTGGAGAAGACTGCCGAAAGGAGAGAAACGTATGAGGAAACGCAGTGAACAATGAGCCCACTCCCGCAGAGATCCGCGGCGCCCGCGAGGCTGCAGGGTTATCTCAGACGGCAGCCGCTGAGCTAGTGCATAGCAAGTTGCGCACATGGCAGCAGTGGGAGGCCGGCGACCGAAAAATGCACCCTGGCCTATGGGAGCTGTTCCGGCTGAAGATCGCCACGCTCATTGCGCATACCTGATTCCAGCCGCATCAACGCGATAATCCGAATACCCAGGACAGATACAACCATCAAATGGCGCAAAGGGCCGGTACCGGCAAAAGGGCTGACGGGAAGGGGCAGAGCGAAGGGCAAAGGCCCTATCCGAAAGGGTCGCAGCGCCTTCGGCGCCGCACGACAAGAAGGCAAAGGGTTACAAGCGATTTAACACAAAGCCAGATGAGCTATAACAGTGGAGAGATAGACCGATGCGCGTGAGGAGGGAGGGCTGATCTCGCGAATTAAGGTCTACTGAGCCGGAGACCGCCGGCGCAGTTCAACAGGAAGGAGTCGCAATCTCACTGGAACCCCCAAGAGCGCCTCCGCTTCGTCTTTCATTGCATTCTCACCCATGATTCCGGTTTCCGATCGAATAGTAAGAACCACGCTGCCTTGCTCAGCGTCGGTTCCAATCCCTTGCAACGTTGGGAAAAGCTGACGCAGTTCTTCTTCATGAAAATCAATCGCTTTCCTGAGCTCGGCGGCATCATAAACAGGGCTGACCTCATCGGACATACTTCCACCCCAAACGGCAATCAAGACGACCGATGCGGCGACAACACCGCAGGCAGCCAACAACGAAACTGATTTTTTCATCGAACATTCGCCGCAATCTGAAACTAATTTACTTCGGAGTTCCCGGCATAAACCAACACCGAGAACTCCGGGAGTAGCACTAAACGTTAGGGACCATACAGTAACTGGAGTCCCAGGGATGATAGCCGATCAGTGCTTTGATACACCGCCAGAAGACAATCCCCAATCCCGGTCCCCGTAGAGGCGCCGGCGGAGTGGATACCCGTTGCCACCGTGCTTACAAACCAGGGGCCACCGCTATCACCTCCCGCACAGGCCAGGCCGGTTCCAGAACTCGGCGGCACCATCGAGATCCAAGTGGCATCACAGGGAACAGGATTCGAGGCCGGACCGCAGGTGTAGGAGGTCGGCTGAAAGTCTGTGGCATCAACGTCACCGCAGCTATAACCTGTCGTCGAGCCATAGTGGCAGAAGTTATTCCCCACCGCTGTGCTGGCCTGAGTACGTCGCCCTGTCAAAGTTCGCGGCGTTGTCGTGGAGTTCGCATAGAACTTGGGTTCTTCCGTAGCTGTCGAGGTATACCACTGTTCATCATTCCTGGCCGTAAATGACCGGGCTTGATACGTGAGGGCTGCGGAAGCCCCGTCAACCCCGGTATAGTTGGCGTTACCGGGCCCACAGTGAGCAGCCGTAGTGACCCCGGTCGTCGTTCCAGTGGTTCGTTTTACCACGAACGCAGTGGTGCACCCCATGTCCAGGCTGCCACTCCCCCGAACCGCTTGCCGTTCCAGAGGAACAGGGATAGTCCGAACCCGAACAGGTACCCCGAGGTCCTGAGAAGCAGACTCCGCTTTCGATCTCATCTGGCGCGATTCCTTATCGCCCCCCAATACAGTCAGTACCACTTCCCCCGTTCTTGGATCGGTATGAGTCCCTTGCAGGCCTGGAAAGGTCGCTTTGAGGGTATCCGGATTCGTGGCAATCGCCTGTTGGAGTTCTGCCTGCGTATGTGGTGCACCGACAACGAACTCCACCGCCACCTGTTCGTCGGATACGTTGAAAGCTCGCGAGGCGACCCGCTCATTCCCCTTTAGTCGAACGACGATCCGTTCCGTCGGGGCATGTTCAATGTACAGGCCAGCCAGACGATTTTGGTATTGATCCCGCAATCGCGCGACCACATCACCTGCCGCAGCTTGCCATTTCAGGCGATGCAACGCTTCATCCTCATTGATGCTGTAGATCTTGGAGAATTGGGCCGCTTCCGCCTTCAGACCCTTTTCAAATTCCTCTGAAGTCAATTCATTAGCCAAACCAGTTCCGGAAACGGACCAAACCAGGACGGCAAGCGCGCTTCCCTTCATTACGTTCTTCCACATGAGCAAAGTCCTCCGCGTTGAATTGTGAAGATTCCATTCCATCATGATCCGCCTCAAGCCAATCGCGTTGTTTCAGTTCGCGACATGGCGTCTACCGCAGCGGACAAGGCTAGGTTTATCAGCCGCCCCGCATGAATTCAACGCGGTTCCGATCCATTACAAAAAGTTCACCGGAATCTTCGGTATAACGTAAGCACGGCCCTCCATTGTGACATCGACTTCCATATTTCATCTTGGAGACCCGCAATCAACGCAGTAGGCAACAGAAAACCCATCACCATCCTGTTCCCATTTTCCCTCCCCGCGCCCCTGCAACAGAGCTACCGTCCGCCACATGATGCGGACAACACTCCAACAGGTTCGGCGCTGGTTCCAGGCGCCCAATGACGCCACTGTGCCTCAGCGGCCTTCCTATGGCCGTTTTGAGGTCCAGGGCGCGGATGCCCTGTTGGCGCCGCACAACGGCCTGGTCTCCACCTTGAAAGGTCTGGCCGGTGTCCCCGAGTCGCATTGGCAGCGGTTGTATCAGGCGCTGCTCGATCGCTTCGCGGCTTTGGTCCAGTTGCTCCCCGCGTCAGAGGCCCACCACCACGCTGGGCCAGGTGGTTTGCTGCGCCACGGCCTGGAAGTGGCCCACAACGCCCTTTTGTTGAGACGCGGTATCTTGCTGCCGCCGAACGCCAGCCCTGAAGAGCAAGCCAGTCAGCAGGATCTGTGGACCTACGCCTGCTTTACCAGCGCCCTGCTCCACGACCTGGGGAAACCCGTGGTGGACCAGGAGATCACGCTTTACCACACCGATGGATCCGGCCACTCCTGGACGCCCGTGTCCGGCCCTATGCCTGAGGGCAGCCAGTATCAAATGACCTTCCGGCACGGGCGTGCCCATCGCCAACACGAACGGATCGCCCCGCTGCTCGCTCCCATCCTGCTGCCGCAACACGGACTGGACTGGCTGGCCTCGGCCCCTACCCTGCTGGACGCCTGGCTGGCGGCCATTCAGGGGGCAATGGAAGACGCCGGCCCCTTGGGCGCCATCATCGCCAAAGCCGACCGACGCTCCGTCGCGGAGAACCTGGCCGGTGGCGTCACCCCTCAAATGCCCACGACGCGGATCAAGCCTTTGGCGGAACGCCTACTCACCGGGCTGCGGCACCTGATCACTTCTGGAGAACTACCCCTCAACCGCCGCGGCGCGGCGGGCTTTACCGATGAGCACCATCTCTGGCTGGTATCAAAACGCGCCATTGATGCGCTGCTGGTGCATTTGATCGAGGAAGGCCAACCCGGCATCCCCACTCGCAACAGCCGCGTGATGGATGAGCTGCAACAGCATGGGATCGTAGTCCCGAATGAGGATCGGGCCATCTGGCTTTGTGACATCACCATAGGCAACTGGCGCCAATCGTTAACCTGCCTGAAGATCGACCTCAGCCGGATCTGGCCCGATCCGGATCAGCGGCCCTCCGGAACTGGTGTCACCGTCCACCCGACTGACACCAAGCCCACGACGGATGTGGATTCCGATGAGGAAGCCGATCAGGAGCGCCGCCCATCGGCACCAGACTCACAAACACCGCCTGTGCATGCCAATGCGCCGGACTTACCGCTACCGCCCATATCCGCATCCAGTGGCCATCCGGATAGCCATGACGGCAAAGACATCGCTGACGACCTGGCGTTGCCGCTACCGATGGATCTCAACACCGACAGAGGCTCCAGCGAAGGGGTAACCGAGGACACCGACAAACAAATCGAAGCGGACACGAATACACCCACCGCCCAACCCACTACATCGGCGCCACCCCCACTTAAAAAAACCGAAGAGGAGCAGGCGTCAGGCGACCCAGGCAAGCAGTTTCTGGCTTGGCTGCGCGATGGTCTGGCCACGGGCCGCTTGGCGATCAACACGCCCCAGGCCCGCATCCACGTCATCGAACAGGGCTTGGTTTTGGTCTCCCCGGGCATCTTCAAGGATTTCGATTCAGCGCGCTGGAATCACGTCCAGAAGCGATTCCAAAAGCTGAAGCTGCACCAGCGGACCCACGACAACATGAACATCTGGACGTGCAAGGCCACTGGCGCCAGAAAACAAGCCCTGATGAAGGTGTATTTGATTTCCAAGACCGAGGTCAGCGAGTTGGGGTTGACGCTACCCCTGCCCAATCCCGCGGTCACTCTACTACCGATGGCTTAGTCACTTCGTCATATCAAGTTACAAACAGAAACACTATAACCTTTCCCAGGGCGCGGAGAGCGCCCCTAACCACCATCAAGGAGGACACGTTAATGACCATCATGGCCACACTACCAAGGACGCACTTACAACACGTATTACAAGACTATCTGAGGATCCGGCTGCTGAAGCCCGATTCGGTGGGCTGCTACCAGGACGCCGTTCGTCGATGGATTGACGAGACCGGACTGGATGACCTGAAGGCGATTACCGCTGACGACGTGATTGATTGGCGCAACCGGTTATTGGTGCGGATTGCCCGCACCACCTGGAACAAAGAGCGCCGACACCTACGCGCCGTCGCCAACCACGCGCTGGCGCAGGGTTTAATTGAAAAGAACCCGTTTGTCGAGGTGCCGGCCGCACCGGAACCCTGCCGGCTGCCCAAAACCATCACCATTGATTTGGTCAATGCCGCGCTGACGCTATTGAGCAAAAGCCCTGGCACCTCTCACGCCATGTCGCCGAGGTGGTTCTGGGGTATCGTGATCAGAACGTTTTATTTCACTGGCATTCGACGGTCCCAATTGGTCGGCATCCCATGGCGACATCTCAACCTGCCCGGGCGGGCTCTTTTGCTGGGGTATGAGACCAGCAAGACCTTTCGAGATAAATACCTGCCGATCCACCCTGACCTGGTTCCCGATCTGGAGTATCTGTACCAGCGCACCCGTGAGGTCCTAGGTCGGGCCCCCAGGCCAGAGGAACAGGTCTTCAACGGGGCGTTGTTCAATGACCGCTATCAGAGTGACACCTTGACCCGTGACCAAGTCACCCGCTTTTTCCAGGCCCTTTCAAGGGAACTGGGGCAGCCGGTCTCGGCCCACCGCCTTCGGCATACCATGGCGACCCATCTCGCTCCGACAGGGCAGATCCGGAGCCTCCAGGAAGTGCTGGGCCACACCAGCGTCAAAACCACCATGACCTACGTGCATCCCGATCTGGAGCAGTTGACGGCCTTCCTGGGCCATCTGCCGGGGTTGCGTCCCATGGGGCGGTCGTGATAAAAGCGTTTCTGTTGGGCTTTTTCCAGCAGCTAACGGGTATCTGATAGGTTACTGTTTCGTTAGTTCTGCTAGGGAGGACAGACCTTATTTTCAGGTTGCCCAAGACACCGCAGGCAAAAGAAAGCCGGGGAGTGTGAGTCCCCGGCGGCAATTTGCCAAGATTTAGAGGTGTCTTGGCGCACCTACGAATTTGGTACCAGAGGCCGGACTTGAACCGGCACGCCCGCGAAGGCAACGGATTTTGAATCCGTCGTGTCTACCAATTCCACCACTCTGGCTTTGGCTTACCGCTGGACAGCGATCCCGCTGTCT
>Ga0098065_1001033_pt1 | contig 10774 bp, 8 predicted proteins | sample 25_taG_FD_75062 | JGI IMG/M metagenome (GOLD analysis project Ga0098065, IMG submission 75062) | Marine viral communities from Cariaco Basin, Caribbean Sea - 25_WHOI_OMZ | ecosystem: Environmental > Aquatic > Marine > Oceanic | place: Caribbean Sea: Cariaco Basin | collected 2014-11-08 | reverse complement strand
GAAGACCGCTATCAGACCACGATAACGCATGGTAAGCAGTACGATGCGAAGAATATGATGCACACCATTCGCTTACTTGAGATGGCGCTAGATATCGCCACTACGGGTCAAGTCATCGTCGAACGTCCTAATCGTGACGAGTTGCTCGCTATCAAGTCGGGTAAGAGTGATTATGATGCCTTATTGACGCAGGCTGAGCAGTTGACCCAGCAAATTACGGCTGCCTTTGCTGACAGTACTTTGCCGGAGACGCCGGATCATGAGGTGGCTTTAGGGGCGTTAGTGTCGGTTCGTGAAAAGATTTATGGGGCTGAATAAACTCCTATCGTTGCTAACCGCATCAACGGCCACGATTCAAATCAACATGCTCAAAAAGTAAAATCAGCATGGCCCCAACGGCATAACAGCCTAGATCATCCACACTAAAAGTATTGCCTAATATGATATAAGCCATGCTGTCTGGTGCAAATCCGAGCAGCTCTACGAGCTTAAAATACTGGCCAAACTCAATGGCAAAAGCGATTATCAACGTAAATAGCACCACGGGTCTTTTATTCAGCGCTGCCATGCTCATTATAGCGCTGTATAGCAATACAATGACCAAGACATCACCGAGATAGCTTCTTACCCAGCCACTCATGTATTTAGCTATCGCTATTTCAATTAAAAGGATTATCAGCGCTAAAAGGAAATAGCCAAGGTGGCAACGTAATTTAAACGTCCGCAAAGAGTTAGTTATTAGCATGGTTTATTCTACTAGAAGACTATAAAACTGCTATCAGCTTAGCAAAGTAGTCGTAGTGCTATCATGAAGTGTTAAAGGATTTTCTGAGAATAACTGCGCCGTAATGAAACTAAAGATATAAAAGAACCACCAATAAAAAACGCCCAGCCTAAGCTGAGCGTTTTTAAATTACGAGTGTCTAAAGCAGAGTATCAAGCAACTAATCTTACGCAGTCGCAGCTTGATTGTCATTGGCAAGCTCACGTAACACATAGTGCAATACGCCGCCATGACGCACATACACACGCTCTTTCGGCGTCTGTAGCATGACATTAACGTCAAACACTTCCTGGCTGCCATCAGCACGTGTGGCTGTCACAGTTGCGGTCTCACTTTCACCATCATTCAGACCAGTAATGCTAAGCACCTCTGAGCCATCTAGATTATGCGACTGAATGCTCTCACCTTCTTTAAAGGTAAGCGGCAATACGCCCATGCCGACTAGGTTAGAGCGGTGAATACGCTCAAAAGATCCGGCCAGTACGGCTTTCACGCCCAGTAAAATTGTGCCTTTAGCAGCCCAGTCACGGCTAGAGCCCGTACCATATTGCTCGCCGCCTAACACGACCAGAGTGCGACCTTCGTCTTTATACTTCATCGCCGCATCATAAATGGCCATTTTCTCACCATCGGCTAGCGTGGCACTATCACCCGGTAGGTAATAAGTGTAACCACCCTCTAAGCCATCCATCATCAAGTTTTTGATACGGATATTGGCAAAAGTACCACGAGTCATCACGGCATCATTACCCCGGCGTGAGCCATAGCTATTAAAGTCCGCCTCTAACACACCGCGCTCTTGCAAATACTTGCCTGCCGGTGAGCCCGCATCGATATTACCCGCCGGTGAAATATGATCCGTAGTGATAGAGTCACCAAATAGACCTAAAATACGCGCATTCTCGATATCAGGGATACCTTCGGGCTGCATGGTCATATCATCAAAGAACGGTGGGTTTTTGATATACGTCGACGCTTCACTCCACGGATACAGCTGACTGTCGGAGGAGCTAATCGCATTCCACTCTTCACTACCGTCAAACACTTCACCGTAGTTTTTATGGAACATATCGGCATCGATATTATTGGCAATCAACTCGTCGATTTGTGCAGTCGTTGGCCAGATATCTTTAAGATAAACATCGTTGCCGTCTTCATCCTGACCGAGCGGATGGGTGGTTAAATCGATATCCACAGTACCTGCCAGCGCATAAGCTACGACTAACGGTGGTGAAGCCAAATAGTTGGTCTTCACATGCGGGTGAATCCGACCTTCAAAGTTACGGTTACCAGATAGCACTGACGCGACAACCAAGTCTTTTTCTTCGATGCCTTGTTCAATTACGTCAGGCAAAGGACCCGAGTTACCAATACAAGTGGTACAGCCATAACCCACTAGATAGAAACCTACTTTTTCTAGCTCATCCATCAACTGGGTCTTTTCTAGATAATCAGTAACGACTTTTGAGCCTGGGGCTAGTGATGTTTTTACCCAAGGTTTGGCTTTAAGGCCTTTGGCAGCGGCGTTTTTAGCGACCAAACCAGCCCCAATCATTACTGCCGGGTTTGAGGTATTGGTACAAGAGGTAATCGCGGCAATCACTACTGAACCATCGCGTAGCTTATGCTCTTTATCGCTAATGCAGACGGTAGAATAAACGCCCTCTTGTTTCGCCACGTCATCTTCGGTATCGACTTCAACCTTGGGTTCAGCAGCCAACTCTTTAGCCTGTTCTTGCTCACCGCCTTCTTGGTCAAAGCGGACTTTACCTACGATTTCTGCTTTACGGTCTTGCGTCATCTCGGTCAAGGTCGAGCTAAAGCTTTTATGCATATCGGTGAGCGCAATGCGCTGATGCGGTAGCTTTGGCCCAGCTAATGAGGGCACTACAGTAGTTAAATCTAAGGTTAAGTTGCTTGAATAGGTAGCATTTGGAGTCTCCGCATCGTGCCAAAGCCCTTGCGCCTTCGCATACATTTCTACCAACTCGATTTGCTCTTCAGAGCGGCCAGAGAGACGTAAGTATTCAATAGCAACCTGGTCAATCGGGAAGATACCGCAAGTAGCGCCATATTCGGGCGCCATATTGGCAATGGTAGCGCGGTCTGCTAATGGCATTTGGTGTAAGCCATCACCGTAGAATTCAACAAATTTACCTACTACGCCATGCGCTCTTAGCATCTGCACAACGCGTAACACTAAATCGGTCGCCGTCACGCCTTCCATCAATTTACCGGTCAGCTCAAAGCCCACCACTTGTGGAATCAGCATAGACGAGGCCTGACCTAGCATAGCGGCTTCCGCTTCGATACCACCGACCCCCCAACCGAGTACGCCAATACCATTAATCATCGTAGTATGACTGTCAGTACCAAATACCGTATCCGGATAGGCAACCAGCTCACCGTCTTGCTCAGCGGCCATGACTACACGCGCTAAATACTCAAGGTTGACCTGATGCACGATACCCGTGGCTGGCGGGACAACTACGAAGTTATTAAAGGCTTGCTTACCCCAGTGTAGAAACTCATAACGCTCATTATTGCGTTCGAATTCGATCTTTTTATTGAGGTCTAAAGCATCTTCGCGGCCATAGACATCGACCTGAACTGAGTGATCAACGACCAACTCACTAGGAATAAACGGGTTAATTTGCTCAGCATTACCACCCAATTTAACGATAGCATCGCGCATCGCGGCTAAATCGACCACTGAGGGCACACCTGTAAAATCCTGTAAGACTACGCGAGCCGGCATAAACGCAATCTCTTGGCTTGGCTCGGCTGCGGCATCCCAATTAGCGACAGCATCGATATGTTTTTTACCGACTGACTGGCCATCGTCTTCATTACGCAGCAGGTTTTCTAGTACCACCTTCATACAGAAAGGCAGTCGGTTAATATTCTCGTGAACTTGGGCAAGTTTAGGTAGGCTGTAATAAGCATGCGGCTTACCAGCGACGTTTAGGGTATCTTTTACGTTGAAAATATCGGTCATTTTGGCTTCCTTATCTTTATTATTGAGGAGAGTTATAAGGTGGCTTGATGGTAGCGGGTCGGCTATAAAACGATGGGCTGTCGCTAAGCTAATAAGTAAACCAGCTAAGCTGTTGAAACCCAAACTGCTAACGGTGTAGAAGAAAATAGCAGATACGAGCAAAATCGTTCAGTGACTCACTAAGTGATTAGCGACTATAGAAATGGACTCAAGGTCATTATTGAAAGGAAGACTGCATAGCTTAGTCACTTAATTAGACTTAGGCACTCAATTAGAGCGTCTAATAAGCCTAAAACTAAGCTTGGAGCATGGGATGAATCCATTCATCGGGTCAGATAAAACATCGCTAAAGTCATCAACAGACCAGCCCATAAATCAGGGGTCAGTCTGAGGTAGATTCTCTAAATATTATTTTATTTAGGTATCTTCTTACCATAGCAGATAACCGCTATCTTGTTAATGACAGATAAGAGGGAATGGGTTGCGGAATCGTAACATGACCACTAGTCTCAAAGCTCTCATCTCAATATTTGCTTAGCAGAAAACTGGATTTATATAGTCGGTCTACCCTGCTATTTATTAGGGATGCTTTTTAGGATTATTTTTTAGAGCTGCGACGGCCGCTACGAAACACAAAAGTATCGTCGTAAAAACTTGGGTCGGCATTGTCTGGCCAGTAATGCGGCACCCCTAAGATAGGCAATGGCGAAAATACTCGTGGCGTGACCGCTTCATCTTGCAGAATTTCTGCTAATTTAACGGCTAATATTTGATCTAATTGCGCCATTCGCTGCGGTGTAGACAAGCTAAAAAATGCTGGGCTAACCGTCAAAATAAGCGTATGCGCGCATAAAGGTTTACGCGGTTCAATTAATTGCTCCAATAGAGCATGGCCAAAGATATAGACAGCCGATTTGGCATTTGTATTAGGCTGCATAGGGTTGTCCCACAACCCTCGGGGCTGCACCAAACAGTTTTGCCAATCAAAATTGGCTAGCGCCTCACCAATAGCGGAATCTGTGGTGACTAAAATAGCCCCATTTTCATCAAACACCGTGATGGTATCGCGAACCCGACCGCGACTGCCTGAAATACCTGCTTCATCGATAGCTTGCGCTTGATAGCGATTGAGCAACGCCTTACTCTGCGGGAAAGTCAGCCAAATACTGCCGTTGAATAGGTCGTGTAGATTGTCCCGTGTGGGCACTCGACCTGTTGTTGCGATAAAAGTTTCATAGGCCATACCTGCTGGCAAATCATCTTGTGCGACAAACTTTAAGGTCTGCCCGCGCCCTGAGGTTAAGGCCGATTTGTTGGTTGTCTCGCTTGACTCGTCATTAGCCATTAACGCCTTAGTTTTTGCTTGAGTTAACCCCTGATTCAAATAAGCAGCTACGCTCGAGAAAACAGACGCATGAGCCATTGTCTCAGGAGCTTCCACCATACAGGGCTGGTAAGCCAAATGCTGTAGCCAAGGCGCTTGCCAATCGACTTGTTGTATAGGTGAGAGGTGGCTTAAGGGGGCAGTATTAGCAGTAGGTATAGATAAATCAGTCATAGCCATCAATTATAAATAGGAGTTGTATAGAATGAGAGGGAGGGGTAAATAAAGTCTCTGCAATAGGTAAAGTGAAGCATGGCCAGCAGCAGCAAGTCAACGTTATCTCAACCTTGAACTAGGGCATATAATGCTAAGACGCTGCCAGCGCTGAACTCATGGTATTATAAGGCGTTTTTTATTCTGACGACCCAATAACGGCACACGCTATGGCAAATTTTAAAACGCATCTGAATGGGGCTTTCGCGGTCAGCGGAGTCTTAGGTATCGTCGGCTATAAAGCGGGACTTCTTGGTGGCCATGAGTTTTTAATTTGTATCGCCCTCGGTACTATTGGTGGCTTACTGCCCGATATCGACTCAGACAACTCTACCCCGATTAAGCTAGGCTTTGATTTTGCCTCATTATTTTTCGCCTTTAGCCTCGTGATGCATTGGCGTAGTGAGCTGTCGTTATTATCGCTAATGGCGCTTTGGCTAGCAGGCTACGGCTTGATGCGCTATGGGATATTCCACGTCTTTACCAAAATCACGGTACACCGCGGCATCATCCATTCGGTCCCTTATATGGGGGTACTGGCGCTAGGATTGGTCATGCTCAATTATTACCTACTCGACACCACCGCGATGACCAGTTGGTTTTATGGGTTATTTTTGTTTATCGGCTCCATGGTGCATTTAGGTTTGGACGAGGCTTACAGCGTAGACCTGTTGAATAGCCGGCTCAAACGCTCTTCAGGCACCGCCATGAAGCTCTATAGTGACAGTGGCCGGTATTGGTATATTGGCCTGTATGCCTTACTGGCGGTAGGTATTGTGTTTGCGCCCCCCTTCACCGAGTTTTGGTCGACATTGACTGACCCTATTACTTGGATGATTCTTAAAGATGGCTTATTGCCTAGAGAGCTATTTAGTAGCCTAACTTCGACCATAAAATAAGTGCGCTTTTACTCTTTAAATACTGCTATTTACCGGATTAAATTAATTATTTATGACTATTGACACTGATGCTATCTGTCCTTGCCAACTCAACCCCAATATTACTCAAAATATGGGGTCACCGTTGTTATATTCCCAATGCTGCGAACCGTTACACAAGGGCGAACGCAGTACAGATACGGCCGAAATACTGATGCGCTCACGTTATTCTGCCTTTGTGTTAGTGCTACCGGACTATATCGTCGCGACTACCCTGCCCGCTCAACAAACACTGCTAAATAAAGCTGATATCGAAGACTGGGCAATAACAACAAACTGGGCGGGCTTAGAAATTGTGCACCACCTAGCAAAATTAGGCAAACGCCATGCTCAGGTCGAATTTAAAGCGTATTTCAATTCAGATGCGGGTTTGCAAGCGCATCATGAGCTGTCTACTTTTGTAAAAGCGCAGGATATGACTAAATTAAAAGATGACCAGACTAACTGGTATTTTCTTGACCCGACTGTCGCTATGAACGTGACGCAAAAACAGCCGTGTCTTTGCGGCTCAGGTGAGAAGTTTAAACGGTGTTGTGGTCAGTATGTTTAGGCGCTGCAAAAAGCCCTAAACACTAGCCCCAACCGCTTTAGCAATTGCCTTCCCTTCCTCGATAGTCAGGTACTTACGCTGACTCGGGCGATCCTGATGCACCAGTTCACCATCTTTAAATATCGCACACTCATTGACCGCCAGCTGCTGCCAATTTTCATTTTTGGTCAAGGGAATAGTGACTAAGATGGTCACTCTATCTTTATCGGTGGTGACATCGCTAAAGTTAATCGCTAAATCATCATCAGCCAAGCGAGCCTCGCCAAATGGGGCCTTGCGTGTGAGATAAAACAGCAAACTGCCCGCATACGCCAATTGCCAATTGCCATTCGACAGCAAGCAATTAAAGAGACCATTGGCCGCTAGATAACGGCACTGCGCCGTCAAAAAGGCAAATAGAGCCGCATCATCAGGACGCTGTTTAAAGGTCGATTTCAAACGGTTAATGAGATAGCAAAAAGCCATTTCAGAGTCCGTATTACCCACGGGTTGGCAATATTCTGCATTGCCATTTTTTTTCAGACGCTCACAACGGCGGACAAAAGCCTCATTCATCTGACCATTATGAGCAAATACCCACTGCTCGCCCCAGACTTCGCGGACGAAGGGATGAGTATTGGCCAAGCAGTTTTGCCCTTGGGTAGCCTTGCGAATATGCGAAATCACATTGATGGCTTTAATCGGATAATTATGCACCAAGTCCGCTACAGGGGACAAATGACTGGGTTTATTATCATGGAATAAGCGCAATCCAGTCGCCGCTCGTTGCGCAACCGTAGCCCCATCAACGCTGCTGTCATTAAAACCATTATTATTCGCACTATTACCAAAGCTAGGGCTATTAAAACTAGAGTTATTAAAGCTGCTAGTAGCCTCAGAATCATTATTATCGCAAGGCTCGCACTCACTACGCTCAAAGAACGCAATGCCAAAGCCATCTTCGTGATGGTCCGTCATACCGCCGCGCTGGCGAAACCCAGCAAAACTAAAGCTAATATCCGTTGGAGTGTTGGCATTCATACCGAGTAATTGACACATTTATTCGTTTCCATCCTGTCCGTTATCGTCTGACGCATCTACATCATCGCTGATTTCTATACTATCCAAAATGCGCTGCGCCTGCGCCAATTCGTCCTCTTGTACCCACAATACCGCCCCCGAGTTCATCCCCGGAATGCCGCTTAGCGACTGTAGCGATACCGTTAGGCCATTATTACGCAGCAGGCCGGCGTGCAGCTCGCCTTGGATATTGGTATCGTAGCGGGCTAACTTGTGCCAGTTGTCAATTTGATTCGTCATTATGGCTTCCTTGGGATAAACCCTGTATTTGCGCAATTAAAATGAATAGGGCACATGGTGACGGTTAACCACCAAAGCCGGTCTGCCAATTGATTTGACCGAGGGGGTACGCATCGATATGGAAGCCGTCTGGATAGTCTTTAAAGCCGGGCTGCGATTTTAATTGCTCAATCGCTGCTTGTGCTTGCGACTCAGTGGCAAAGACACCAATTAATTTCATGTCCTTATTATAAGTGTCGCTATCAGCATCTTTACGGCTGACATGCTCTAAGACAAAAACGGTCGATTTAAGACCACGCAATCTCTCTACTCTACCCCAATGATACGCGGCCAGACGTTTCATCAGGTCGGGGTTTTTGACCATGATATTATCGCCAGTACGGCCTTGCTCACGGTTGTAGTAAATCACGTTTAAGCGCAATAACCAGAAAGTCACGGCGGCCATCGATAGCATGACGGGTAACGCGTGTTGCTCCGCTTCGGTCAAAGGGCGCTCGCTGTTATAACCATCTAAGAAAGCCTGCATCTTTGCCGTATCAAAATTAACGGTCTCGCCATCTTCAGCATCGCCCCAAGTGGTACAGAAATCATTAATCGTAATGGCAATATCCATCACATAATGTTCAGCACTCACTTCGGTAAAGTCGAGCAAACCGGTCAAGGTCTCACGCCCGCCGGCTAGATCCCACAAAGTATTGTCCGCAAACATATCTAGATGGCATAACCCTTGTGGCAAGCTCTCTAATGGCAGCTCATCATAGCCTTGCCAGATATCGCGCATTAATTTGGCTTCGTCACCGGGCATAAACTGAATTTCACGGTCACGAACTTGGTCCCAAGGATACAGTGGCACCCCATACTCTTCGGCAGGGGTTAAACTTTGTAAACTGTTATGCAATACGGCCAAGGCCTGACCCATCGTGCGGCACATGCTCGGGGTGGTTTTAGTCGGATGCGTGCCTGCTAAGCAAGGCACTAAAGTGATGGCTTTGCCTTCATAATGAATGAGATATTCAGCAGAGCCGTCTTGATTTGCCTCGGTAGCGCTTGATTTGATAGCTAAGGGAGCAGCGACCGGCAGCTTACCGCTAAGCTTATTTAAGATCGTAGCCATCTTCGCAATATCTTCAGGTGGGCGCTCTTCAAATAAGGTAAACACGTACGAGTAGCTGTTCTCTACACCGCTTAGGGCATCTTCCGTGGTCTGAATAAACCAGTTTGAGTTTTTAATACCTTGGGTAATCGGGATGGCTTTGACAAAATTGACGCCAAATGCTTGGCAAAATTCAGTGAACTGGTCTTGGCTCAGATGGGTATACACGGACATAGCGGCTCTCTTAGGTAACGGGCTTAATGTATTAGTCCTATGATTTATTAGAACTATAATTGATTAAAACTTTAATTTACTAAAATAAGGTTATTTAGCCATTATACCGAAAAGCACTGCTGTGACATCTACCGAGTTGGCATGAGGGTAGTTTTTCTGGGGATATGGGGAGTTGAATGAGAACTACAGAGTATATGAGGAGTATTGTGAGGTAAATTAATACCAGCTATTTATTGGTGCGTGGGGCACACCATTCACCTGCCATTGAATGAAATTTAAATAAAATCGGTGGGTTACGCTACGCTAACCCCACCCTACATCAGCATAGCTATACAATTTTATAGTGTAGTCGGAACTACCGAGAATTTGCCTACCTATTATAAGACACAAATTAAGACACAAAAATTAGAACGAAAAAAACCTCTATCAAAAAAAGCTTATCTAAGCATTCTGCGCAATCTCCAACCCTTCTGCAATCGAGAGATAGACCGGCTGCTCAGGCACCTCTTGATAGTCAATCTTACCGTCTTTAAAAAACACACACTCATTCACCGCCAGTTGCTGCCAATGCTCATCCTGAGTCAACGGGGTGGTCGCCACTACCGTCATGACATCATCAGCGTCATTCACTTGGCTAAAGTCCATCGTCACCTCGACATCGATTAGAGTGGCAGAGCCAAACGGAGCTTGACGGGTAACGTAAAACAATAGGGTTGTGGCATAACTGAGCAACCAGTCACCATTTGATAGCAGACAATTAAACAAGCCATAGTCAGCTAGGAAACGACATTGCTCGGTTAGAAAGGCATATAGAGTGTCTGCGTCAGGTTTGTGCTCGAAATTGTCTTTGAGTTGGTTTAATAGATAACAAAAAGCAAATTCTGAGTCCGTATCACCAACTGGGCAATAATGGCTAGCGATGCCTTGTTTAATAGGATCGCTATCGTCAGCGTCTCGAATAGTCATTTTGCCATTGTGAGAAAATACCCAAGGCTCGCCCCAAATCTCGCGAACAAAGGGATGGGCATTACTTAGCAAGCTGTCGTCTGATTTGCGAATATGCACGATAGTGTTGGTCGCTTTGATGCATAAATTACTGACCAATTCCGCAATAGGCGATTCCATAGCTGCGCGATCATCACAATAATGCCGTAGGCCAGTCGGCTCAAAATAAGCCACGCCAAAGCCGTCAATATGGCTATCAGTGAGGCCGCCACGACGGCGAAAACCAGTTAAAGAAAAGCGAATATCAGCAGGTTTTTTGCTGTTCATGGCGAGCAG
>Ga0098065_1001031_pt1 | contig 10788 bp, 10 predicted proteins | sample 25_taG_FD_75062 | JGI IMG/M metagenome (GOLD analysis project Ga0098065, IMG submission 75062) | Marine viral communities from Cariaco Basin, Caribbean Sea - 25_WHOI_OMZ | ecosystem: Environmental > Aquatic > Marine > Oceanic | place: Caribbean Sea: Cariaco Basin | collected 2014-11-08 | reverse complement strand
TTTTTAGTCTCATGATTCAATTGAGGACACGCCCAAGTCTAATAATCGCTTAAATTGTATAACCATTCGTTTTGTGCCAGTTATTATTGGCCACCCTTACTGCTTTGACAATATTATTCTTTGAGGACGTCATTATGGCTGTTACTAGTATCAAAAAAACTTTACTGACCTTGGTTACCATGGTGGGGCTAGTCGTTACGGCTTCACAGCCTACTTATGCGGCGATTGAGATCAATGAATCAGACTTTGGTCCTTCTTATGAGACCATGGCCGTGGATACCATTGTTGGTAAGCCGCTACAGTTGGTAGCCGCTGTAGCCGGCACTGCCGCTTATATCGTGAGCCTACCCTTCTCTTTAGCCGGTGGTAATAGCGATCAAGCCCAGCAAAAGCTAGTGGTCGAGCCTTGGGAAGCTATGAGTCGCTGCTTAGGCTGCACGGTAGCAGAGGACAATTATTATAAGAGCCAAACGGTCAATGATAATGTGGTGCGTATCGTGGTCGATCAACCCTCAGAAATCCTTATTAATACCAACGATCAAGTTATCGTTACTCCTCAATAGCTAATACAGTCACTATCAGATAATAACTAAATGCTATTTAAGATTGCTTGATAATTCTTATTCATCCTATACAAAGTTTTCAATGAATTTTAGATAATAAAAAGGGCTAACTCATGCAGTTAGCCCTTTTTTCGTACCATTTATTGCCACTCAAATTTAGGCAATATCTATAATGCTAGTAATAAAGTGACTACTTATTGATAGTAGTATTATTGCCTAACTTTGCACTGATTTCACGTAGCAATACGATATCTTCTGCTGGCTCTGTCGGAGCAACTTCTTCCTCTGAACGACGTAAACGGTTAACCGCTTTAACCATCATAAAGATAATAAACGCTAGGATGATGAAGTTAATCAATACTGTAATAAAGTTACCATAGGCAAGAATAGGTACCCCTGCCGCTTTTAATGCTTCGTAATTTCTAGCTACCCCTTCAGGAACTGCCCCTAAAGTAATAAACATATTTTGGAAGTTTAGCTCACCACCGAATATCATAGCCACGATAGGCATAATAATATCTTCAACTAGTGAGGTAGTAATGGTACCAAATGCGCCACCGATGATAACACCGACGGCTAAATCCATTACATTGCCTTTAATGGCAAACTCTTTAAACTCAGACATCATACTCATAAATTTATCTCCTCTATAGACCTTGTTGACTCAATGAATGCTAATCACTGTCTTAGCTAAATTAAGACAGCTTATCGTAGAATATTTGCTTTGAAATACCTACTATAAAATAACAGCAAAAAAAATAGTAGCCTATAGTGCTCGATAGTTTGAACACTTTATGGCTACTACTTTTATCGCACTGACAGCATTATGAGGACAAAGAATATTATGCTGAAGTGGTTTTTAGTAAAATAATGTTAAGTCTTACTAAATTACCTTTTATCCTCTATCTGCATCACTTTATCAGTATTAAGCGTCTTTCTTACGACCATGACGCTTACGCTCGCTCTCTGTCAGATAACGCTTACGCAGACGAATCGACTTTGGCGTTACTTCAACTAGTTCATCACCTTGAATAAATTCAAGAGCTTGCTCAAGAGTAAACTTGACAGCTGGGGTTAGAGTCAACGCTTCATCCGTACCACTAGCACGGACGTTAGTGAGCTGTTTGCCCGTAGTTGGGTTTACTACCATATCATCGTTACGCGAGTTTAGGCCAACGATCATACCTTCGTAAACTTCTAACTGAGGCTCAGCGAACAATTTACCACGTTTTTGTAAGTTAAATAGTGCGAAACCTAGGCAAGTACCATTGGTCATAGAGACCAATACACCGTTAGAGCGGCCGCCTACAGTGCCGATTTTCTGTGGACCATAATGCGAGAAGCTTGAGGTCAAAATACCAGTACCTGAAGTTAAGGTTAGGAACTCTGAACGGAAACCAATCAAACCACGGGCTGGCATAGTCGCTTCAATACGGATACGGCCTTTACCATCGATTTGCATATCGGTCATTTCGCCTTTACGCAGACCAATTTGTTCCATGATAGAACCTTGATGCTCTTCTTCAACATCAAAAATAACGTTTTCATAAGGTTCTTGTAGTTTACCGTCTACTTCTTTAACGATAACTTCTGGACCTGATACGCCCATCTCAAAACCTTCACGACGCATGTTTTCAATCAAAACTGATAGATGCAATTCGCCGCGACCTGAAACCTTAAATTTATCTGGAGATTCAGTATCTTCTACACGTAGAGCCACGTTATGAATCAATTCACGCTCTAAACGCTCACGGATATTACGTGAAGTCACAAACTTACCTTCACGACCCGCGAATGGTGAGTTATTAACTTGGAAGTTCATTGAAACGGTTGGCTCATCAACAGTTAGTGCTGGTAGAGCTTCAACTGCGCTTGGATCACAGATAGTATCTGAGATATTCAAAGCATCGATACCCGTGATACAAACGATGTCACCTGCTTGCGCATCTTCAACATCAATACGGTCTAGACCATGGTAACCCATGATTTTTAAGATACGGCCATTGCGGGTTTTGCCATTTTTATCGATAACCGTAACTTGAGTATTGGTAGAAACTTTACCGCGCTGGATACGACCGATGCCGATAACACCTACGAAACTATTATAGTCCAGGCTAGAAATCTGCATACGGAATGGCGCATCTGCATCCACTTGCGGTGGTTGCACTACATCAACAATAGTTTCGAACAATGGCGTCATGTCATCAGCCAATTCGTTGGCTTCTAAACCAGCAATACCATTCAATGCTGAAGCATAAACTACTGGGAAATCTAACTGCTCGTCTGTCGCACCAAGGTTGTCAAACAGATCAAATATTTGATCCATTACCCAATCAGGACGCGCACCTGGACGGTCAATCTTGTTAATAACAACGATTGGTTTCAAGCCTTGTTCGAAAGCTTTTTGCGTTACGAAACGAGTCTGTGGCATCGGGCCATCGACAGCATCCACGACTAGCAATACGCAGTCAACCATAGACATAACACGTTCAACTTCGCCACCGAAGTCGGCGTGACCTGGGGTGTCGACGATATTGATACGATATTCAATATCTTTGTTAGGATGCTGCCATTTGATAGCAGTATTCTTGGCAAGAATCGTAATTCCACGCTCTTGCTCAATATCACCTGAATCCATTGCACGTTCCGCGATATTTGCGCGGTCGCCAAAAGTACCAGATTGATGTAATAGCTTATCGACCAAAGTGGTTTTACCGTGATCAACGTGGGCAATGATTGCAATATTACGCAAGTTCTGAATGTCGTTCGCCATATAAAATGCTCTTGTGTGTATATAAAATATCTTACTAAACTAAGCTACTTTACTGCTTATAATCAGCATGGACACCATAATATAGGCATTCTGATACGATTATCTGCGCTTAGGGCGGGTAGTATATCATTAATAGATGATAAATTTGTGACTTAAGTGCAGTCAGGCTAGGTAAGATAATATATTTTTATTGCTATAGTCGGCTATATAAGACAGCTATTAAGCTCAAAGCTATTTAACAATACCGATATAAAGTGTAAATAAAAATATCTTTATAATTATGCATTAAAAAAATATAGCTAGGCATTAAAAAAGCCACCCCGAAGGATGGCTTTTTTAATTAATCAACGCTTATCAACTAGAGCAGGATTTATTGAACTTCCATGTCTTTAGTTTGTTCAACAGTCATAGATTTGTCACCAGTGATGATGGCATAAACACGACGGTTCATAGCGCGACCTTCTTCAGTATCGTTTGGCGCGATTGGACGCTCATAACCATAACCAACAGTGCTTAGACGACCTGGAGCAACACCAAATTCGTTAGTCAACATAGACTTAACGGCAACGGCACGAGCTTCAGATAGACGTTGGTTGTATTTCGCTGAAGGACCAGTCTTAGAAGCATGACCTTCGATACGAGCTGTAGAGTTAGGATACTCGCGCATCTTCTCTGCTACTTTAGCGATTTCTGGTTTGTATTGATCTTTGATCTTAGACTTATCGTTGTCAAAGAAGACACGAAGTTCCATTTTCAATTCATCACTTACTACTACTTCGCGTGGGCAACCGCGCTCGTCAACTACGACGTTCATTGGAGTGCCTGGGCAAGCATCTAGGCTATCGATTACGCCATCGCCATCAGAGTCAACGTCTTGATCTTCTTCAACAACAATAATAGGAGTTGTTGGAGTATCGATTGGCTCAGCAGGTGGTACTGCTACTGTTGGTGCTAAATGGCCACCTAGTACGACTTCTAGACCAGCTAGAGCCATGCCTTCCCACCAGTTATTATCAAAGTTGTGGATAGCACGGGCTTCACCACGTAGGCTTAGTGCATCGTTGATACGATACATAGCACCTAGACCTAGGTTACCGATAGTGTCAGTAGACTGAGATACTTCAGTACCTGCTTTAACAACATTACCAGCACTGTTAGTGTATTGCTCTTGGCTTTCTACTTTGATTTTAGACTGGCCAGCACCAATCAATACATATGGCTTGAATGGGCTTTCAGTATAACCGGTGAACTCTTCAGTACCGATTAAGAAGTTACCAGATAAAGTTTGCTGCTCCATATCAAAACGGTTAACACCCGCGTCAGCTGAATCTTCAGAAGCTTCGCCGTTAGCGTTAGAAACACCGTACTCAACTTGGAACTGAGTAGAAGGCGTTAGTTCGATACCAAGAGCTGCACCAGTATATAGGCCGCTTTCCATGGCTACGCCACCGTTAGCATTACCACGGTCGCCATTACCAATTTGTTGGCCATTAGCGTTTTGATAAAGATCTTTACCAGTACGGAAGATGTCACGCTGTTCGTCAGCTGCTTCGTCAGTGTAGTGATAACCTAAAAGTAGTGGGCTAACAGTAACACCAGCTGTTGCTGCCATTGGCGCTGCAGCCACTGCTACTAAAGCTAGAGCAATTTTATTCAATTTCATGGACTTCCTCCAAAGGATGATTTGAGTCATGCGTTACGCAAAACCAACTTTCTACTGCGCTTTATAACGAGTTACCCTCTCACAGGGATATATCCTGCTATAAAACAATTACGAAGTAGCTTAGCGACTATCAATAAAGTTTACAACTTTTTTCTGTCAGCAGCTACACATTATTACATCTTAACATACAAATACTATCTAAATCAGTAAGAAAAACTTTTTATCTAACCCTAGGAGTATAGATAACTTCTTATTTAATACTAAGCAGACTCACTGATTAACACCAAAAAGGTTAAAGGGCCAAGAAATAGTACTTCTATAGTAACTTTAGACAATAATTCACCTAGCTTATAAGGCCTTCAATCCCAGTGGTTATAAAAAACTTATAACCTTTGTTAAGCCAACCCTACTTGTCAAAGTAATTACGTAAAAGGATGTCTTTATTTCTTACTAGCTATTCTAATACACTTTTTGTTACTTCTCTATCTTAGATAAGAAAAGTCACTATATTGAAACAATTATTGACACTTGAACGGATTTTAACCCAATCCAACAATAAATTTTTATAAAAATAGTTTGAAGTAATATTAAATTGAATATATAAGTATAACTAGATTATTCACCATTCCACAGCTTCTATGGCTCGAGTTTATCAGCCTTTAACTCTATGAATCGCAATTTCAAATAATAAAAGTTGGTCATCTTCTCATTAATGTGAGATCTGGAACCACTATGCATTTAATATTAATGGAAATAGCTTCATCAGGTAAACAACATGGCATGACCCTAATTGAATTATTAGTTACCATTATGATTTTAATAATTATAGTGGGCATAGCCGCTCCCAATTTTCAGGACTGGCAAGAAAAAATAGAGGCAAAACGTATTGAAAGAGTTTTAGTGAGTATATTAAAACAGGCTAAAAGTGAAAGTTTTATTATTCGGCATGATGTCTTATTCTGTTTATCCAATGGTACAGGACGCTGTCATAGGAACAGTGATGAAGAATTACTGTTATTTATAGACCGTAATAATAATAGACATTATGACGCTCTAACCGATAAATTGATAATTAGAGAAGCTACTGGGCTGAAATACGGCAGTTTATCCCTAAGAATGGGGGCAAGACGTCACTATACTAAGTTCTTTGGAGATACAGGCCTGCCTAGAGGAAATATGGGCCACATCAAGTACTGCCCATTCTCAAGCAACACCAATAGCATGTTTCAAATTACCTTTAGTAATGTTGGTATTATTACTCCTAGACCTTATAGTAATCGTCGTACCGGCTGTTAAAGAGTATTATGGGCAACCTATTTAAAGCTATTTTATATGCTCGGCTCCATGGCTTTTTGCATCGCTTTGACTGACTCAGCTAAGCCCATAAAGACCGCGTCCGCAATTAGGGCATGGCCGATATTCAACTCATAAACCCCCTCAATCTGGGCGATAGGCCCAACATTATCTCGAGTTAAACCATGACCAGCATTCACAATTAAACTGTCTTTATTGCCCTTGGCAAAGCTAACGGCGGTTTTGATACGCTCAAGCTCTGTTTGCTGCTGGGGCAAATCGTCTGCTAGCCCCGCTTCAGCATAGGCGCCCGTATGCAACTCGATGGCGTCAGCTCCACAAGCAATAGCCGCTACAATTTGCTTGGGCTCAGGGTCAATAAAAAGTGAGACCTGACTACCAGACGCCTGCAATTGCGCAATAATTTCAGTCAGTAGCTCTTGCTGACCCGCCACTTCAAGCCCACCTTCCGTCGTCAACTCTTCGCGCTTCTCTGGTACCAAGCAAACCCACGCTGGTTTTACTTGGCAAGCAATATTTACCATTTCCGCAGTAGCAGCAATCTCTAAATTCATCCGCGTGGTAATAGCCTCTGCCATAGCGTAGACATCATGATCTTGAATATGGCGTCGATCTTCACGAAGATGTAGAGTAATACCGTCTGCGCCAGCTTGCTCACAAATACGCGCAGCTGCCACAGGGCAAGGATAGTTAACACCGCGTGCTTGGCGCAATGTGGCCACGTGATCGATATTGACCCCTAATAAAGGGCGCTTAGATGATGTCATAACCAGAAACCTCGCTACGATGATTATTTATAATATAAAGAAAGTTTTTGCATAAAGAGCGGAACAGGACTTGAAGAAATTGAACAGTAGACTAGGATTTAATAAGCCTATTTATTGATAACGCTGTTGCTGCTGCCATAACAGTCGACTTTGTAGCGGTTGATAATCTAAAAGATGAGCAACCAAATCGCGATTAAGACGTGACCAAAGCGGTAGAGTAGCTAAGCAAATCCCTTGCTCTTGCATTTTAAATAACTCACTGCCACTAAAAATGTTCGCTACGCTAAAGCCATTAGATTCTATAACCTCTGAGCTCACTACAGGCATAAAGCCAACTTCTGGTCGATAACTGTAGTAATGCGCAGGCTCAACAGGTTGTGCCTCAGCATCATAACTTAACAGTATCTCGTAGCCTAAAGCATTAAACAGGCTGTGCTCAAACTCTCGCAAACATAACTTTAATTCATCAGCGCTTAATGGAGCACGCAATAAGTTTAGACTGGCTGCATAACGTGCCCATAGCTCCGGCAAAGGGTCTTCAACCGGTAATAGACGATACAGGATTTCGTTAAGATACAACCCAGCATATTGTTGACTACCACGTATGGTCGCATTAACTGAAGTCATTTGTACTTGCGTTAACGTTTTCAGGTCTCGCTTGCCGGTTGCAAACATTTGCAAAGGCTCAAATAGTGGCAAACCACGTTTGCCAATGCCATGCACAATGCCATACTGCTCGGTGAATAAATAATATAAAGCGCGTTTTTCTTGATAAGCGCGATGATGCAGTACGTACCCAGTCAATGTCTCATTACGCATAACCGCTGTTTACTCCCCCCTGCAACGAGCTTCTATCAGCCCATTGCAGCAGTATCAACGCTAAAAAATTATTAATAACCTAGACTGGTTAAAGCGCGCTCGTCATCCGACCAGCCTTTTTTGACTTTAACCCAAAGCGTCAGCATGATTTTTTTATCAAACAGCTGCTCCATATCTTTACGGGCATCCATACCCACTTGCTTAATGCGTTGACCTTTATCACCAATAACAATGGCTTTTTGGCCATCGCGCTCTACATAGATAGTGGCATCAATAAAAGTACAAGCTTTGCGTTTACGGCCCGTCTTTGGATCATTATGAGCCGCTTCATCTTTAAAGCCGTCAATTTGCACTGTTAAATCGTAAGGCACCTCATCACCCGCGCTACGCATAATTTTTTCACGAATAATCTCACTCGCTAAAAAACGCTCCGAGCGATCAGTGATTTGCTCGCTGTCATAGATAGGCGTACCAACGGGTAAATGCTTGGCAATAACCTCTTGCAGACGGTCCAAGTTTTGATTTTTAAGCGCAGAAACAGGAACGATATCAGCGAAATCAAAACTTTCGCTAAAGTCTTCAATCAACGGCAATACACTGCCTTTGTCTTTAAGCGTATCGGCCTTATTGATAACCAAAACTACCGTTAGGTTGGTTTCGCCCAACTTCTGTAACGTCAGTAGATCATCCTCACGCCATTGGTCTGCATCGACTACAAACAATACCAAGTCCACATCGACTAAGGCTGATACTGCTGCTTTATTCATGCGTTCATTGATAGCGCGCACTTCATTTTTATGGATACCAGGCGTATCAACAAACACCGCTTGCATCTCATGATTGGTCAAAATGCCATGAATACGATGACGGGTAGTCTGTGGCTTACGCGAAGTAATCGATAGCTTTTGCCCTAACAGGTGGTTCATGAGCGTCGATTTGCCCACATTCGGGCGACCTACAATAGCCACGTACCCCGACTTAAAAGTATCGGCATTCGGCAAGGTCGTGTTGTTAGCGAAGAAATCATCGATAGCCGCAAAACTTTCTACCAATTCGCCTTGGTTATCCACGCTGATAGCCGCATCATCGCTATCTGCACTATCGGTATGTGCAAGATCATCCGCATTTTCTACGGCAAGAGTATTAGGAGCGTCTGCCTGCTCGAGAGCAGCATCTTGATTAGAATTTAAATCTTTCATTATAATTGACTAGGCCTTATAGCTTAAAAGCTATGTTCAAAGATAGGTTTAAATTTGGGTACAAAACTGAGTTTAAAACTCGTTTTAAAAAATATTGAATAAAATAACAAGGGGTTGTAAAGGGATTAAATAAGGGGTTAGAGGTTGACCTAACCTAAAATAGGGTTTAGCCCGTCTCAGTAAGTTATATCGAGCACCTCAAGCAAGCTTAGCGCTTTTTGCTAAAGCGTGTCAGCTTATTCAGCTGAGCTACCATCAACTCTGCAGCTTTCTGCTCAGCAATACGGCGACTCTCTCCAGACTCAGTGATATCTGGGCACTCAGCGATATCGACATGACACCTAACCACAAAAATCTGATTTGGGGCATTACCACGCGTTTCCATCAACTCGTAAGTAGGCAGGTCAATCTGTTGACCCTGTAGCCATTCTTGCAAGCGACTTTTTGCGTCTTTAAGCACTTTTTGGTCATTAACATTATTAATCATATCACCGTACCACGCTAAAACGCAGTTACGGACAGTGTCCATATCTTGACTGTCTAAATAGATAGCACCTATCAGAGATTCGACAGCGTCTGCCAATATTGAAGCTCGATGACGCCCACCGCCTTTACGCTCGCCAATGCCAAGGATAAGATGTTCGCTTAAACCTAACGATTTAGCTATGGTCACTAAACATTCTTGTCTTACTAAGGTCGCCCGCATACGGGTTAATCGACCTTCGTTTTCTAAAGGGTAGCGATGATATAAAGCCTCACCAACTATCATTCCCAATAAAGCGTCACCTAAAAACTCTAGTCGCTCGTAGTTCTTTTTGCTATCGAAAGAGCGATGGGTTAAAGCCAGTTTTGGTAATGCTGGTGAGCGAAACTGATACCCTAAGCTGCGCATTAAAATAGCCAAACGTTGCAGAAATTCTGCACTTACGGGCTCGGCAGTAGCAAGGGCGATGGTAGGGTCTGGAAACGTCTGTAAAGATTTAACAGGCTTCATGCTTTCCTAATTAAACGAGAATGACTCATTATATAAATATGGGGAGAAAAATAACTAGCCATGACTGACTGCTACTTTAAAAGGGCTGCCAGTCACTGACTATTTAGCTGCTACGTCCGGAATATCCTCTTCAAAACGGTTCACAATATCTACATTACCAAAGAAGTTATTCGTTTTACTATATTTTTTGTGAACAGCAAGCTGACCTACTTGTTGATTATTGAAGGTAATTATTTCCTCCACTTTAGCATCATAGCTAGCATTAATATTGAGTTGCGTAGCTAAGCTGGTCATAAACTCTGCAGCCGTTTTGTTTTGATTATTTGCTTTTTCAAGCTCGGCAGCAATTAAATTAGACATTTGATAATCACTAATCTGAGCAGGAACAATCGCCAACAATAATTTGACAGCCGTAATAAGGACTAGAATAAAAATGATAACACCACTAGCACTGGCACCCACTTGAGCACTTGGCAAGCTATTCTTCGGTGAATACATAAAAGTTCCTAATCAAATCATACCCATTGCACAAAGACATGAGCGCTCTGAAAATTTCAGCTTACTATAAACAAGGTCTCTAAATGAGACTTAATGGATAGCGCCATTTCTAAAAAAGCTAGGAAGCTTAAGACCAGGAGCTTTATGCATCCAGATATAAACTGCTTTACCCGCTAAGTTTTCTTCAGGAACAAAACC
>Ga0098065_1001026_pt1 | contig 10827 bp, 2 predicted proteins | sample 25_taG_FD_75062 | JGI IMG/M metagenome (GOLD analysis project Ga0098065, IMG submission 75062) | Marine viral communities from Cariaco Basin, Caribbean Sea - 25_WHOI_OMZ | ecosystem: Environmental > Aquatic > Marine > Oceanic | place: Caribbean Sea: Cariaco Basin | collected 2014-11-08 | reverse complement strand
TTGCCCCTTTGGCATCGTTGGCGGTGTAGGTAAGGCTTTGATTGTTGAAGTCGCTACCTACATCAAGCTGCATAGCACTGTTGGCGCCTATGGTGCCACTGAGGTTGTTTAAATCGTTAGCCGTCCCAATATGAACGTAGTCGCCTTTGATCAGACCACCATTCGCATTGGTGAGGTTGGCGGCTTTAATGTTGACGCTTTGATGACCAACGATATTGCCTTGGTTATTCAGGTTGCCTGTCAGCTGCATGTCAATGTTATTGGCAGCGATGAGGCTACCTGTACCATCGATTTGACCAACCGCTTGGCGAGTATAGACTTTGGGGACGAGTACCTTTTGGCTGCTACCGTCATCGAGAGTAACGTCCTGCTGCACCAGCCAGACCATGTCAGTCGTTAGTTTTGCCACTTGCTCATCCGTTAAGGCAATACCCGGGCGTAGGTTTAAAGCTTTCGCAGTGGTGATACCCGCATCCATCAATCCTTGATACTGTGCGTCTTGACTGCCATAATCCCCAAGATAATAGCGACCTGTCAGCATCATGATTTGGTCACGGATGTACTGCTGCTCATAGTAGCCATCACCCAAACGCTTTTGAGTGACATTAGGATCAAGCTGTAGTCGATCTAGCATGTAGCCGGATGACAGCCAGTCTTTATAGTTGGCAAAGGCAGGATCGCTCTCAATGAGATAATCGGCGCTGCTGTCAGGATTGGTGCCATATAGACTGCTGTTTGGTAGTTTTGCAGTGGTGTCGCTACTGCGGATCTCTTCGCTGGCCGTTTGCGCTATTTGATCAGTAATACGATTGATCAGATCATCAATGGCAGCTTGATCAACTTTTTTGCCTTGCTTTTGAGCGTCAAGCAGTGCTTGTAACTGCTGCTTTTGGGCATCGGTTAGGGTACGGTCGTCTGCTTTAGTAAACCCTTCTAGTAGTTTAGCCGCATCTGCCAATCCTGACGTGGCTACTGTGGTAGCGCTGGTGGCATCTTTGGCGGTTAGCTTGTCATTGGTGAGGGTTTGAATGGCGTCACTGATGCTTTGAAGTTCACGCACTTCACTATTATTTATTACCGTCTTATCAATATCGGTAACACCTTCGATTGCAACGGCATAAATTCCAGTGGACAGAATAGGAAGATTTATTATTTCTTCAGATGGAACAAAAGGCAGTTCTGCGTTTTTGGTATGTGTCTTATCTTCTTTGCTACCATAGCCGTCGTGCTTACGCTCTCTTTTAATGTAGTACTCTTGGCTACCCTTGTTTTCGTACTTAGTCTCTTTATACCCTGTGGCTTGTAGAGTATCGTTTTCTAAACTACCAGCGCTTTGCTTTATTTTTCTAGCAATTATGATGCTTTTGTCATTAAGAAGTTTGGTGTCAAACAAGTTAAGTTGACCGCCAGAGAGGATACGTGAAGGATCGCTACTCATCACTTGGTCCTCTAGTTTGACCACGTCATATTTCCATTCGTAGAATTTTTTAGCTTTCTCATTCTCGTTTTCAGGAGTAGTAAGATAGGTTACCCAATGGCCGTTATGTCCTCCTTTAGATATTTGAATTTCACTTTCGTCATACCTATTTGTACTGTCACTTAACTGATACTCGTGCTGATCTTCTTGTCTATAAGTTTCCACTTTAGTAGGTTTTAAAACAAAATCCGCATTCACATTATTAAGTGTCTCAGTACTGATGCTCATGTGACCGACTGACTCAATAGACGCGCCTTTATTATTGACAGTAGTCGCCATACCAGTCGCTTGATGATTGTCGTCTAGACTGCCACCAATGTGTAATTCACCATTACTGATGATCTTAGCTTGACCGTTAAAATCTTCATTAAAGATACCAGCACGCGCTGCATTTGGATTGTTATTAATCGTCTCCACACCGATATCTAATCTCTGACGGGCAGCGATAACAGGTGCTGGATCAGAGCTGACATCGTAATAAGTCATTTTCTCCACTAATAATTGATTATAAAAATCTGGATAAGCATTCTTGTAAGATGCAATTTGTTGATCGCTCCATCCATATATATTACTAAACTCTTTTGTAACTTCTATCAAACACTCTGGCCCAGCGACACACGTGTCAACCTGCGTCTTAGTAAACACGTCTGGCGTGTTATTCAGGGTTTTTGTCTCTATCGCAACATGATCGCCATAGATTCGACCATTGCTGTAGTTATTGACGCTATTGCCCGCGTCTAAGTAAGTATTGACACCATTGATCAAACCACGGTTATTGATATTTTTATTGGCGGTTAGCTGCGTGGTGCCATTGCTGCTCAGTTCAGCACCTTTTTGATTATCAATATTGGCAGCCGTAATCTCTAAACGCTCTTGTCCTGTCAGCTTACCGCTATTGGTAAAATTACCTTGCGTAGTGAGTACCACTTCTTTTGCATTGATGACATCTTTAGCACCATAACGAATATCATCAATCACATTAATATCAGCGCGCCCATTAGCAAGGATCTCGCCATTGGTATTGCTCACGCCTTTTGAGACGATAGCGATATCTTTATTGGCAACAATGCGACCACTATCGTTATTCACCGCAAGCATACGGTTAGCAAGGTTGGCATCGGTAATCGCAATCTCATTGCTTTGAATGTTGCCCGCTTGGTTATTAAGCTGACTAGCAGCCGTGAGCGTGACTTTATTATTCGCTAAGAGCTGACCACGTTGATTATTGATGGTATTGGCCGCAATACTCAGAGCGTCATTGGCAATGATACCTTGGGTTTTATCATCCCCGTCTTGTTTGCTGTTTTGGTTGTTGAGAGTGCCTGTCGTGATATCAAGGTTGGCACCTGCCTGAATCAAGCTGCCTGCAACGTTGTTGTCAATACGACCACGATTGGCATTACCCACGGTCAGGTTGACAGTATCCCCTACTATTTGACCGCCTTGATTATTTAAGGCATCGCTGTTGTTCGCCGTTAGCGTTAACGCTTCCGTCGCTTGCAATAATCCTTTTGCGTTGTTGATGATCTCTTTTGATTGAGTATCAAACGTGAGCTGTTTGGCGGAGATGGTGCCAGATTGGTTATTGATACTGTCAGTAGCAATGGTGGCGCTACCATTAGCGAGTATGCCCGTTTGCTTCGCTGCTTTCTGTGCGTTATTGGTTTTGGTGTTTTGGTTATTTAGAGTACCTTTAGCGTTGATGCTTAGCGTTTGGTCAGCGCTGGTTTGGGCAATCAAGCCGCCTTCGTTATTGATATCAGCATTACTGTTCAGTGATATAGCACCCCCTGACAGCACCCCTTCTTTATTATTGATAGCACCATTTGCTTTAACGTTAAGCTGATGGTTAGCCGCAATTACCCCTTGATTGCTCACGCCTTGACTGGTGGTAATGACATGATCACCAGCCGCACTGATTTGACCACCTCTCTGGTTATCTATACTCGTTGCATTGATGATTAGGTTCTGCTTGATGGCAGCGATTTGAGCCGCGTTCGAGAGCCTTCCGGCTTGCAGAATCATGTCTTTATCACTGGCAATAACGGCATTGGTATTATTGTCTAGCGCGGTGGACGCTTCGATGTCGACAGTACCTTTTGCCATGATCGTTGCACGGTCACTATTATCTAGCTGCTCACTACTGATCGTTAGATTATTGCCACTTTGGATATAAGCTTTATCACCTTGGTTATTGATTGATTCGCCAGTCAAGTTTAAATTACCGCTTTGACTGACCAGTTGACCATTGTTGTTAGTCAGTGTTTTGGCACGGACGGTGAGTATGTCTCCTTGAATAGCGCCCTCAGTATTGTCTAAATCACCGGCTACTGCGATATTCAGGGCATGGCGGCCGACAATGGCACCTTTAACATTATCAAGCTGACGGGCGGTAATGGTTGCCACACCCTCCCCGTTATGAACAATGATGCCTTCAGTATTGTTAAGCGATGCGTTGCTATTGATATTCAAGGAAGTGGCATTACCACCAATAACGCCTTTTTGGTTATTGATAGTACCGTTTGTGACTAAGTTAAAGGCTTGATTGCCCGTTTGACTAATCGTACCCGCCGCATTAGACAGGTCATTGACTTGCCAATCAAACTGACCCGCTTGCAATACGCCACCATCATTACTTAGCGTACCTGTAGTATTGAAGTGTGCCGTGGCTGCCACATTGATACTCGCTTTATCCAAGCGAATATCGCCAGCATTGGCAGTGAGAGACAGCGTACTGCTTTGATTGCGACTGCCTGTTAAATCAAGCTCACTACCCTCGATCTTAATATTACCCGTGGCAATATTAGTCCCCGCATTCACTTGATCGCCTGTGCTGTTCACAGTTAAGTTTGAATCAGCCTTACTAAGCCCGCCTGTTGGTATTAATCCTGCAATTAGCTGACCATCAGCACTTTGCGTGAGGCTGCTGGTTTTAATATGGGTATCGCCTTGTGCGGCAATGCTACCTGAGTTAGTAAGCTGACCTTGGTTAGCGACGTCTACGTTGCCTTGACTGTATAAGCTGCCACTGTTGGTTAACGTATTCGTGTTGACCGTCAAATCCTTGAGACTGGATAGTTGACCTTGATTATTTGTAAGGGTGCGCGCACTGATATCCAGACCGCCTGTGTTACTACTGATAACCCCTTTATCACTCTCAGTCGTATTGGCCTTAGTGTCTTTGGTCTTGGTGTTGCTAATAGTGCCGCTGACCTTTAGCTGACTTTGTGTCTGTGTAGACGGGCTATCTTGAGTCGTATCAGTAGCAACGGCTAATAGACGTCCATCGGTGTTGTTTAAGTCACGCGCCGCTATATTAAAGCGCTTGGCTTGTACCACCCCTGATGTATTGTCTATGTCTTTGGCGATTTGCCACGTTTGTGCGCCTAGGCTTAAGATTTCACCAGCGGTATTGTTCGCACTACCTGCATTGATATTCAAGCGACTGTCATCAGTTGCACTTTGGTTGGCGTGAATGATTTTACCGCTACTATTATTAAGCAAATTCGTATTAATCGTGAGGTTGTCTGAATTACTGGCAATCTCACCACGCGTGTTGTCGATACCTTCTGCCAGTGCAAGGGTAAGGTCTTGTTTGCCCGTTTGCGTCAGCTGGCCATCGGTGTTGATTAAGCGCTTGGCGTCAATTTCTAGAACGCCACCTCTTAGCGTACCCGCTGTGTTGTCTAGTATGCCGTCTGCACTGCTCAAGGACAGCGTGTCTGTCGCTGTTATCGTCGCTTTAGTGGTATTCAGACTTGTACGAGCAGTGGTTTTGACACGGCTACCTTGGGTGTTACTGCCTGCCAGATTAATGTCGTCACCTGTTAGGAGTACATCGCCTGTGGCAATATGATTTCCTTGGCTAGTAATATCATCACTTGCTTTGACACTTAGGTTTGTACGGTTTTTTGCAAGTTTGCCATCAGCATCCATTCCTGCAACCAAGCTACCGCTGTCTGTCTGTGTCAGGCTGCCCGTTATTATAAAGGTATTACCACCACTACCAATGAGACCTCTATTATTGATGACATCTGCCGTGGTTAGTTGCGTTTTAGTTTTACCATAAAGCTGACCACTGTTATTCAGGCTATCTGAGTTGGTTGTCAGAATGCCTTGGGCCGTGATTTGACCGCTGTCATTATTGATGGTTTTACTGTTAATGCTGGCATCTTTTGCGCTGTTAATGCTACCTTTGCTGTTCGTGAGATCACCGCGAATGTTGACGATCATCGTACCTTCTGATGTCAACTTGCCATTGCGGTTATTAAGATTGCTGCTGTCTGTGGTTAGATTCGTGCTGCTTTGAATCAGACCTGCGCTATTATTAATATCCCCTTTGGCATTAAGAGTTATGTCACCACTACTGGCGAGCGTTCCTTCGGTATTATCAATGTCATTGTTTAAATCAAGAGCAATACCACGACTGGTTATAATCTGACCCTTACTATTATCAAAGCTGGCCAATTGCCAATCAATTTGATCGAGTTGTAAGCGGCTGTCCGTATTAGAGGCGCTACCATTATCAGCGATATTCAGAGTACTGACCGCTAAGCTGGATTTATCTTGGTTAGCAACGCTATCAGCGGCGACTGTAATAGTACCATTTGTATAAATGACCCCAGTGCGCGCTTTACCTTTGACTTCTGCTGACCCTATGTTGGTTAAGTTGCCAACATTAATATTGCCATCGCGGGTAATAACAGGTAATGGTGCAGGCGTTTCAGACGGCTGACTGTTGTCATCAGTACCAACACTGCTACCGTTGTTGGCGGTAGTCGGCGGGGTTTTAGAGGGTGTTACACTGGGCGGAGTGCTACTATCACTCGGATAAAGATCTTGCCCGATGATGCCACCTTGACGATTACTCAGACTTTTAGTATCAATGGCCAGTTTACCCGACCCAGTTTGTAGTAGTGTGCCGCTGTTGTTTAATGCGGCTGCTTTTACATCAAAGCTACCGCTAGACAATTCACCTGAGTTATCGATAGCGCCTGTTTGCTGCAAGTTTAAGATGCCTCGGCTACTGATCACGCCGCTATTATTTAACGTACTGCTATTCAGCGTAGCGGTATCACGAGAGCTTGCGATAGTGCCTGAGTTATCAACGCTATTTCCTTTTGTGGTGATATATACATTGCCTTGATTGGCAATCAGGCTCCCCGAGTTGATCAAATTACCATCATTATCTAACTGCAAGCCACCAGAGCTTGCAATAAGGCTACCAGCATTGGTCACGCCCATGCCTTTATCGGTACCGATCAGACGGATTTTCCCTGCATACATCGCACCAAGTGCTGACACATCAAGCGCCACACCGGTTGAAGTGTTGCTAGCATTACTATTGGTCGCACTGCTCGTTGGCGCAATAACGGTATCTGCAGCATCAGCCTCATAACTGACTTTATTGCTGCCAGTGATGACATCTAAATTCTTAGCATAGACAGCGGCATTAATCTCAGAGGTCTTAGCTATAATCTGCGTGTAGTCAGAGCCGCTAGTATCCAAACCATCACCGTCTATACGAACCTTACCACCTGTCACATCAAAGCCAGTGAGCTTGCCTTGATCCATCAAAGCATTACCGGTGGTCAATGTCGTACGAGAGGCATTAATAAACCCGCAACCGGCACAACTGATACCAGCAGGGTTGGCAATCACCAGCTCAGCTCGTCCGCCTGCAATTTCTGTGTAGCCTGATAGGCGACTTGGCTCACTTGAGTTGACCTCATTTAGAATAACGCGGGCTTCACCGCGAGCCAGATACGGGTTGCCCTCAACCCAACCAGCAAGCTGCGTCTGAGCATTGGTGCGACTGTTATTTATAATAGCGCCATCAGCACCAACATCAAATTGACTAAAAACGTTACGTGAGACACCAGCCGCGCTTGGGGCTTGAATATTCACTTGAGTGGTGCCGTTTGAAGACTTTAATATGGTTGCTTGTTGATTGGCAGCAGCGTTACGATCAGCGACAATATTCGTGGCATCGGCATAAGCGCTATTACTGATACTGACGCTGCTAGCAACGATGGTGGCAAGCCCTAGCGCTAGCAATACATGGGAGCGCAGCGTTATAAGCTGACCGCCTTGATAGGTGCTATTTGTTTGAGTAGCTGTTTGTGAAGCGCCTGCTACTTGGCTTATTTCACTACCGCCATTAGCAGGATTGCCTGTTTTGCCTTGAGAGCGGGCTGACTCCGACACCACCATGAGCATACCACGGGCTTTATTAAAGATAACTCGGTAGCACTGTGCGTTCATGGTGATGTCCTTTGAGATATAGGGGTATAACAAATATTGGATAGTTTTAAAGCTAATGTGTTTTAAGAAACTCTTATTTATAAATAAGACGAGTTAGTGATTTGACTGATAGCAACTAATACTGCCAACCCAAGCTAAAGCCTGTCACCCACTCTTTATCACTAAAATTGTCAGGCTGAGCTAAAGGATAACCAGCAAATAAGTCATAGCTGGTTCTAATCGGCGTGACATAGCCTTTAACGCCAACGACGCCGCCAACCAAATGATTGCCAAGCAGTAGATCATCTTGTGCAGCATTGTCGAGCTTGACATAACCGGCATCAATACCGGCATAAACCGCATGCGGCTTATCTCCTAGATAGGCACTCAGCTCTTGTCTTAATAGCGCACCATGATCGCCACTTAAGCTACGCTCACCATCAAAGCCTCGTACGCTATAGCGACCACCAATGCTAAAGCGCTCATTGGGTGTCAATGCCTCTGTCGCATATTGTCCTTTAAACGCTGCGTGGTAATTGAGCGCTTTATCAGCAAGCTTGATAGGTTGATTGACATCAATGTTGGTTTTGATGATACCGGCACGCGCACTGCCTTCATTAAACAAGGCTTCAGGCGGACTGATGGCATTAAAGGCAGCCGTACCACGCTGATAGATCACATCACCTATCCATTGGGTTTTACCAATGATGGTCTCGTAACCAATACCCGCTTTATAGCCGGCAGTTCGGCGACGTTGTACTTCAACTTCCGTATCATCGATATAGTTGTTTTGCTGCTTGGCATAACCACCTGCTTTTAGGTAGGTTTTACTATGATTGTCACGGTGGACCAAATGGCTAACTAATGCTTCCGTGTTATAAGACTCACCGCTATAGACATAATCTTGATTGGCACCAGCAACCGTCTGATCATAGTTGTAACCGCTGTGCGTGAGGGTCAGTTGGGTATTATCAATGGGTAATACATACCCAACGTTATAGCCCCAACTGCCATCATTCTTGTCATTACCGCCATCAAGATCATGGTTATAAGAGAGGTACAACAAATCGTTATGCCAGGTTGAATTGTCTAGTGACAGAGTAACATTACCTTGATAGACGCCAGTGCTCTCTTGACCTGAATCATCAACAGAGGCAGATAAGCGCCAGCGCTTGTCTTGCTGCCACTTGACTTGAATATCACTGTAACCCGGCGTGCTCATACGGCTACTTGGCGCAATGGAGAAGTCCGCATCGGCCGTAGGCACACGCTTAAAGTTCTCCAGCGCTTGCTCGATATCGCGTACGTTCAATAGATCGCCGGACTGCATCGGCATAGCTGGTGCAAAGTTGGCAGGGTTGCCCCCACTATTGAGGCGGCTATCGACATAAATAGGACGACTGGCTTTAATGTCGACCGCCGTTATCTGATCAATACGTCCAGGGATAAGTGTGAGGAACAGATTGCCAGATTTAAGGTTTTGATTTTGTACCAAGACGCGAGTGGTCACGTAACCTTCTTCAATAATGCGGTTTTGAACGTTGGTGACTAGTCTGTTGATATCATTGACGGATAAACAGCTGCCAAGTAAGGAGGACTTACCGATTGTAAAAGGGGTCAATGCAAAAGTGAACTTCTCGCTCAGCTCGCCGGTTAGATAAATGTGATTGATATCAAAACAAGGGAGAGAGGCTGGATCAGTACCCTCAAAAGCAGAAGGTGTGATAGAGGCTGAAGGCGCAGGTTTGAAGACGTTGGTATTGATCGTGACATTGGGATTAACGAGCTGTTGCTGCTTTAAGGCTTCGCTACGCTGCTCTTGGTATTGCTCAGGCGTGATAGCTTGAGCGGCCATGCTCATCAAAATACCCGTCACACTGATCGATAAAAACCGCCACCCATGTCCTGCTCTATTCTGACCAAAAATACTTGTATACATAAGTCCACCATTTTTATAGTGGCAAAATTATGCTATTGATAGCAGCTCATTGCAAGCTTTTTTTGCATTGTCTATTAATATCAACTTCATTGTTTTTAATACACTTTTGAATGCTGATTTTGCGTTAAATAGATACTTCTTTATGAGAATAAGCTTATCTATACAAGGCTTATTCCTATATAGATTTATGCCACGGATAAGTATTTAAATTAAGCAGTTTAGATATCAGTTGCTATAGACTAGACTTTTGATTTATATTTTCTAGGCCTCCACAGCTTAATGTCAGACTTTGAAAGTCTCAAGTAACGTCTCGTTTTGCTACACACGCGTGCAAGCTGGATGTAGATAATATTAGTATGTTTGAACCATCGGTAAACACCATTCGCGATTAATAGTCAATCTACCTTGAAATATAGCCAAACAAGTCTTAAAACTCAATACTAACTAACAATGCTAAGGCTTCAATAATATATAGCTCTAATTACTGCCATTTTTCTTATTAACAGAAGGTTTGCACTGCTTGCTTATCGTATCGCGCTCTGTATCTAGCAAGTTTGCAAAATCAATCTGGCGTAAATAGCTTTTGTTGCTATCAAGCAATGCGTTCCAGATGTCACTCTTATACTCTTTGCTAAGTACCCGTAGTTGAGGCTCCATCGCTCCAGGCTTTTTTAAGGATAAAATTGAGATAGATCTAATAAAATCCATATAGATAAAATCTATAATATCTTGTTCAAACTCAGCCTTGCTACTTTTTTTAGATTGACTATAACTGTGGAACAACGTGTTCTCAGTATTCATGTTATTGATATCAAATATAGGATTAAAGCAGCCTCCTATTATACGATAAGCATTTGTCCCTGATCCTTGGCTAATCATTGATATATTATTGATTGGCAGTCCTCTATGAGGCTGGGGTCTCACAGTCATATCGGCTAAAAAATCCTGTTGGTCACCGATTTTCAAAAGATAGAGCTTAGGCGCAAAAACTTATTATTCATGCATTGTTAAAGAGCAGACCACTTGATAAAGATGAATAGAAAGAAAGTATCCGGCCCTTATAAAGAAAGGGTTTAGGAGAGAAATTAGACACAAAAAAACCTCAAGCAAACTAATACTTGAGGTTGAAACTTTTGTATTAAAACTAAGTTTTAAATATGGCGCAGCG
>Ga0098065_1001023_pt1 | contig 10858 bp, 13 predicted proteins | sample 25_taG_FD_75062 | JGI IMG/M metagenome (GOLD analysis project Ga0098065, IMG submission 75062) | Marine viral communities from Cariaco Basin, Caribbean Sea - 25_WHOI_OMZ | ecosystem: Environmental > Aquatic > Marine > Oceanic | place: Caribbean Sea: Cariaco Basin | collected 2014-11-08 | reverse complement strand
TCCAAAAAACAAACCAATCCCCATATACAGTTAACCGGCAATCCCGATAATTACCGGGACCGGTTTAGTCAACAGTGCGTTCATGTTGGGCCGTACCGGCCACACGAACGCTTAGTTATTAGCGGTAGTAATTTCTTCAATTAAATGATGCTCGAAATTGTAAAGGTGTTTGTTGTGTATTCTTTTTAAACATCGTACTAAAGGATTGGGGGTATTCAAAGCCCAAATCATAGGCTATTTCCTTTATACTTAAATTGGTCGTCGAGAGTAGTTCTTTGGCTCTTTCTACCAGGGATTCCTGAATATGTGCTTGCGCATTTTTACCGGTGATATTTTTCAGGAGGTCACTTAAGTAATTGGGAGAGAGATTGAGTTTTTCTGCAAAAAAATTGACTGTGGGAACACCCAATTGTGTAGCATCGCTTTTTAGATATGCATCCATTAATGCTTCCATTTTTATTACGATGTCATTATTGATGGAACTTCTCGTTAGAAATTGCCTGTTGTGAAAACGCTTTGCGTAATTGAGAAGCAGGTCAATATGCGAAACTATTAAATCCTGGCTGTAATAGTCTATATTAGTTTTTATTTCTTCCTGTATTTGATGCATCAGGGATATAATAACCTTGTCCTCTTTTTCAGAAAGGTGAAGTGCTTCTGCGGTAGCATAAGAGAAGAATCCATAATTCCCAATCTTCTTTCCTAATTCGTAATGACGTATAAGGTCTGGTTTAAAAACCATCATATATCCAGACACAGGGTCATCTGTAGGATTCGTAACAGAAAAGATTTGACCTGGTTTGGTAAAACTCATTATGCCTTCATCAAAATCATAATCTCCTTGCCCATACCGAAACTTGCCGGAAGCACCTTTTTTAATGGCTACGCAATAGAAACCATAATAAAAGCTATTCCAAATTTTATTGGTATCGAATTTTAAATGCTCAAAATCAATCACGCTTATTAAAGGATGAATTGGTGTTGGCAAATTGAATAACCTATGAAGTTCAGCTATGGACTCAATTTTATATGGAGCAGCTTTTTTCAACTTATTTTTTCTTAAAATCAGTAGATAAAGATAAGGTTTTCCATTCTTCCATTTCTTTCTTTTCGTTTTTACGAACTTCTACAATGGCTCTATAACTATCAGAGCCTAAAGGAAGGTGCAAAGGAGGATTGGGCATTTCTGGAAGTTTAATGACTACCAGTGCTAATTTTTTAGGATTTCCCAATTGTTTGCCATCCAACCCCGTAAACTGTTCTACCTGTGTATCTAAATTATAGGCGTCTATTTTATGTTGCGCCACATTTAGGGTGTCCTCATTCATAAAATTGGTGCGAAAGGTTCCTGGTACCAAAATGGTCACCTTAATGCCAAATGGCCTAACTTCTTGTGCCAAAGCTTCCGATAATCCTATAACTGCATATTTGGAAGCACTGTAACTTCCATTGCACGGATAGCTCATATACCCCATCATCGAAGCAGTGTTAATAATATGTCCAGATTGTTGCCTTCGTAAATGGGGCAACACGTATCTAAGGATATGAGCCATTGCAAAAACATTCACATCCATTGTTTTTCGAAACTCGGCATCACTTAGTTCTTCCATATTCCCCAACAGGTTATATCCTGCGTTATTGACTACAACATCTATTCGTCCAAATTTCTCTATGCCTTTTAAGATAGCGCTTTCTACGGCGGTTTCATTGGTGATATCCAATTTTAACGAGAGCAAATTATCCTCGAGTTGTAATTTTCGTTCTTTTAGGATAGCGTTAAGCTCAATTTTTTCTAAAAGCGTGTCCGTATTTCGAGAAGTTGCAATGACTTTATCGCCATTTTTCAAAACTGCTTTTGTGATTTCAAATCCCATTCCTTTAGAGGCGCCGGTAATCAACCAAACTTTTTGTGTACTCTTCATAATTGTTTTTTTACAAAACTATAGGGTACATCGCTTTAAAAAGTTTGCAAATCAAGGATAAGCGTATTTAAATTCAAGATCCTGCTAATTGCCCTAGGCTTTGGTCTTAGCCTTCTATTTAAATTCTATATATTTTTTAGTCCTTAGTTCAAGTTCATTGATGATCGGTCTAAAATCGTAAGCAAGATGGTAGGCTAACTTACACCTGCCAATGGAATAACAAAAACCACTAACAGTTTTATTGTCAGCGGTTTTTATTGAATAAGAGGTGTAGCGAGATTATTTCATTAAGTTGTTGATGGCACCACCATCTACCAGCAGTTCTGTTCCTGTAATAAAACTAGCTTTGTTAGAAGCTAAGAACAAAACAGCGTTTGCAATCTCATTGGGATTGCCCAATCTTTGCAAAGAGGTGGTGGAAGCTAAGTAATCCTTTGCTTCGCCGGATACAACTCCATCAAGACCTTCGGTTTGCGTTGGTCCTGGGCTTACGATGTTTACCCTGATTTTTCTTGGTGCTAACTCATTGGCAGCAACCTGGGCAATTTTATTGAGTGCTCCTTTGGTTGCAGCATAAACACTTGATTCTAGACTGGCCGCTGTTGCTACAGTTGACGAAGTAAATAGTACAGCTCCACCATCGTTAAGATGAGGAAGTAATTTTTGTAACGTGAAGAAACTTCCTTTTACATTAGTGTTGAATTGAGCATCAAAATCGACTTCACTTACCTGCTCAATAGAATTGAATACCGCTATTCCTGCATTTAAAAAAAGTACGTCTATTTTGCTTCCGCTTTCTGCCACTGCTTTTTCTAAAACAGTAATCCCTGATAAACTGGAAGTGTCTGAAACCACTGTTTTCAGTTTAGCACTGCCAAGTTTTTGTACTGCTTTTTGCAGGTTATCGGCACTTCTGCTGGTTATCCAAACGCTTGCTCCTGCCTCGATAAATGCCTTTGCGGTTGCAAAACCTATTCCTGTGGTACCCCCTGTAATCACTACATTTTTGTTGGTAAAATCCATTTTTTTAAATTTAGTTATGTTTATGGGGACAAAGGTATATTAGGGAAGTTATTTTAAGTAACTTTGTGTCTAAAAATAACAGTAACACCGGTGTAACAAAGTAACATTATGAATTGTCATACAAACGATTTTGGACAGGAACACAAAAAAGAAATGAGAGCCGTACAGGATTCAATGGACGTATTGAGTGGAAAATGGAAAATACCTATTATCTCCTCAATGTGTTATTACAACCAAAGACGTTTTTCCGATATTTTGAATGACATCGATGGGATTTCCAATAGAATGTTGAGTAAAGAATTAAAGGAATTGGAAATTAACCAATTGGTCAAACGTAAAGTTTTAGATACCCATCCCGTAACTGTTCAATACCAACTTACTGAACACGGAAAATCACTAAAAACCATCATTAACAATCTTACAGATTGGGGAATAGCACATCGAAAAGTGATCATTGGAAAATAAGCTTTACCTGAAATCTAGAATGGCCGCCTGTTCTTTTTATTGCTATTGCTTTGAGTATACACTATTGGCGGTACATATGTTTCAATTCTTTACAAAAACAAAAATTCAGGAAGGAAAATTTAATTAAACGATTGCCTATACTTCAAAGGCGACATTTCGGTTTTCTTTTTGAAAAGTCGGTGGAATGATGGTGATTGTTCAAAACCTAATTCAAAGGCAATTTCGCTGACGGACAAGTTTGTTGTTAAAAGTTTTTCTTTTGCTTTTTCAATTAGTTTTTCGTGAATGTGTTGTTGGGCGTTTTGCCCTGTTAACAAACGTAACATATCACTTAGGTAATTTGCGGAAAAATTGAGTTGATTGGCTAAATATTCTACGGTAGGCAAACCTCTTTTTAGTGTTTCTCCAGTATTGAAATAGTCGTCCAACATCATTTCCATTTTAGAAAGTAAATCATCATTTACGATTTTTCGGGTAATAAATTGGCGTTCGTAAAACCTATTGCAATAATTTAAAAGCAAATCAATTTGCGATAAAATAATATCTTGTGTGTGCTTGTCGATATGCTGATATTCTTTCTCTATCTTTTGAAATATCTCAACGACATTTTTTTCTTCCTGTTCAGAAAGGTGCAAGGCTTCATTTACCGCATAGGAAAAGAAACCATATTTTTTAATGATGCTTTGCAATGGGTGTTTTTTCAAAAAGTCGGTATGAAAAATCAACACATATCCTGTTCCAATCGTTTCATTAAAAGCATTGGTTTTATCCACTTCAATGGATTGGACTTGTTTAGGAGCAGTAAAAATCATTGTTCCTTTGGCAAAATCATAATACTGCTGCCCATATTTTACTTTGGATTGAATATTGTTTTTTATAGAGATCGTATAAAAATCGGTAGAAAACTGCATCCACAAATCAGAATTTACAGCGTGTATTTCTGAAACTGAAACCACACTTATCAGCGGATGCGCAGGAGGAGGAATGCATAATAACCGATGAAATTCGGATAAAGAGTTAATTGTCTGCATATCTATATAAAACTACAAAAAAGATGAAAGCAACAATTTCCATCGTCAACCAAAGCAATTGTTTTTTTAAAAAACCGTCTAAAACCATTCCCAATAACAGAGCGAAGATAATTCCTAAAGTTAGAAAAATTAATAGTGCACATAGGGTTAATTTTAAATCGCCCCATTGATTATGGAAAATAAACAACATCCCTACTCCTATTGGAAAACCCCAAACCACCCGCATTTTAATGATTTGATATGAATTATTGGGCAAAGGGGTTTTGCTGATTATAGTTGGTTTAAAAGCGAGTAAGAGACCTGAAATAAGTAAAACAATTCCTATTATTTTTAGGGAAATAGTCATTTTTTCTCTAAAAGATTATTGTTAAAGAAAGTCACTAAATTTTCTAATGCCTCTGTAGTGGCTTGGGGTTGGTCATATAAATCATAATGACTTGCGCCCTTTACTATATGTATTTTTTTGCTTTTCGAAGCGGCTTTATTATATAGCTCAAAACCATCACGGTAAGAACCAAACGCACCCACTTTATCACCAACGATAACAAATAAGGGCTGCGTTAACAAAACTTCGGCTAGATGAAAAGCATCAAACTTTATTAAATTTGCCATACTTGTAAAAAGTAATTTGTTATTAGCCGTTGGGTATTCCCCTCTTGATGTTCTGTAATAATCAATTGCCTCTAACATATCCAATTCGTTTATTCCTGCATTTGTTGCTTCTTCAGCAGAATTTGGTGTCCAATTGGTGATCCTTGGAACTGCTCCTTTTGCTTCCATAGTTCGTTGTGAAGAAACAGCTTTTAATGTTTCTAAAAAATTGGTTTCTCTAAATGCCCTACCCGTATTAGTGCCCACAACTGTGGCCAATGCTTTAATTCTTTTTTCGCTCATTGCTGCATTTGCTGCATAGCCCCCGCCTGCACAAATACCCAGTAAACCTATACATTTTTCATCTATAAAGTTTAGTGTTGTAAGATAATCTACTGCATAACGGATATCCTCTACGCGGGTGGTTGGGTCTTCCAAATATCTTGGTTCTCCCCCACTTTCCCCTTGAAATGACGCATCATAAGCCAAAGCAATAAGTCCTTTTTCTGCAAGCCTTTGGGCATATAAACCAGCGGTTTGTTCTTTCACACTACTCCCAGGATGAACACAAACAATAGCAGGATAATTTTGTTTTTCGTCAAAATTGTTAGGCAAATGAAGATGAGCTACAGTATCCCAATTTCTGTTTTTGAATTTTACTTTTCGCATTTTTTAAATTTTATAATGCAAAGTTGATCTTCCTTTAAAAAGTAAATGTTACCAAATCAAGGTTGTTTGTAACCAAATCAGGGTAGAATGCCGGTTAGTCATTTATTGGTTAGAAAAACATCAAAACCTACTACTCTTTCATCTTAAGTTTCCTCTTAATTTTTAATCCCTAACGATTTTTCTGCGATAGTTTGGGAAGATTTCATCTTACTGGTACTGCTCTGCAAATACAATTTTTTTGGAAGCCTCAATGATATCTTTTCTAACGATTTTTCTGGCATCGGGGAGGTCTTTATATCTATAATCTAAAATGCTTGTAAGCGATTCTCTAGCTTGTCTTGTCCAAACTACTTGAGTAATTTTGCCCAACACTAATTTTCTTCTTTTTCAAATTCTTCAGCGGTCATAAAATCTCCCTTTTCTATTTGACTTTCGGCAACATCTAAAGCCATTTTATAGTCTTGACGGGTCATAGGGCTGCCATTTGGATGGTACGCTACCACTTCATTTTTAAAATAATCTTCATATAAAGCATCTACCATTTGTAAGAAACGAACATCTACCATCTTATTAGATTTTTTTCATTTTTCCCGTAATTCTGCGGCTCCCGTAATCTCAGCTTTTATTACAATATAACAAATCTCTTGAATCCTGTACTCAATGTTTGTTCTCGTTACTTAACATTAAAGTTGAAATTTTTAGTCAAATTACTAATCTATCTTATTTTTTATTTCTAAAAAAGCATTTATAGCGACATACGTATAAATTTCATTAGATTTTGTGAATTAGTGTGCCCGTAAATACTCAACCCGGATTACTCTCAACACTCCCCTAGCCTAAAAGTGGTATGAGGGGGCTTTCCGGCATGGAATCATATACCGTATTGTGTAACCTTTTTTATTCAAAAAATATCTGTTTTTAATAAAGCACCATTACTTGCATTTGTCACTAAGGCTCGATATTGACGTAACCAACTTGAATCCAACTCTTTTTTTACAGGTGTAAACTCAGCTCTTCTTTTTGTAATCTCTTCATCGTTCAAGTTTACGGTTAAAATATATTGGTCAACATCAATATGAATTTCATCTCCATCTTTGAGCAATCCTATCATACCGCCCTCGGCTGCCTCTGGGCTTATATGACCAATACTTGCACCTCTCGTAGCTCCACTAAATCGTCCATCGGTTATTAATGCTACTTTATCACCCAAGCCCATTCCCATAATTAATGAGGTTGGTGCTAGCATTTCTTGCATGCCCGGACCTCCTTTAGGGCCTTCATATCTAATTACAACAACGTTACCTGCTTTTACTTTTCCTCCTAAAATTCCTTCAATAGCCTCAGTTTGTCCATCGAAACAGATGGCAGTCCCTGTTAAAACTCTATTCCCAGTAATTCCAGCGGTCTTGATTACAGCCCCTTCTTTTGCTAAGTTTCCATATAAAATTGCTAGACCTCCTACTTCAGAATACGGATTATCAATACTGTGTATAATATTAGTATCTTTTATATAAGCATCTTTTATTTTTTCTAAAACTGTTTCTCCAGTTATTGTAAGATTATCCTTTAAAATGTCATCCTTTCTTTTGGTCATTTCCTTCATCACGGCATTTACACCACCAGCTGTATTGATATCTTCCATATGTACTGTTGATAAACTTGGTGATATTTTAGCAATATGAGACACATTTTTAGAAATGTGATTTATATCTTCTAAATTAAAATTCACATGTGCTTCTCCTGCGATAGCCAGCATATGTAAGACAGTGTTTGAACTTCCTCCCATAGCCATATCAACTGCAAAAGCATTTCTTACTGCATTTTCGTTCAAAATATTTCTCAGCTTGAATTTTTCGGTTTGTTCTTTGCTTTTGGCAATTTCGCAAATTCTTCTTGCAGCTTGTTTGTAAAGTTCCTCTCGTTCTTTGGTAAGGGCAAGAATAGTCCCATTACCAGGTAAAGCGATTCCCATAGCTTCCATAAGCGTGTTCATAGAATTAGCCGTAAACATACCCGAGCAACTTCCCCCACTAGGGCAAGCATTACATTCGATATCGATTAACTCTTGTTCAGACATCTTACCTGCCTCGAATTTACCTACTGCCTCAAAAGCTGTGGCAAGGTCAATTGGTACACCATCTTTGGTATGACCTTTTTTCATTGGACCACCGCTCACGAAAATAGTAGGGACATCTACTCTCAGAGCTCCCATTATCATCCCGGGTACAATTTTATCACAGTTTGGAATGGCGATTATCGCATCAAGCTTGTGGGCATTCATCACTGTTTCTATAGAGTTGGCAATTATCTCTCTGGAAGGTAGGGAAAAAAGCATCCCATCATGCCCCATCGCAATGCCATCGTCTACTCCGATAGTATTAAACTCAAAAGGTACACACCCATTTGCTTTGATTTCTTCCTTAATAATCTTTGAGACTCTGTTTAAGAAAAAATGTCCTGGAATAATTTCTATAAAGGAATTAGCTACACCTATAAATGGCTTTGCAAAATCTTCATCTTTTAATCCTGTGGCTCTAAAAAGAGATCTATGTGGGGTTCTCTGATGCCCTTTTTTTACTTCATCGCTTCTCATGATGGTACTGATAATTATAGAGATAATTGATTATATCTTTGATTTAAGCCGACTTAATGTTTCGGGCGAAATATTAAGGTAGGCTGCAAGGTTCGAATTTGATAAGCGTTGAACGAGTTCTGGGTTGTTTTTAAGCAATGTCAGATACCGATCAACAGCATTTTGCGTCAAAAGACTACTGAGTTTTGAGTTGATCACCGTTAATCCATATTCAAGTATATGTATATACATTTTTTCCCATTCAGGTATTAAATTCCTTAATAGGGTAAACTGATCGTATGAAATTACCATAAGCTCAGAGTCTTCTATCGCTTGAATGTATTCAGTACAAGGTTCTCTGGAAATAAAACTAACTATTGAGGTTAGGAATGTATTTTCAAAGGCCATGAACCTTGTCAATACCTGACAATCTTCATTGATAAAATACAAACGAAGACAGCCTTTTTTGATAAAGAATAGCTGACTAGACACCAAACCAGGCTCAAGTAAATGCATATTCTTCTTAACGCTTATTGATTTAAAGTACGAAAGGACTTCTTCAATCTGTTTATCATCCAATTTTGTTTTTATTCGAATTAAGTCTGTCAACATTATACGGATATTAATTAAGGTCAAAGTTCCGGTTTTGGATTTTAAAAATCATTGACTTAGGTCAAAATCAAACGACTGATACTTTAAAAGTGTAAAAAGAGAAGGGCTATCGTGGCAAATGTTAAACAACGCTAGCTATAAAAATAGTGTTTTTTTAGAACATCATTTTTAAAGCCTGTTAAGGGACGGTTTTTTGCCAACAATTGGTTTTGGAGGTGTTTGACCGTAAGCACTAAATCTGTATTACTCTCAACACTCCGCTGGCCTAACGGCTACTATTAAAACGTTCTCCAAAAAATTAACTAACACCATAGTAATTAATCGCCAATTCCGATAATCATAAAATTTAATTAACAGCGAGTACGTTTTTCGCGGTACGAACCCTATTAATATTTAATAATTAGCAATAGTAATATTTTGTACTTTTCTTCTAGTATACGCAATTCCGGCACTTGCAATTGAAACAAAAATAACTATAAGATTAAAATCATTATAATTAGAGACAAACCTGCAAAAAACCTACTATTCCTCAAGGAATTGATAATTCAATAAAGTGGTAATGGTTTTTATCATACATCCTTATTATCTGTTCTATGGTTTTCAAAAACTTCAATTGCACTTTTTAAAAAGCCAAACATTCCAAGTCCCAAAATGATCATTCCGACAGAAATTTTATTTAAAATCTCAATTTGCGAAAAATATCCAATTAAACCTATGCTAAGGAAAAATAGAATTTGCACCGTTATTAAAATAATCATTTTCTTCCCTTTCTTCGGATTTTTCCAAATATTCTCAGAAAACTTGTTTTGTGTTTTCGTGGTATCTTGTAGTGATGAGAAACTTATTCCTAACCCCATAAAAAGTAAACATGAATTTAAATTTTTAAAAATTAAATCAGGATTTTCTTTTAGATATTCAAATCCACCAAAGTATGGTTTTATAACGAAATATAAACCAACTAAAATTAGCGGATATTGTAAATAACTTATATAATGAAAAAATAATTTAAAACTCATAACTTTTCTTAGTCAAAAATTTAAAATAATGCCAATCTACCAGATTTTTTATTGTTCTAAAAATTTTTGTTGCTACATACTTATAAATCCGAGTAATTTTCAGGATTAGTTACTAGCAAAACTTATTATTGCATACTCTCATATTCTTGAATAGCAATATGGTTTTCGACTAAATTTAAGTCTGGTCTGGAAATCAATACACCAGGATTCATTCCACATCGGATAAAATATTCTTTACCTCGTTCAACATTAATAACTACAGAATTTTTGGATTCAGTTTTGGCCCAAAAAGTATGTTTACCATAGTCCTTTAGTCTCAATTCACACTTTTCACCGTTTCTTGCTGTGCAAACAACAGAGTCAGAATCCATTCTGACTTTATATCCAATAAAGTTGCCCGTTATCATTTTAGGTCTGTAAATGTATATTATGGCGTAATCTGCTCCAATCGGCAGTCTGGAAACTTTAGAATCAGCATTGAATGTACTCAATTGTTGCAGGCTCACAGGATTTAAATTTCGATAAAGATTTGCTTTAATTTTATAGCAAGTGCTTCCCCATTTTTCTGGTCTATTTAATTCCGTTATTTGGACAATATTTGCGCCATGTTTCCTGGCTTCTGTTTGGGCTTCATTAATCACTTTATTATAACTACAATCAGTCGTAAATCCAGTATCTCCTATTTTTATTTTTCCAATAAACAGAGAACCTTCAGGAGGCGAAATACTATCAAGAACAATTACTTCAATGGATGGTTCAAATTTATTATAATCCGTATTGGAAATTAAGGATCTGATTTTTGGTGAACAGCTAAACAGTGTGCAGAGGCTAATAAGAATGTATAATTTTTTTTTCATAAGTTACCTAAGGTATAAATAAACCTATCAAAAATGTCCTATCTCTATTTCAGTTAAAACACTAATCTAGTGGATTTTTTTTATTGTTTTAAAAGTATTT
>Ga0098065_1001008_pt1 | contig 10969 bp, 10 predicted proteins | sample 25_taG_FD_75062 | JGI IMG/M metagenome (GOLD analysis project Ga0098065, IMG submission 75062) | Marine viral communities from Cariaco Basin, Caribbean Sea - 25_WHOI_OMZ | ecosystem: Environmental > Aquatic > Marine > Oceanic | place: Caribbean Sea: Cariaco Basin | collected 2014-11-08 | reverse complement strand
ATAAATCTTTGAAGTCCTCTAAATAATAGCTTGAAAAGTTTAAGCCTTATTGAGAACGGCATAACCCAATAGAAGTGAAAATAAATGCCGAAAATATGATAAAATTCTTCAAATTATTTTTAGTAGCCTCAACGCAGAAGTCAGTGCCAATTTTAACTGGTACGGATATTAATTTTTGTACCGATATTAATTAAGGGTAAATACATGAATTTCGCTAGAATGGAAAACCAAGATTTAACAGGAAAAACTGTCTTAATTCGTGAAGATTTAAACGTACCAATTCAAAACGGACAAATCTCTAATGATGCTCGTCTACAGTCGAGCTTACCTACTATTAAGCTTGCCCTCGAGAAAGGTGCTGCGGTTCTAGTATGTTCACACTTAGGTCGTCCTACTGAAGGTGAGTTCGAAGAAAAATACTCTATGCAACCTGTGGCTGATTATTTGAGCGAACATTTAGGTCAGCCAGTCGCGTTAAATAAAGACTATGCTGAGCAAGAGGTTACTATTAACCCAGGTGACGTAGTTCTTTTAGAAAACGTGCGTTTTAACGTCGGTGAAAAGAAAAATAGCGAATCTTTATCACAACATTATGCAGACTTATGCGATGTGTTTGTTATGGATGCTTTCGGTACGGCGCACAGAGCTCAAGCCTCTACGGAAGGTGTAATTCAAGCTGCCGCCAAATTAGGTAAAGTGGTCTGTGCAGGTCCTTTATTAGCGGCTGAATTAGATGCTTTAGATAAAGCTTTGCATGCGCCAAAAAAACCACTTGTGGCAATCGTAGGTGGTTCTAAAGTATCGACCAAACTTGATGTATTGATCAGCTTAGCAAAAATCTGTGATCAAATTATCGTGGGTGGTGGTATTGCAAACACTTTTATTGCGGCACAAGGCCATTCAGTGGGTGCTTCTTTGTATGAAGCAGACATGATCGATACTGCAAAAGAGATTATGACACAGACAGAAATCTTACTGCCTCAAAATGTGGTGGTGGCTGATAAGAACCAAATCAACTTTGATGATTTTATTAATTCATTACAGTCAGCGACCCCAGTGGTAAAAAGCATTGATGCCGTAAGTGACAATGAGATGATCTTAGATGTGGCGGCTGAAGGGGCCGAGCATATTTTTGAAGCGGTTAAAAATGCGGCTACGATTCTATGGAATGGTCCAGTGGGTGTCTTTGAAGTAGATGCTTTTGCTGAAGGTACACGCTTATTGTCTGAAGCGGTGAAAGATAGTGAAGGCTTCTCTATCGCTGGTGGCGGTGATACCCTAGCAGCTATTCATAAGTTTAACGTAGAAGACGGTGTAAGCTACATGTCTACGGGTGGCGGTGCTTTCTTAGAGTTCGTAGAAGGCAAAGTACTACCTGCTGTTGCTGCTTTAGAGAAATATAGCAATAAATAACCACATTGGACTGTAGACTAAGTTTATGAATCAAGACAGGCAATCTGAATTATAATTCTTGTCTTTTTGATAATATTTTTAATGCAGTCGCATAATAGCCACATTACTATACAATTTTAAACTTCATAATAGCATGACTGCCTTCTACACTAAGGAAAGTAAGCTTAAGTTTAAAAAAGTCGGGTAGTGTGGCTATTTTTTATCTTTGTTTTCAATCTTTTATGGACCTTATGTAATATTGTGCATAAATTTTTCCATTACCATAAGTGTATAAGTAGGAATTTTGACACTGTTATTTTAGCTAAACTAAATTTTGGTTTACTAAGCGTTACTTGTGTTTTTACTGAATTAACATTAGAATGCTGAAAATTTCTAATATCACATTTGTGAGGAGTTCACATGTTAAAACGTAATCTTTTAATCGCTGGTGTTGTTGCAGGTGTATTTGCTATCACTGGATGTAGCAAAGAAACTGAACAAGCTGCTGACGCTGGCAATGTAGAAGCTGCTGCTGAAAGTGCAGGCGCTGATGCTGCTGACAATGCACAAACAGCTGGCGCAGTTGCGACCGGTGCTGCTGTAAATACTGGTGAAGCTATCGCTGAAGGCGCTAATTCTGCCGTTGAAGGGACAGCAACTGCTGTGTCTGAAGGTGCTACCGCTGTTGCTGAAGGCTCAAAAAATGTAGCCAACAACACAGCTGATAGTGTTGATTTACAAGCAGATCCAGCAGTTGCTGAAGCTGTAGACGAAGATCAACAGTACTAATTTAAATCTTAGTATTCTTAAATCTTAGTGTTTAAATACTATGAATAAATAATCTAAATGTCTAATAACGCAAGTTATAAAAAGCTCTGATAATCATCGGAGCTTTTTTTATGGGGTTTTTATCCGTTTTTATATACGTATTTCCAAAGTTTTAGACTTCGATATTTTGTACATTAGTTTCAATTTTATGTTGTTAGTTTTTCAGATTTAACCCTAAAACTTTGAAGGTATAAAGTGTGGGTAAAGCGGTCGCTATGGCAGTTAGTTATAGCAATTAATAGCAGGTTATCTTTGCTATAATAGGGTTTGTTTTTTATTAGAGAATTAGAATAATACTATGATAGGATCTATTGAAGGTAGGGTATGTCATTTAGCGGCACCTGTAGCCTGTATCATGACAGCATCGGGTGTTGGCTACGAAGTTGAGCTACCATTGCCAGATTTTTGTCAATTGCAACTTGACGCTACGGTGTCAGTATGGACCCATCTTCATGTACGTGAAGATGCACAATTACTTTATGGGTTTATAAAACATCAGGAAAGAGACGTTTTTCGTCAGTTAATTCGTATTAATGGTGTGGGGGCTAAAATGGCATTGGCGATGATGTCCACTATGTCAGCGCCTGAATTAAAGCAAGCTGTTGAGACAGACAATGACATTGCGTTGACACGGGTGCCTGGTATCGGCAAAAAGACGGCTCAACGCCTGTTAATTGAATTAAAAGGGAAGTTTGATAATATTGAAACTAGGGGGGGGTTGTTTGAAGAGCAAGGCGGCGCCACTATATCTCTTGCTGGCAGTGAAGGGGTGATTCTGGCAGAGGTTGAATCAGCTCTTATTAGCTTAGGGTACCGTGATAAAGAAGCACAAAGAGCCATTAAAGCAGCCCGAGAAACTGAAGCAGGTCAGACTATTGTTGATACCCAGTCGTTACTCAAGCTTACGCTACAACAGCTTTCAAGTTTTTAGCTAAGTAGTGGTTTATATTATTGCAATAACAGACGATTGATACCGTTGCAATAGTTATAAATCAGTAATGGTTGTCTTAGAATAAAACCCCTTCAAAGCTAACTTGAAGGGGTTTTTTATGGCCATTAGTATGGTGAATATTGTTATAGTTGGTTTATAGCCACTATTAATTTAATGTGGCTTTGATCAAGCGGCTCAGTCTTTCAATGAGCTGATAGCTTTCATCACGCTTCATATTCAACGGCGGAAGTAGACGAATAACGTGACCGCCAGTGATATTCAATATCAGCTGCTCAGTGTCACGGGCTTGGTCAACAAATGAGCTACAGTCTGTACCTTCAGGTAAAACCACACCAATCATCATACCGTGCCCCCGAGTGGTTACCCCAAGCTCTTTTAACTCTTCACTTAATGTTTGCTGTATATAATTGCCTTCGGTAACGGCATTTTGCATAATATCAGTATTCGATAACACATCATAAACAGTATGTACTACACGGCTGCCCAAAGGTGTTCCACCATACGTAGAGCCATGACTACCTACTTGGAATAAATCACGGGCACGACCTCGAACCATACAGGCACCAATAGGGAAGCCATTGCCTAAGCCTTTGGCTGTAGATACCACATCTGGTTTGGCGTTGCTGTGCTGGAAAGCAAAGTATTTGCCGGTACGACCATTACCTGTCTGTACTTCATCAATCATAAACAACCAATCTTGCTCATCACACAAGGCTTGTACTTGCTCTAGATAAGCAAACCCATCTTTTGCGGTATTTAATCCACCTTCACCTTGAATAGGCTCTAATAAGACAGCGGTAACTTCCTCATTGTCCTGAGCAGCTTGTCTTATAGCTTCGATATCACCAAATGGCACACGAATAAAATCTGAATCTAAGGTGAAGAAACCTTCACGAGCCTTCGGATTGGCTGTGGCTGTTACCGTCAATAAAGTACGGCCATGGAATGATTTTTCCATAACGATAACTTTGGGTTTTTTATAGCCTTTTTGGTGACCATAAAGACGGGCCATTTTCAAAGCTGCTTCATTGGCCTCCGCCCCGCTATTGGCAAAAAACACGCTGTCCATGCCAGCGGCCGTGCAAAGCGCTTCAGCCGCTTTCTCTTGCCATTCAATCTGAAATAAGTTACTGGTATGTACCAAGGTAGCGGCTTGTTCTTGAATGGCTTGGGTCACTTTGGGGTGGCAATGACCTAAACCGCAGACAGCGATACCCGTTAGAGCATCCAAATAAGGGGTATTGTCAGCGGTATAAAGCCAGCTGCCTTCTCCTCGGGTAAAGCTTATAGGTTGAGGACTGTAGGTAGGCATAATATAGGAGTGAGAAGCTGACATAATAAATCCTTAAATATTGAGCTCTAGGGTAGTAGGATATAGGTTATCCGAATAGGGAGTATGGTACACAATTAAAATAACGTATGAAGTATTTACTAGCAATTACTGATTGAAATCATCTGAAAAGGGGGAGTCCTCAGCGGCTACTCGATACTCTTCATTTGCCCAAGCCCCCAAATCAATCAATTTGCAGCGATCACTACAAAATGGCTTATAAGGGTTGTCTTGCCATACCGTCGGTTTTTGACAATTGGGGCAGGGATAAGTTTTCTGAGTAGATATTGCTTTAGACATAGCAGTAGGTTTGGTCATATTACACAGTCTTTAAATAAAAATTATAGGATTAATGAATAATGATCTAATATCAGGTCAACCTAAGAAATGGTCAATGTATAATAAAAAAGCACTAAAATAAAAGCAGTAGAATCCAAGAAACAAAAGAATCAGTAGTTAAGATTATAGCATGAGTATTACGGGGCTCATACGCTATCGTTATATCTTATTAAGGTGGGTTAATCGTGACTTAAGGGGTTAAATTTTGCAGGTTGGTGCGCCCTAAGAGCTATGGATAAATGCTAATATATGGCTAGTATCTTATAATTCCATAATCCGATTAAGTGTATAAAAATATTATGCCAGTATCAAATGTTAGCTCTTTATTATCCGATCAGAAAGTAAGCCATCATAAAAAAAGATGTTTTAAACCTGAAAGACTGACAGCGCCTAGAGATTTCTCGATCCCGTCATTTGTTGCCAATATCATCGAAGATAGAAGTAAAGAGGATAATCAAGGTAATGAACAAGCTGACACAGAAAGCGTTCGTCCGTTGATTGTAGAGATTGGGGCGGGGAAGGGAATGCATGCTTGTTTGTATGCCAAAAAAAATCCTGACCATGACTTAATCGCTATTGAAAGGACTCAAAATAAATTTACTGCCTTTAGTAGTTTGGTTAAGTCTGTTAATGAAGAAGTGGTCAGTCTAGACAATCTCTTGGCAGTGCATGCTGATGCCATTCCCTATTGCGTACATGCTTTACCAGCACAAAGTGTCGATGTTTTCTATTTACTATACCCCAATCCTGAACCCAAAAATCCAAATCAACAATGGTTAAATATGCCATTTTTTGAATTTCTATTGTCACGATTAAAGCCTAACGGTAAGGTTGTCTTAGCCAGTAACATCGAAGAGTATGTGGATAACGCTTACAATCAAGCGATTAATACCTGGTGTTTATCTACCGAAAGAAGTGAAGTGCCGATAGAGAGCAAGCGCACTCACTTCGAAATCAAGTATTTGGCACGTGGTGAAACCTGTTGGGAATTACAAATGGTTAAGCCTGAAGGATACTGCACCCGATTTGATAACTGGAATTCTTCAGTACTTGAAGGTAAGCTAAATGACCGTGAACAGGATTGAACAAGGTAATAAATAAAGAACCAGATAGCCAGATAGATTGTTCAATAGCGATAGGTATTAAAAAAGCTTGCCAGTACTCAGTGGTAAACTCAGTATTGACAAGCTTTTAGGATTATTTTAACGATAAGATTTTTTAATAATAAAGGTTTTTAATGATAACAACCTTGAATCATATCGAGCTTCCATCATAGCAATAGCACAAGAGGCGTAATGCCTCCAGCCAAAAGCTAAGCGTGTACTGCAGTCACATTAATGGGCACAAACTGACTAATGGTGTCGTAAGTATTGGTTCTTGCATTTAATACCGTTAAGAAGGTATAAGCGCCAATAAATTTACGGCTAATAAACATAAATTCTTTGGGTGGCAAACTAAACTCGCGGGATTGCATGGCACTGCCTGAGCTTTCCATTAGTCGCTTATGTAAATTGCTATTGGCCCAATGATAAAATCCTTGATCATCAATTAAACCGCTGGCTTTATTTTGCGGTAAATTAGGATCTCTAAAAGGTTCTGTTGCCAGTAGAAATACATCAGCCATATTTGCTTTTACTTCAGGACTCATGGTGTCAAAGAACTCATAGCCCTGCATGGCATTCATCATTTGCTGCTTGTCATAATTAAAGCCTGCCAGCATAAGATTACGCGCTATCTTTAGCAGCTCATCATCGAACTGACGCATGGCACCAAAGTCTAATAGTATGAGTTTATCTTTACCATCAGGCTTATCCACTGGCTCTGAGCGAATTAAGTAATTACCAAAATTGGGATCGGTCTGCATTTCGCCCCAAACAAAAATCTCATTTAACATGATATCTATCGCAGCTTTACCCAAGGCATCACGGCGATTTTGTGGCAGAGACTTCAGATCAGCATTGGTAACAGGCACCCCTTCTTCAAAGCTCAAGCACAATAGTCTGTCAGTACAATAGGCTTCAATAACTTCAGGTACCACATAGCGCTCATCTTGCTTAAGACGCTCGTAAAACCGCATTGTAGTCTGTGCTTCTGCCACATAATCAACTTCTACTTTTAATAAGTCGCTGATCTCATTAAACCATTCATCGAGTGCTTTGGTCTGGGGGACGGCATTGGTGACCTTTAAAAGGTGTTTGAACAAACTTAAGTCAGAGTCTATCGCATCTGCTACACCAGGATACTGTACTTTCAATACCACTTGCTGACCTGTGGCTTTGATAGTGGCGCGGTGCACTTGAGCCAAAGAGGCGGTGCCAATAGGTGTGGTAGAGACTTCTAAATCATCTAGACGACTACCCAATTGATCACGCAGCGCTCTTTCTACTACCGGCCAAGACAAACTGGCTGTGCTGTCGTTTAAACGGTGCAAGGCTTCGGTAATCTCTGGATGTAAAAAGTGCTCTCCATATAACGCGAGCATCTGACCTATTTTGACCACAGAACCTTTAAGTTTTCCAAGTTCATCTGCCAAATAAGCGGCTTGTTCCTTCATAAACTCCTGATTGCGAGAAGCTTTTTCTTCTTTACTTAAAAACAAACCACTAAAGCTATTACCTGCCCAACGTCTTCCTAAGTTTAAAGAAGTTTTGGCCATAGACAGACGACGGTCTAGACGAGAGGTTTTAAGCTCACTCATCTCATTATTTAAACGGCTTTGAGGTAAGTCTGTTTGTGGCGGTGTTGATGAAGATGAATTTGACATGTTTTAACCATATTGAAAACTAAAGCTGTATCGTGGATATGTGCCATTGCAACAGCGATATAAGTAATTAGGGTTAGTACGATTAAGATATTAAATTATAAGTGTTTTAAATCGCGACAGTTTTTCTTATCTGACAATCTTTTTTATTTGCTAATTTCTACTATGCGGCGTACCTAGCCTCTAGAGTAACATTCTTAATCTATTGACGCACTGACCTTTCAGTTTTAGTTACAATTAGTGCGATTAAATTTCAGTGATGCGGTTAGTACTATTTACCGATGCGATTAAGGCTATTTACTGAAGCGATTAATGCTATTCACCGATACGATTAGTGCTATAAAGTGTTTGTCTTAAAAGGCCCAATCTTTAAAATTAGGCCTTATGACAATCAAAGTATAGCCTAAACTTAATTAGCCACGGTTGAGCGCGCGGTAACCGATATCACGGCGATAGTGAGCACCGTCAAACTGGATAGAAGCGGTTACTTTTAAAGCTTCCTGCTGTGCATCGGCAATGCTCTCGCCTAAGGCGGTCACACAAAGAACACGGCCGCCATCTGTAACCACATGCTCGCCATCGGTTTTGGTGCCGGCATGGAATACTTTGGTGGTTTCATCACCGCCTAGAGCAGGTAGGCCTGTAATCACATCACCTTTAGAGGAGCTTTCAGGATAGCCTTTTGATGCCAATACAATGCCTAGCGCAGCACGTTCATCCCACTCAGCAGTTTTCGGCAAATTACCAGAGATACCTTGCTCGATAAGTTTCACCAGTGAGCTTTTTAGACGCATTAAAATAGGCTGAGTTTCTGGGTCACCAAAACGACAATTAAACTCGATAACATACGGGTCGTTGTTTTCGTCAATCATTAAACCAGCGTACAAGAAACCAGTATAAGGATGTTCGGCTTCTTTCATCGCTGTCACCACAGGTTGGATAACTTGGTCGATTACTTTTTGATGTACCTCATCCGTAACCACTGGTGCTGGCGAGTAAGCGCCCATGCCGCCGGTGTTAGGGCCAGTGTCACCTTCACCAACGCGTTTGTGGTCTTGGCTGGTGGCCATTGGTAAGATATTGTCGCCATCAATCATACAAATAAAGCTGGCTTCTTCACCTTGTAAGAATTGCTCAATAACAACACGGCTTCCTGCATCACCAAACTTATTATCACCAAGCATATCTTCAATAGCAGTATGAGCTTGTTCAATAGTCTCAGCCACAATGACGCCTTTACCGGCAGCAAGACCATCTGCTTTAACCACGATAGGCGCTCCATTCTCGCTAACATAAGCTTTGGCTGCTTCTATGTCAGTGAAAGCCTCATATTTTGCAGTAGGGATATTATTGGCTTGCATGAATTCTTTAGCAAAGGTCTTAGAGCCTTCAAGCTGAGCACAGTATTGAGTGGGACCCCAAGTTGCGATATTTGCTTTTCGACAGTCATCAACTAAACCTGCTACTAGCGGTGCCTCAGGACCTACAACAATAAGCTCCACCTTATTTTGACCACAAAAAGCAATTACCGCTTCATGGTCAGTGGTATCAAGGTCAATATTTTCACATTTTGGTTCAAGATTAGTGCCGGCGTTGCCATTAGCAACATACACGGTTTGCACATCTGTATCTTTAGCACATTGCCATGCCAATGCATGCTCACGACCACCTGAACCAATAATTAAAATATTCATATATATCCTTGTAAGCTTAATGAGGTATGTTGATTAATGGGAAAATAATTCAAAATATGCCAATTAATAGCGTAAATATAGAAAATGGCAACCTAAAAAAGTGGCCATATAAAAAGACACCGCATAAATTGACACACAGTATATGTGATAATTGAAATCATTTTATCAAAATCTGCCAGTTTGGGGCAGGTTTGTTGTCACCTATGTGGGTTATTGCTGTTTAATTGAAGAATATCAATGTTAAATCGGCAAAACAAACTAGCACGAATAATGAAATATATTCTATTTTTATTGAAAGGAGCGGTTTTATGTCAAAGATTTTAATTATGTTAGGGGTGGTGCTGGTCGTTCTAGGGGTAATATGGACTGTTTTTCCAGGTGCTTTTTCTTGGTTTGGTAAATTACCTGGCGATATTCGCTATGAATCTGGGAACACACGTGTCTATTTTCCCATTGTTACTATGATAGTGGTAAGTGTGGTACTGAGCATCCTGTTAAATTTATTCAGACGTTGATAGACAATAACTATTTCACAAATAAAGGCTGTTTTAAGAAATGCTGCCTTGAAATAAGGGGCGTTTAATTAGCGAAATGAATTTAGATATTCTGGTTAAGCATGGGATTTGTTTGGATAAGTAGATGCCATAGACAGTGCAATATGCTATATTACTGCGCTTTGTAATTTTCATTACAGTACCTCTCAGACTGTGTTTTCTTTAACTTCAGTGTAACTTCTAAAGCTGTAAACCGTAACTCAAGATGACTACCATGAGCGATATGATTGTTCTAGATCAAGTATACAAAAAATTCCAGACTCAAAAGGATGGTAAAACCCATTGGTTTACTGCTGTCGAGCCTATTTCATTGACCGTTAAACAAGGAGAAATCTTTGGCTTAATGGGATATTCAGGTGCAGGTAAATCCACCTTGTTGCGTTTAATGAATTTACTTGAGCGCCCTGATGGGGGAACCGTGACGATTGATGGCGAGGTTTTAACAGATTTAAACCCAAAACAGCTCCGAGTCGCGCGTCACAATGTGGGCATGATTTTTCAGCAGTTTAACTTAATGTCTAACAGAACTGTTTTTGAAAATGTCGCTTTCAATTTAAAAGTATCAGGTTACGCCAAAGGTAATATTTATGAGCGGGTCATGGAGTGTCTAGAGATTGTCAATCTAACTGACAGAGCCAATCATTATCCCGCACAGTTATCAGGTGGCCAAAAGCAGCGCGTTGGTATTGCTCGCGCCATTGCGCCAAACCCGAAAGTGTTGCTAGCAGATGAGCCTACCAGTGCACTAGACCCGTCAACCACACGAGCTTTATTGAGCACCTTAAAAGAAGTGAATGAAAAATTAGGGGTGACCATCGTTATAGTGACGCACGAAATGAGTGTTATTCGCCGTATTTGTAATCGTGCCGCTTTATTACATCAAGGTCATCTGTTAGAGGTCGCTGATATAATTGACGGTCAAATTATCGCCAAAACTGAAGTTGGCCGCGGCTTGGTTCAAGAGGATTAACAGATGCTAGCAATGAGTTATAACGATGCCACGGCCCGCCTATGGGAACTTCGTAGTGAAATTTGGCAAGCGACAATTGATACGTTTGTGATGATGGGTATCTCTACCGTTGCCGCTATTATTATTGGCGGTTTGTTCGGGATTTTCTT
>Ga0098065_1000998_pt1 | contig 11050 bp, 6 predicted proteins | sample 25_taG_FD_75062 | JGI IMG/M metagenome (GOLD analysis project Ga0098065, IMG submission 75062) | Marine viral communities from Cariaco Basin, Caribbean Sea - 25_WHOI_OMZ | ecosystem: Environmental > Aquatic > Marine > Oceanic | place: Caribbean Sea: Cariaco Basin | collected 2014-11-08 | reverse complement strand
TTTCGCCATTCTGAAAGGTCTCTGCGGGCAGCAGATGATACGAGGCACACTCGCATCGCCTCTTCCACTGAGAATTTATACTGTGGGTCGTGCAGGTAACGTCGTACAAGAATGCGCACTTCATCCGCAAGCTCTGGGCTACGAGAGACTGCTGCAACCATTGCCAAACCATTTAGGATGCCAACCAACTGGGATTTGTTTTCTATATTAGAGAGCGTGTAATTGCCCAAACGGAGAGCCTTAGCAGTCAACTCTGCATGATCAGACCTTACCTTGAAAATCATTGCGGAATTTACAAGGGTAATGAAAGAGGATGCATCAACATCCTCCCTATTAAGATCTTCATCTATAATGCGTACAAAATCTTCGGGCAGTGCATTGGGACTTTCTTCCGAGCCCTCAAGCGGTCCCGGATAGTACGGACGAAGAAAGGAAGAAGACTTGACCAGACTGTCCTTCCCTTCACCAAAGATCGTATCGCGCAACTCCCCTTCTACGATATTCTCTGAAAATTTATTACCAGCGATCATTAATCGACCGAAAAACTCTTCTTTGATTTGGGATGCTTCAACCAAATCGGGATTCCATCTTGGTTCAGTGCGCATGTCCGAAAGAGACTGCATGTAGTAGTGCTCAAAACGACTGGCAAACGCCCACTCGTAGATTCTTTTGTAGTCAATATCAGATTCGACAAGGATACGATGGATCAATCCAGCTTGTGCTAAAGAGGCTAACCTACGATAAAAAGGCGGATACTCCGACATCAAACGAGTTCTCGAAAGTTCACCGTCAACAAGAACAAACAAAGATGAGAAAAGCTTGAAATCACTCTTATCGCCGTCGAGGTTATCATCGCGAATACGATTGACCAGGCGTAACAAGATTGGCTCAATCTCTGGTCTCATTGGTAGCGTTCGTAAACCAACTTCGAATGCCCCTAGTCGGGAAATCATATCTCCATGAGAATCAATAAACTCGAAGGCGTTAGTTATCTCATCAGAGTCCAAATTATTGAGGGTGATTTCATCAGTCAAAGTAGAATGTGAAGATAACAGTAAGCTATAGAGAAACCCTTCGTACGGTCGCCATTCAGACAGATAGGTCAAAAATTTCCTACCGGCTCCGGCAGCGTAAGCCTGAATTGAGACGCTTCCATCGTAGGCGCCCACTAGTCTTCTGTAGTAATCGATCGAGTTAGGAACCAAAGACGAGATATCGCTCTCACCTGCGTCAACCTCACTTCGGATTATCCGCTCCAAATACACAGGAGTGTTGCGAATGTCGCAGTGGAAAATATCGACCTCATCATCCTCGAGTGGGCGCTGCTTAAGTATTTCTCTCCAACGCTCCTTCGCATCTTCTGGAAGGTTTACATCGGCACTCGACCGTTCTAACGAATCGATGCGTAAAGCGACATCGCTAGCGATAACATCGAAATCAGGCAAAATCATGCCTGATTCACCGGACCTCAGAATAATAGAGGGCCGCTCCCCCTCTTCAGCTTCGTTGGCGAGCAGGCAAACACGGCCGCTCTCATCAACGATTTCAGCATGGTCAGCGCCGGCTAGTATAGAGCGAACACTTTTAAACAACATAGTACGTTGGACAGTAAAATCGCTTTCCCCTAACACAATAATAGCTTCGGTCTTGAACCCTAATTCCTCATTGAATGTTCTATCATTGAGCAATGTCCGACGTATGAGCGGCGGAACATACTCTAGTGCCGCTTTAGCGAGAGTTGCTTTGGCCAGAGGAGAATTCGTCATTCTTCTCCCCCCTCGGTTATGTCAGTATCGGCCACTCGAAGCACCTGTTCTTTTTGCCATAAAACCAGCCACTCGTATAAATCAGGAAATCTTTCTTTAATAGGGGCCAAAATGCTTGCCTCTACCCAGCTCCAATATGCGTCAATAGTTGCCGGTTGCACCTCGTTTGGCGGGCTCAGAAGAAGGAGTATGTGCGAACCTCGACCAATCTTTATGGCATGATCAACATTTCCCGGAACCAATCTATGTGCCCAGCCTCGAAGGTCAACTTGACTCGCTAACCAGTTGGAGAACGTTGCAGCTTCTTCTAAATTGGCGCCGTCCCGCCAAAGTCGTTTAAGCACATTGATAAATGTCTTGAGTGTCGAATCGAGCCAGGGCGCTTCTTCGGGAAGTTGAAGCCAGTCACTCATTCGCACGTTCAAAATTGATTCGCGAACGGCCTTCAGTTCAGCTGTTTCGACAACTCTATTCTTCACTACCGCTGAGTCATTTACGCATTTTTCCAGTTCAGTAGCGTTTATAGGAATGAAAAAGTACCCTGCGCGTCTGAGTTGGGTACGACAATCCAGAAGATCATCATCCGAGATCAGAGAGGACCTAGACAAAGCGTCAAGAACATCTAAGGAAGACATTAGTGGCACTGTTGATCCATCACATTCAATGTTCGAGTGTTGGTTTAAGAATCTGTCGTCCACGACCGCAAAATCGCAGCCTGAAGCCAAAGCAACCATACTCAAAGTTGGATGTTCGGGGATCGATGGACCATCTTCTTTCTTACCAAAGTGGCCTCTGCTTCCAACTTCAATTTGCCCGATTTCTATCCGAGAATTCAAAGACGCTCGTATCCGTTCGATTAGGTTACGAACTCCATCAGTCGTGTGGTGATAAGCGATAAGGTCGTTCGCCTCCGAATGAGCTCTGGGGGATAGAACTGGTTTCAAACCGGCATTTGTAAGCTTTTCCAGAAATCCAAGATGTTGTAGATAACTTACAGCGAGCTCATCGAGATAAAGCACAGCCCCGTCGGAGATTGTGGGCTGATTTGGCCACGGCTTTTCTTTTAAATATAAAAATGCACGTGCTCGCTTCTCTTCTTTAACTGTAATCTGTCCTTTCTGCTTTAGCTTCTCAACAACTGCAAGACAACCGCTCAGCGAGTGACTGTGATCAGAAAGATTAGCCTCTTCCTCCATCAAGCTCGATAGTCGATGAACCGGCGCGGGACGCACAACGATGTGCTGGGTGTCATCATCTTCTCGTACCATCTCGGCCTCAGCGATCAGCGCCGCGAGAGCATCTCCAACCTGGTTTGCCAAGTCGCTATTTGGAACCGAAGTTGGATTAAACTTTTCAAGCTTGCCAATTGCCAGCAGGTCGCGTATTTGCAGCGCATCAGCTACGCGACTCGGTTGATGAAAAGCGGCCTTTTTGCGCTCTTCAAGAAGCCATCCCAAAGTTGAATGCGGGATAAGTATCTTTTGAAAGGCATCGAGCGTCACATCCAGAATTTCAAGGAAGCTCAAGGTCAACAAAGCTGTCGTATCCAGGGCGACTTTTTTGCCAAGGATATCGAATTCCTGTGGGGGGCGTTTGCCGCTGAACGCCGGAATACCGTTTCTCCTCCTGAGATCTGTTTCGGAGGAATTTGCCAAAGCGGGCAAACTAGTGTGATCAATTAGTGTTCGATTCAGCGAATTTGCCGCCAAAAAAATTGGAATCTTTCCTTTTAAAAAAAGCTGCAAAACATCCGATTCACGGCGATCCCAATCTGGTTTGCTATCGACAATATCCTTGATACTCACCCGTTGGAGCGGGCCTGTATCATCAGAGAGCCGTGCTGCCCGCTCTAACCAAAGAATCACAGCAGGCTCGGATTCCCAACCTTCGGTTGTTGCCATGAAATACGCAGCAGCCAAGATAGCTGCATTATCCCCGTCTTTAGACACAGCCTCGTAAACAAGGTCTTTTGCATGAGGTGACCCTACGCGGAGTGCCAGTTCGGCCATCTCCATAAGTTCTTGCGCACTAAGGTTCGCTTTGTCTTGAAAGACGTTTGTAATCTGGGCGGAAACGGAGTTCCAATCTCCCATGGTGATACTGAGATTAACTTTTAGTCTACGGTAGTTCGGATGACTTGCTTGGTCACCGATTTCGGCCAGCTTTTGGCGAGCCTCAATGAGAGCTCCCTCATTGTATAAGCCCCACGCATATGACATTTGTAAATGGTTTGATTGTCCCAGAAGATCTAAATTAGTCCTCAAAAAATCAACAAGAGCCTTTGAATTATCCGTATTGTTGAAAGCATGAACGAGCCGCTCGGCATCTTTGACCGCTCGGGTTTGTTCAAATAGCTTCCTGCCATATTCGCATAGATCTTCCCAGTGCTGGTGTTCCTCCATCGCAGCGACGAGATTAATTAGATCCCCCAGATCCTTAGTAGACTCGTATTGCTCAATAAGAGATGAAACTGGATCCTGCCCCTGCGCCGACGCTATTATAAGCCTTAGGCCTTTCTCCTCTTCGCAAGAGATTCCTTTTTCGGCAAGTTGGTCAAGCACCGCATTAGCTTTACTGATCAGGCCAGCTTTTGCGAAAAGTTCGATCTGCCTAAACCACAAAAGCTTCGGGTCAACGAAGGAGGCAAGCTTATCCTGATGGCGGACTAAATAGTCAGCAGCGTCTTCTGCAGTAGCTTTAGAAAACGCCAGTGCAAGACGCGCTAACGCACCTTCGACCGTGACACCACCATTGATCGTTTCATTCCGATCAATTTCTCGTTCAACCGCATTGCGATCCAAATCAATCCCAAAGTTAATCGCATATGGCACGAAAGCCAGAGCGGTACCCAGATCACGGAGTTTGTCTTCCAATCTGGAATGTCCGTGCGCACTCAATTTCGGATCGCGTAGTTCGAGCCAAAGCGCAAATTCATCAGAAAGCTGGGCGGCACGAAAACAATTGAGATGGTTGGCAGCATCAACAGCTTTAAGAAATCCATCAATCGCGGCACGGCGCGTTTCGATTGAACCCGCATCAGAAGCCAGTGGGAAGGTATTTGATTCGAAAGGAACCTGGGATAAGAGAACATGCCTCAAGGCCAACGGCACAGTCGCAGCTAACGATGTTATCGCCGTCATATGAAGCAGAAGCGGACTCTGTTCGAAATCTGACGGAGTTATCCTTTCAGCACTATGCACTGCTTCATCCCACAAGGCCAACTGAAGCTGCTGAGAGAGAAGGAAAGTCTTACCGTCTGAATCGAGGCTATCGACAGTAAAACCAGCATCTACCATCCATCGAAGCGCACCTTCAGAGCCGTCATGGTAGGCAGTTATCATCAAACCAGCCGAACGTGAGCTAGCTGAATTTATGCTGGCGAGTTTCTGAAGGGCAGAAGCTTTATCTCCTTTTTGGGAAAACAAAAATGCTTCAGCGACGTTATTTTCAGCACTCTCCCCTAGATTGTTAGCTACTTCCAAAATTTCTTCAGCTCGATCGAGATGATCTGAACGCGAAAGTAGTCGAGCGCACCAGGCTAAAGCAAACATTCTGGTCTTTACCGAGCCGGAGGAGAGCTCACCCGCACAAAGCTGGTTACCTAATCTTAAACTGAAACTGAATTGATCAAACTCAGGGAAGTGACGAGCCTTGCGCAGTTGTTCAAGAAGCTCCTCAATTTTTTGATCAACCAGCTCTGCAGGAACGTTTGCCTCCTGGAAAATATTAACGTCACCACCAGCGATGATATTTGTGGAATCATCACCGGCGGAGATTGTCTGACTACTTTTCTTTCCAATCACTCTTATTGACCTGTGTCCCGATATTTACGTCTCTGCCTGACTGGATATTTGTAGCCCCATCGCCTGACCGAATTGATTGGGTGGATGCCGTTTCCTTTTTCCGAAAGATGACACGGAATATCCACGTAAGGAGTAGCAAACCACCGCCCGAGAACAACCACTCTTTGTTCTCAGATAGAAACGAAATAGCTGTGTCCAAAGAACTCCTCCACATTATCCAATTAGTGAAACTCCACGCCTTCTAAAAAATGTGCTCCGTCGAACGTTAGCACATTCGTGTACACCTCTGTGGATTCGACGCTCCGATGCCCGAGGAGTTGGCTCACAAACTTCAAAGGCCGCCCGTGCAGAAGCAGGTGCACCGCAAAGCTGTGCCGAAAGGTATGGCACCCGATCTTGAACGGCGGCTCTCCCCCAACTTGGTCGATCAGCCGATCGATATTGGCGCTGACCGCCTGGCGCGTGATCGGAAAAATCCGTTCGTCCTTCCGAAACTTCCCCATCCACAGGTAGCTCTGGATCCGGGTCTGGAAGTCCCGGTCGAGGATCGGAATGAAGCGTTTGGGGGACCGTTGCAGGCTGCGTTTGCTCGGCCGCCCTGCCCCTTGCTTGAGCGTCTTGAGGACCACCCCGAAGTCGTAGCCGTCATCAATGAAACTCGCCGGCGTGATCGCCAGCACCTCGGAGACCCGGGCGCCGGTGCACCACATCAGATCCAGGATCAGCCGGTGCATGGGGTGGGTTTCGGCCTCCAGCAGCGTCAGTACCTCGGGCTTGAGCAGGTACCTGGGCATGGTGTCGAGGGTTTCCAGCAACAAGGGCCGCTTATCGATGAGTCGGTCCCAATCGATGGTCACCTCGGTGATCGGAAACGACACCAGGGGGCGCTCCTGAAACCCGAGCGAGCGCTTGTTTGGGCGTGGGCGCGGAAATGATCGCGCGCTGGTGATGGATTTTGACATTTCCCCTCCGGGGTTCTGTCAATTTTCAGGTGGAATTACAGGCCCGGCCTAGCGACCTCTTCCGACCCTTTCAGTATGGCAAGCGCCGGAAAAACCGCAAGAAATCAGGGCCGGTTGACGAACTATAGCCAATTGTTAAACTGTCTACTATTTGCACAATGCTCCAAGTTGGGCAATAATTGACCAGGAGATTGGGAAGCCGACGTCGTCGCTAGCATGTACTTCGCAAGCAGAGACTCCCCAGTAGGTCTGACGACCTCAAAGGAGGCACTGTGTCACCATGCTGCGATTTCGTCGTGGGGAATTCGGGTCATTCTCATACATCTCACCAACGTCAGCCTGGCGCCGCCTTCAGGGCGTATTGAGGGTGCTTCTTCAAGGCGGCCATAGTCGGTGTCGCCACCCTGGGTCATTCTGCAGGTGTTTGCCTGCGGGTGGCCTCGTATGACTTTTTCGATCGACCAGGTCAACCAGCGGACGGTCCGTGCAGCCTCATTGACGCCATGTCAGCGAAAAACTGAGCGCGATTTTCGCATTGCCACCGATTTCCGCGTTGTCCAGATGCTCAAGCATCACCACCCTTGTGAGTTCCACTCTCTCGCGGAGTACTATCACGCGGCCTTACTTGAGGGCGAGCCGGCCGTCAGTCGGTATGTGCCGCAGCCATTCCTGGTGAAAATCGGCAAACGCCGATACGTGCCGGATTGCTATGTCGTTCGTGATGGACAAGTGGATGTGGTGGAGCTCCGCCCCAGAGCGGAATTTGACGAAGACCGCCGAAAAGCGCTGGAGACTTTTTTTCAAAGTCAGCGGATGCGCTTCGTGGTTATCCCTAACGAAGCTGTCCTGTCCAGAGCGACCGAGGCCTCCAATTGGCTCCTGATCCTTCAGACCCTGATCTGTCACCGTGAACTCGATACTGCCCAATGGGAACGTGAGCTGTTTGATCAAATATACCGAAGTGGCGGAACCTGCTTTGGGGACTGGGTTCTACGAATCGATCGCGAGACCTCCCGCTACCACGAAGTGGCCCTACTGCGTCTGCTGCATACCGGTAAGCTGCTCGCCAATCTGACCGACCATCGCTTCGGCTATGACACGGAGTTAAGGCCTTGCTGACGTGGCGAATGCGAATTCAAATGCAGCCACGATTGGCGGAAATGGCGGCGTGGCCTTCGCTGGATCCTGCACTGATACCGAAGCAGCGCCGGGGTGCGTATCTACGTAACACCCGTATCGTCAGTAAGGTGCTCAAAGGAGAGCGTCTCGCGACAGTGGCCAAAGCGGAAGGGTTGAGCGCAGGACGGGTCACACAACTGTTGAACCGGTGTTTGGGGGGGCCGGCTGAGGCGCCTCCTGCCCTGTGGCAGGGGCTGGTCCCTCATCAGGTTTTGCCGACGGATGCATGGGAAGCATCGGGGCGCGGACGTTTCGCGCAACTTCTCCAGCAGGTCCCGGGTTTACGAGCTGGACTCGATGAGATGTTGCTGGCTCGCCTCAAGGACAAACCCTGGGCCGAGGTGCCCTCCCCGGCCACCTACCATGCCTTGTTTAAGAATCTCCTGGCTCAGGCAAACTGGCCGCTGGACACGTACCCGTACACCACGGCCTCGTTAGCCTACGAATCCGTGCGTCGCGACCTGAAGACCCGATGGGTGTTTTTCTGCCAGGCGCGAAAATCACGCCGCAAGGCATTCAAGACCAAGCCAACAGTCAGCAGCGATCGACGACTCTATGATCGAATCGAAATCGACGAGCAAATTGTCGATTGTGAGCAGTCCACAGCCGGAATTGAACTCAACGTCGGGGAAGGTTTGCCCCCACTGCGTCTGTCTCGTCTGACCTTGCTGACGGCCATCGATGCAGCAACCGATTGCATTCTGGGCTTTCAGCTCGCGTTAACCCGACATCCTCAGCAAGATGACCTGCTCGCGTTGCTTCAGCAATGCGTGACTCGTTGGCCGCCCCGTGAGCTTGCCACTGAAGGCCTTGAGCTCCCGGTCGGTGCGGGCTTCCCGAACACGATGGAGGGGCTGCCGCTACCGCTGCCACGTGAAATTGCGCTCGACAATGCCTGGATGCATCACGCACAGAGTGTCGAGCTATTTGCAACCCAGGAACTGGGAGCGACTCTGAGCTTTGGTCGCCCAAGATCCCCGACTGTCCGCCGCATCATAGAGACGACCTTTGCACGGCTCAACCATCGGCTCAGCCACCGTCTGGCCTCCACCACCGGCTCCAGTGTCACCGACCCAAAGCGTGAATCCCCCAAAAACCGAAAGCAGGTGCCCATGATGTCATTGCCCAGTTTCGAGGACGCGCTTTACGTGATGCTGGCCGAGACCAACCATCGACCCCGGCCTCATTTGGCGGCTGCTACACCGTTGGATGCCGTCCGGTACCAGGCCGGGAATAGCTACCTGGTAAGCGTTGACGATCACCAGCGATCGTTGTGGAATCCGTTTCGGGGGCTCAAAGAGGTGGTGGTTCATGACCGCGCTGACCCCAAGCGCAAACCCTACGTGAACTTTGAGTACCTCAGGTACAAAGGTGCCGGCTTGCTGGCAGTGCCAGCCTCCGAATCAAAGGTGTTGGTCGCCTTTGATCGTCGGGATGTTCGGTATTTGGAGGTCAGTCGGCTCAACGGCCAAGTGCTGGGCACACTATATTGTCCTGGCAGCTGGCTATCTCACCCCCATAGCATTGCTACCAGGCGGCATCTCTGGCAAAAGTGTCGCCAGTTGATTCGGGCTAGCCTGGACCCGCTGACGGACTATCTTCACCAACAGCGCAATCAACTGAATCATCCGACGGAGGTAGCGCAGTTTCTGCGAACGTACCAGGAGTTCGTCGGCGGATTTGGTTTACCAACCTCCCTTTGGCCTCGGACTCTTAGCGGTCCCGAGGGCAGAATAGACTCCAAGACAACAGCGCCCACCACGCCGGTACCGAAACCGGGGAAAACTTCCGGCCAGCCTACCCGACGTCGATACTGGTCGCTCCAACTTAACCCGGGAGGTCAGTCGTGACGGCGCACAGCCTGTACGCTCCGTCCGCTCACCCTTTGCTGGAGTTAAAGGCCGTCCAATTCCAAACTCCAGCCTTCCAGCAACTGGTGGAGACGCTCACAGAATGGCTTTGGGGAGGTGCCACCGGCGGCTTTATTGTCGGTGCACCACGCATCGGCAAAAGCTGGGCGGCCAGGAGTCTCGAGAATCGGCTACAGCTGCGCGATGGCCGTGCCGTGCCGGTGTTTTACATGTCCATAGTCGATCGCGACAACAAAACGGTGGCAGAAATACCGCGACGAGCATGCATTGACCATCAGCTCCCAAGCGGAGGTCATCTCAACGCCGACCGATTGACTGAGCAATTTCTGGCTTATGTTTGTGATGTGCAGGTTGAGGCGAACGTTCGCACCGCCGTGTTGATCGTGGATGAGTTTGACCATTTAACACCGCGGCAGTTCAACGCGTTCGCAGAGTTTTACAATCGCCTCGACCAGTTACACCGAACGATGATGACGATTTTTATTGGGAACACGGATGAAGCCATGGGGTTGCTAGGGCAGATGACTGGCGAAAAATACCGGCGAATCCGGGGGCGTTTTTTCAAGCGCTTCGGTGAATTCCATGGCATTCAAAATCGCCAGGAACTCATCTATCTCATGAATCAGTACGACGCCCTTCGCCACCCGGAGGAAGGGCCAACATACACAGCCGCGTTTCTGCCCGAAGCGGTGAATACGGGCTGGCGTCTGAGCATGCTCGCAAAGGATCTCTGGCGAATCTTCGCCGAGATCGCTAACGAACACGACATCGATTCCTGGGGGCTGGAATTTGTCACCGGCACTCTGAATATCCTCATTACAGACCTTCTGCCTCGCTATGGATGGGACAATGTCGAAGATGAGCTTTTGAGGGAAGCGGTGCTTATGACCCATGTCGCAGACGACTTCGTCCATGCCCTGAAAGTCAGCCCCTCAAAGTAGACGAGTAGAATATGGCGATTGAAGGTCCACCCACCGGAATAAAACTCAACGAGGGGCTGGCATGGTCCCATTCCCTGGAGAGCGAATATGCCATCGCCCGGCGCCGCCTAGTCTCCAATCCCCTTCTTGCCATTGGCACGATCATGGGCATGCCGACTTGCCATCGAAACTCCGAGTCCGTGGAATTTGAAAAGGCGTTGCCGATAGATATGCGCAGCAAGTTCACCAGGCAATGCCCCCATTGCGCGCGAAACCTCTTTCATCCAGTCCTGTATCAGCTGGCGAGTATCGAACGATGCCCTATTCATAGAACACCGCTCACTGAGTGCTGCCCAATCTGTAACCTCAAGTGGTTTGACGCCTTACGAACGAAAGACATCAACTGTCCGCAATGCAGGTCGTTCCGTAAGCGTCCGGCCATCACACCTTCTCAGGTATAGCCGGCATCCAGTTGTGGGGCAATAGCTCGTCAATGGCGTTGTTTTTCTGTGTCGGCAGCCGGGTCAGCACATCCTTCAGGTAGGCATA
>Ga0098065_1000994_pt1 | contig 11084 bp, 9 predicted proteins | sample 25_taG_FD_75062 | JGI IMG/M metagenome (GOLD analysis project Ga0098065, IMG submission 75062) | Marine viral communities from Cariaco Basin, Caribbean Sea - 25_WHOI_OMZ | ecosystem: Environmental > Aquatic > Marine > Oceanic | place: Caribbean Sea: Cariaco Basin | collected 2014-11-08 | reverse complement strand
GCTCCGACAGAGCCGTATCGCTGACACTCCGTGCCAGCATAAGGCCGCCGACCATGGCTGACAGGATCAGAAAGCTGCGTTCTTCCCGCTTGTCCTGTTCCAGCCCACCCTGAATCAGCGTCAGTCGGTCATGCACAATCCGGTCTGTGGTCTCACTGGGTCGGCCAAGCTGGCCCAGTTCTGCTGATACGGTGGGTAGTGCACAACCCTGACCGGGGGAATCCCGATGGGCGCGGGAAAGATACCGGGTGATCAGTGTTGCCAGAGGTGTTGCGGTCTCATGGACCCGGGCGGTCTCTTCGTCCATTTGACGGGCCGCTTCCTGGAGGGCCGATTCGACCAGGTCGTCCTTTGACCGGAAGTGAGCATAAAAGCCGCCATGGGTGAGTCCCAGGGTCTTCATAAGCGGCTGCAGGCCGGTGTTGCTGATGCCCTGTTCCCGGAATTGCCGGGCAGCTTCGGCAAGTATACGTTGGCGGGTTTTCTCCTTCTGGTCGGGAGAGTAACGCATCGGAAGCCTCCTGGAATCGGGTTTGCCGCGGGCTAAGTACGCCCGCGGCCTGGATGCCGACATGCTACACCGAAAGCCGGGGCCGGTCAGTGCCTGGCGGGCACCGACAATAGCTATGCATCGGCGGAAGACCGTTCCAGCAGGGTTGCCACGCCCTGACCACCACCCACGCACTGAGTGGCAATGGCGTAGCACCCTCCGGTACGCGCCAGCAGCGAGGCCGCCTTGCCCGTTATCCGGGCACCGGTGGCGCCCAATGGGTGGCCAAGGGCCAGCGCACCCCCGTCAAGGTTAACCCTGTCCCGGGGCATGTTTAGTTCCTGCAGACACGCGATGGCCTGGCTGGCAAACGCTTCGTTGATTTCCATCAGGTCAATGTCATCGATTGTGAGACCGCTGCGTTCCAGAACCTTACGGGTGGCATACACGGGGCCCATGCCCATGATCTCCGGCGGGCAGCCGGCCACCGCAACAGCTCGTATCCGAGCGAGTACGGGCAGGTGATACTGGTCCGCAAAGGTTCGGGTGCAGACCAGGACGGCAGCGCTGCCATCGGTCAGCGGGGAAGAGGTGGCCGCAGTGACCGATCCTTCGAAAGCCGGCGGCAGTCCGGCCAGGGTCTCCAGGTTGGTTCCAGGCCTGATGCAACCATCTTCCCGGACCTCGCCATCAGGCGTTGTCAGGGGGACGATTTCGTCCGCCAGGCGCCCCCCGTCACGGGCGGCAGCCGCTCTGGCATGGGAGTCAACGGCCATCTGCTCTTGTTCCAGCCGGCTGACGCCATAGCGGCGGGCCACCTCCTCAGCAGTGAAGCCCATGGGCATATAGGCCTGTGGGTAGTGCTCCATAAGCTCAGGATTGGGGCAGTTGCTGAAGCCCCCCATGGGTACCCGGGTCATGGATTCGACGCCGGCGCAGAGGAAGGCGTTACCAGCGCCCAGCATCAGCTGGCCGGCCGCATAGTGAATAGCGGCCATGGAAGAGCCACAGAACCGGTTGATGGTGGCGGCTCCCGGAGTCTCCGGAAAACCGGCCCGGAAACTGGCAATGCGGGCAAGGTTGTTGCCCTGTTCGCCCTCGGGGTAGGCGCAGCCCAGAATGACGTCTTCCAGTAATGAGGGACTGAGATCCAGCCGGCTGACCAGGCCGCCCATGACCTGGGCGGCCATGTCATCCGGGCGCAGGTTGACGAGCTGGCCTTTGCGGGCGAAATGAAAAGGCGACCGGGCGTAGCCGGCTATTACGATGTTGGTCATTCTGGTGCTCCTGGCGTTCCATCAATGGTTAAATTACAACCATCATATTATAGTCGTAATATAACGGACGCAAATCCTTTTTGATCAGGCAATGGGGCAGGTTCCACGGTTATTAGTGCAGCGTTCCTGTTGGTGTCTAAAAAAGAAGTACAGGCGCAGGCATGCTGGGCATACTGCGGTCCAGGGACTGGCCGCCTATATCCTTGAGCACCAGTGCGGGCAGGTCACCAATCCGGGTCAGCTCATGGGCTTGGGTCAGGTAGCTGCCTTTCGCGACCCGCAGGATGCCATACTCATGCACAAAAATGGCATTTCGTGTCACCGGGGTTGAACTCCCGTTAATCGGTGCAATAGTTAAGAGAGATTTCCCCGAAGCCATCTTTCCGGGCAGACTTCCGACCAGAATAGACAAGAAATCGGTGGCCGGGGCCCGGCCAGATTACGCCTTCACGCATTTGACGATCGGAAAAGGAGGCAACACATGTCGAATGACGGTATCAGCAACGACAGTTACAACACCCTCTCCACCCTGGATGTGGACGGCAAAACCTACCACTATTACAGCCTTCCCAAGGCGCAGGAGGCACTGGGCGACCTGGGCAAGATGCCTTTTTCCCTCAAGGTGCTGACGGAAAACCTGCTGCGCTTCGAGGATGGCGTAACGGTAGAGAAAAAACACCTGGAGGCCATGGTGCAGTGGCTCAAGGATCGCCGTTCCGACACCGAGATCCAGTTCCGCCCGGCGCGGGTGCTGATGCAGGACTTTACCGGTGTGCCCGGGGTGGTGGACCTGGCGGCCATGCGTGAAGCAGTCAAGAAGGCTGGCAAGGACCCGGCACTGATCAACCCCCTGTCGCCGGTGGACCTTGTGATAGACCACTCGGTGATGGTGGACAAGTTTGGTGACGCGTCGGCCTTCAAGGACAACGTGACTATCGAGATGGAGCGTAATCAGGAACGTTATGAGTTCCTGCGCTGGGGCCAGCAGGCCTTTGACAACTTCCGTGTGGTGCCGCCGGGTACCGGTATCTGCCACCAGGTCAACCTGGAATACCTGGGCAAGACCGTGTGGCACAAAGAACAGGGGGGCAAGACCTTTGCCTATCCGGATACCCTGGTAGGCACCGACTCTCACACCACCATGATTAACGGCCTGGGCATCCTCGGCTGGGGTGTGGGTGGTATCGAGGCGGAAGCCGCCATGCTGGGCCAGCCGGTATCCATGCTGATTCCCGAAGTGGTGGGTTTCAAGATCACCGGTAAGCTCCGTGAAGGCATCACTGCCACCGACCTGGTACTGACGGTCACTGAAATGCTTCGCAAGAAGGGCGTGGTGGGCAAGTTCGTGGAATTCTACGGCGACGGCCTCAAGGACATGCCGGTAGCCGACCGCGCCACCATTGCCAACATGGCACCGGAATATGGTGCCACCTGCGGGTTCTTCCCGGTGGACGAGCAGACCCTGACCTACATGAAGCTGACGGGGCGCGATGACCATCAGCTGGAACTGGTGAAGGCCTACGCCAAGGCCCAGGGTCTGTGGCGGGAGCCGGGCCACGAGCCGGTATACAGCGACACCCTGGAGCTGGACATGGGCGACGTGGTCGCCAGCCTGGCCGGTCCCAAGCGGCCCCAGGATCGTGTCCCACTGACCAAGATGAAGTCGGCCTTCGAGCTAGTCATGGAAACCGCCGAGGGTCCGAATCAGCTTCGCGAGGAGAAATGGGAGTCTGAAGGTGGCCAGACCGCCGTGGGCGTTGAGGACAGCTACGAGCACCATGCGAGCCAGCCCCTGAACCTGGACGGCGAGGAATCCCGCCTGGATCCGGGTGCGGTGGTGATTGCGGCCATTACCTCCTGTACCAATACCTCCAACCCCAGCGTGATGATGGCTGCCGGCTTGATTGCGCAAAAGGCAGTGGAAAAAGGCCTGAGCACCAAGCCGTGGGTGAAGACTTCGCTGGCACCGGGCTCCAAGGTAGTTACTGACTACCTGAAGGTTGGTGGTTTCCAGGATGACCTGGACAAGCTGGGCTTCAACCTGGTGGGTTATGGTTGCACCACCTGTATCGGCAACTCCGGCCCGTTGCCGGAGGCAGTGGAAAAGGCCATTACCGACGGTGACCTGACCGTGGCTTCGGTACTCTCGGGCAACCGGAACTTTGAGGGCCGGGTGCACCCACTTGTACGGACCAACTGGCTGGCGTCACCCCCGCTGGTGGTTGCCTATGCCCTGGCGGGTAATGTGCGCGTGGACCTTACCAAGGACCCGCTTGGTACCGACAAGGACGGTAACCCGGTTTACCTGAAGGACCTCTGGCCCAGCCAGCAGGAAATTGCCGAGGCGGTAGAAAAAGTGAAGACCGACATGTTCCGCAAGGAGTACGCGGAAGTGTTCGACGGAGACCAAACCTGGCAGTCCATCAAGGTGCCGGAGAGCAAGGTGTACGAGTGGTCGGACAACTCCACCTACATCCAGCACCCGCCTTTCTTTGAAGGTCTCGGACCGGAGCCGGATGCCATCGAGGATATCCGCGATGCCAACATCCTGGCGTTGCTGGGTGACTCGGTGACCACCGACCATATTTCACCCGCAGGCTCCTTCAAGGCCGATACACCGGCCGGGAAATACCTGCAGGAGCACGGGGTGGAGCCGAAAGACTTCAACTCCTACGGTTCCCGTCGTGGCAACCACGAAGTGATGATGCGGGGTACCTTTGCCAACGTCCGTATCCGTAACGAGATGCTCGATGGCGTGGAAGGTGGATTCACCAAGTTCGTGCCCACCGGGGAACAGATGGCCATCTACGATGCTGCCATGAAATACCAGGAGCAGGGCACGCCACTGGTGGTTATTGCCGGCAAGGAGTACGGCACCGGTTCCAGCCGTGACTGGGCTGCCAAGGGTACCCGTCTGCTGGGGGTCAAGGCCGTGGTGGCTGAGTCCTACGAGCGCATCCACCGCTCCAACCTGATCGGTATGGGGGTAATGCCCCTGCAGTTCCCGGAGGGTGTGGATCGCAAGAGCCTGAAGCTGACCGGTGAGGAGACCATCAGCATCGAAGGCCTGTCCGGCGATATCCAGCCGGGCCAGAGCCTGAAGATGACGGTCACCTACAAGGATGGCTCAACCGATACCTGTGATCTCAAGTCCCGCATTGATACGGCTAACGAGGCGGTGTATTTCCGCCATGGTGGCATTCTCCACTATGTGGTGCGGGAGATGATCAAGCAGGCATCGTAGGTTCTGTCAGTAATGTTGCTTTAACTCTCCAGGCTGGCGGCGTACTTGCCGCCGGCCGCCTTTCATGCGAGGCTCTCGGCTGAACACGCTGTTGTTTCCGAGGATAAGCATGACATCCCCCCGATCCCGCAACGAAATCAGGGCTTCCCTGAACCTGGAAACCTCCCGTATAGGCTGGCGCGAACTGCAGACCTACTATGCGCGTGGCCATGTTGTACGTGTGTCGCCGGAACTGGATCTGCTGGATGTGGCAGCGGAGCTGACGGCGGACAACAAGGCCCAGTTCCAGCACTGGATGAGCCAGGACCAGGTGGGCGACGTCAGTCCCGACCTGGCCCGTACCTGGTATGACCGGGAAGCTGAACTCTGGGCGGTGGTCGTGGCACCGTGGGTGCTGGTCCAGGACCGGCACGACAGGAAATTGCACTGAGCATGCCATGAAGCTGCACTACTTCCACGGTCGCTCGCCCCTGCACTCGCTGGTGCTCTGGCAGGGCAAGCGCCGCCTCGAGCTCCACATCAAGAAGGTGTCTGGTGGCATCTGGTCCGTGCTGGTTCTGGCAGGCGGGCCGGATGGCCAGCCCGACGTCACTCGTTGTCGGGGGCCCTACCCTGATCGTGAGAAAGCCGAAGCGGCGCTGCGACAACTTGCCGGCAATCTGCTGGAGCAGGGGTACAGTCCCAGCCGTGATGAGCCGGTTCAGTGGACCGTCTGCGCCCAGCGCCTGGCCAGGGACCTGCGCCAGCAGGCCGAAGCAAATCAGGGCCACTACCGGTTCGATCCGGAACAGCCCGAACCTACGCTCTGACCCTGAACCCTTCCGTTTACCCGATAAGAGACTGCCATGCTGGCCGGTGCCCTGCTGATCCTTCTGCCATTATTTCTTGGCTTCGCCGTTCCACTGAATAACCGTACCGTGATGACAGCGGTTCACCACAGTGTGGATGGACTGGTGTATTTTATCCTGGCCCTGCTGGGTGTTGGCCTCGGCCAGATGGAAGGGCTGGGCCTGCAATTGGCGGCCATGGCGGCACAGGTGGGTGTGCTGGTGACCGGGCTGTTGGTGTTGAACCTTGCAGGTCTGTGGCTATGGCACCGTTGGCAACCCATGCACGTCGAAACCGGCACCGCCAGCGGTGCGACCAGTTACCGGCGCCTTTTCCTCGCTGCGGCGAAGCCGCTGGCGGCTGTGATGGCAGGCTTGCTGGCAGGCTGGTTCCTGCTGCCGGCCCTTGACTGGGTCGAAGACCTTGCCACCTGGGCCCTTATGTTGCTGCTGTTCCTGATCGGCCTTCAGCTCCGTAACGCTGGCCTCTCCCTTCGGCGCCTGCTGCTGAACCGGCAGGGTCTTGGCATTGCGGTATCCCTCTCAGTCAGTTCGCTGCTGGCGGGGGTACTGCTCTCCCCGGCGTTGCAGGTGCCTATGTTCCAGTCCCTGGCCCTGGCGGCCGGGTTTGGCTGGTATTCGCTGTCTGGTATTGTGATCGGTGACGCGCTCGGGCCCGCCTGGGGTGGGGTGGCCTTCCTCAATGACGTCATCCGGGAGATCATCGCCCTGGCACTTATCCCGGTGATCATCGGGCGGCGACCCGCTATGGCAATCGGTTATGGCGGGGCTACTGCGATGGATTTTACGCTGCCGGTCATTCGCAGCAGTGGTGGTCTCGACTGTGTGCCGGTGGCCATTGCGTCCGGATTTATTCTGTCGTTCCTGTCGCCGGTGCTGATGGCGTTGTTCCTGTCTCTGATATAAACGACGATCCATCATGGGGCGGTTCGGCTTGCCTTTCTGTGGTCGACGGGTACATGATCTGCGCTGGTCCGGGACTGCCTGGAACCCGTTCGGGAAGGGATAATCGCCCTGAAACAGGAAAACGGAAATTGTGTGATGGCGTCACAAACCTTGCTGGCCGCTCAGCCCATCTATAACCGCGACAGTGAAATGGAAGCTGTGGAGCTGCTCTACCGAAATGACCTCGGCCAGAGTGCGCTTGCGGTGGGTGAGCAGCAGGCGACCAGTGAATTGCTCTTCAACTACTGCACCGGCATCACCAACCATACAACCCATTACGGCACGCGCGCCTACATCAACGTGTCCGCCGACCTGTTGCTTTCCGGTATTGTACTGCCGGTGGACCCCGACAGGGTTATGGTTGAACTGGTGGAGCGCATTGACCCTACGCCCGAACTGGTGGCGGCGGTGCGTCAATGGTTTGACGCCGGGTTCCGCTTTGCGCTGGATGACTTCGCCTTCGATGAAGACTGGGCGCCGCTGCTGGAAATGGCAGATGTCATCAAGGTGGACGTTTCCCAATTCACTCCGGAAGCCGTGGCGGAACACAAGCATCGGCTGGCCCATCTGCCGGTTCGCTGGCTGGCGGAAAGGGTTGAAGACCAGGAAACCCGTGACCGGTACCTGGCCATGGGGTTTGATCTGTTCCAGGGTTACTTCCTTGCCCGCCCGAAGCTTATCTCGGGACAGAAAATGACCGCTTCTGGTATCCAGTTGACCCGGTTACTGGCATTGCTCTATCAGCCAGATCCGGATATTGGTGAACTCACCCGTGTATTGTCCCAGGATCCCGACCTTTCCCTGAATCTCGTCCGCATCGTTAACAGTCCGCTTTACCGCGGTTCGGGCAAGATTTCATCGGTGAGGGAAGTGGTTATCCGGCTAGGGCTGACCAACCTGCGTCACTGGGTGTCGATGCTCAGTGCCATGCGGACGGTCAACAAGGAACAGGCCCGGCTGGTACTGATACGGGCCCACGTCTGTGAATCCCTCGCAGAGCGGGTGAGGGTCAACGCCCCTGACCGGGAGGAGGCTTTCCTTACCGGGCTACTGTCCGGCGCGGAGATCATGCTGGGGGTGCCCGCCGATGAGTTTATTGACACCATTGACCTGCACAACGACATCCGCAAGGCCATTCTGCACCGCAAGGGCAGCCTGGGGCGGGTGCTGCGCCTGGCGATCACCCTGGAACACGCCGTGGCCATGGGCACCGACCTGGACAAGTGGGACACGCGCCTGCTCAGGATCTATGATCAGTCCGCCAGCCGGGTTCAGCGGCTTATCCGTGAACTCCATGCCCCTGCGTAAGCGAATATACGATCCCGACATCCAGATTTCCTGATTCTGCGTAAAACGCGTACAGATTATTAAAAGTTCGTTATATCAATATAGCGAGCTCGCGTGATTTACAGGCAGGTAAGGTCCTTGGTATCCAGAATTCTCCCCGGCGGGCAGCGATGGCTGTTGGCTACTGCGTTTCTCGTAATCCTGTTGGCGGTTCTGGCAATCTTGCCGGTCTTGCCTTCCCTGCTTTCCGGCAGCGGGTATTACGGTTTGCGGGTGGATTTGCCCGCCCCATCCCTCGTGGAGCCCGGTCAGGGAGCTCAGGTGCCTCCCCCGGAGGGCCTTGCCCTGGTGTTCTTTGGTTACCAGAGCTGCGGTACGGTGTGCCCGGTACAACTGACCAACCTCCTCACCCTGCAGCGCAGGCTGGCGAATGCGCCGGTCCACTTTGTGTTCGTGACCCTCGACCCGGAGCGGGACAGCCAGCAAAGGCTGGACCAGTTGATGGCGTCGCTGGGGCCGATGTTTGTGGCAGTCCGGCCGGAGTCAGGTGCGGCTGCGCGGCAGCTGGCCAGCGGTTATAACGACTATGCCCACAGGGTGGGCGGTGGTGAGGCCTACGAGCTGGACCATTCTGCCCACCTGCATGTTGTATCCAGCCGGGGGCGACGGGAATTGCTCTATACCACCCCCGACCTTGACCTTGATCGGGTTATTGACGACCTGACTCGTATACTCTCTGAGCAGCCTGCGAAGTCGCTGGCTGCCCACACGACGCCTGCACTGGAGTTGGCAAGCCAATGATGTCTGATACCCAATTTACCCGCCGGGACGCCCTCAGCAGTGACCGGCAAATGTTGTGGATACTGCTGGCCCATGTGCCTGTGGTCGGATTGTTGGTTCCCGTCGGTTATGGAACCCACGTGTTCGCTATCGTTGCTTCGGTGCTCGTTGGCCTGGTGGTGTCTGCCGCCTACGCATCAATCCGGGGTACCCGTGGCTTTTCGGTAGTGGCTGCCACGGCGCTGGTGGTGTTCTCGGCCATCATGATCCAGGCACAGATGGGCCGGATCGAAATGCACTTCCATATCTTCAGTGCCCTCGCCCTGGTGATGGTCTATCGGGACTGGCTGCCAATCCTTGTGGCAGCTGGCGTGATTGCTGTGCACCACTTGCTGCTCACGGCGCTGCAGCTGTCCGGTGTCAGTCTCGGCGGCATGCCGCTGATGATCTTCAACTACGGTTGCAGCTGGTCCATCGCCTTCCTGCACGCGGCATTCGTGGTCTTCGAAGCCGGAATCCTGGTGTTCTTTGCCCTGCGGCTGGGTCGCGAGCGGCAGGTGACCCACAGCATCATGGAACTGGTGGAACAATTCCGTCAGGACGGGGATCTGAGCGGGCGCCTGGATGAAAGCGCCGACGACACCGCCCGGGCCTTCAACAGCATGCTTGACCAGTTCTCGGGCCTCATCCGCGAAGTGAGCTCGCTATCGGCCCAGCTATCCAGCACGGCTGGCGCCCTGGATACCATGAGTGACCGCACAACCGCCATCCTTGGCGATCAGAATGACCGTCTCGGCCAGGCCGCCAGTGCCACCGAAGAGATGACAGCGACCGTTCATGATGTGGCCCGCAATACCCAGCAGGCCTCCGAGGCCTCTGCCGAGGCCTCCCGTTCAGCGAACGCCGGCACCAAGCGGGTGGGTGAGGCAGTTGCGCTGACTGATGCGACAGACCAGGCCCTGCAGTCCTCTGCCGAGGCAGTCAAAAGCCTGGTGGGTAATGTGGACAGTATTGGCCAGGTCGTCGGTGCCATTAATGACATTTCCGAGCAGACCAACCTGCTGGCGCTGAATGCCGCCATCGAGGCTGCCCGTGCCGGTGACCAGGGGCGTGGTTTCGCCGTGGTTGCCGATGAGGTGCGCAACCTGTCCCGACGCACCCAGGAATTCACCAGGGAGATCGGGGCCACGATCGATACCCTGTCTGCCGGTGCGGAGCAAGCCCTGGCCGCACTGGAAATGGGGCAGACCCGATCCCGGGAGACATCTCTTGCCATCCGGGCGACCGGAGAAGCCATCGACGCCATTCGCCAGGCCGTTACCCAGGTCACCGACCTGAGCATGCAGATCGCCTCGGCGACCGAGCAGCAGGCGGCTGCTTCAGTGCATATCAATGAGAGTGTGCAGGGAGTGGCCAGCCAGAACCAGGATGTGGTGGGGCAGGCCCAGGATGTGCGCAGGCTCGCTGCTGAGCTGGACCAGCTTGCGACCGGCATCAACCGTCTGATCGAGGGCTACCGGGCCTGAGCGCGGAATGATGGCTGGCACACGGTTTGAATGGGCTGGAGATGGTTTATATGGTAGTTTCCTGATAAAGATGATGCTCAACGGCCAATCGCCCGATACCTGGTAGCCTGACCCATGAACGTACTGATACTTGACGCGGATGTTCCCATGGCGGAACTGATGGAAACCCTCGTTTCCGGCCTGTTTTCCCGGGCCCGCGTTCACAGTTATCGTACCCTTGCCGAGGCCCGGGCCGATCTGGAGGAATTGCGTCCGGAGCTGGTGGTGTGTGATTGGGACTTGCCGGATGGTCGCGGCCTGGACCTGGTGCGGGCCGTCCGCCGCCTGGACCGGGAGGTGCCGGTGCTGATGGTGTCTGAGAAGGTGGACCGGGAGCGGGTACTGGCCGCCGGCCGGCTGCATATCCAGGGTTTTGTGCCGAAACCTTTTACGGCTACCGCGATGCAGGAGCGCCTCAAGACCTTGCTACCCACCGGGCAGCCCGGTGGTCCGGAAACGAGCTTTGAGGTCATGCTGCGCCGGGCCCGGGATACCCAGGCCTATCTGCCGGCGGAGCTGGATCCGGCCAGCGTCATGGCCCTGGTGGAGCGGGCCGGGGAACTGTCAGTGGGGGACCTTTCCGAGGCCTGGAAGGGCCAGCCTGCGGTAACCGCCCGTTTGCTGGACGTGGCGAACACCAGCGCCCTG
>Ga0098065_1000993_pt1 | contig 11086 bp, 8 predicted proteins | sample 25_taG_FD_75062 | JGI IMG/M metagenome (GOLD analysis project Ga0098065, IMG submission 75062) | Marine viral communities from Cariaco Basin, Caribbean Sea - 25_WHOI_OMZ | ecosystem: Environmental > Aquatic > Marine > Oceanic | place: Caribbean Sea: Cariaco Basin | collected 2014-11-08 | reverse complement strand
TGCGCCGCCATGCGTAAGCTCGTTCATATCTGTTTCGGTGTCATAAAACACCAAATGCCTTATCAGCCTCAAGTAGCCCATATCACCACTTGATTCTGATTTAACAAGATGGTATCTACAAAAGCTAAATCTTACCTAAGTTAAGTAAGTCAGCGTAGGTTTGGTTTTAACCCGAAAATTTCAACGTTTCGGAAAAGCTGGGCTAAAGCCGCAGCCTACAAGAGCCAAATCTTACCTAGGTTAAGTAAGTTAGCATGGGCTGAGTTTAACCCATCAACTCCAATGATTCGACAGTTCAGCAAAGCTAGGCTAAAGCCATAGCCTACAAAATCCAAATCTTGCCTAGGTTAAGTAAGCTAGCGTAGGCTGGGTTTGTAACCCAGCACGGTCTAAGCTAAGCCTATCCTGCTTGTATCTGCTCAGTAAGCGTAACCGCCTGCTCAACCAACTCACTAATAAAGCCAATACTATCAATCAAGGTGGCCTTATCTGTGATATCCACACCGACCATCTGTGCCAACTCAGCTGGAGTTTTCGAACCCCCGGCGCGCAATACGGCTAGCCAATCATCAATAACGTCTTCACCATTGCGCAGTTTTTTAAACAGTTGCGTGGCGATGCTGAGTCCAGCGCTATAGGTATAGGAATACAAGCCTAAATAGTAGTGAGGCTGGCGCATCCAAGTGAGGGCGGCATCGTCGTCAATCTCTACCGTGTCTCCCCAGAATTCTTGCAAGGTAGCTTTTTTTAATGCGTGAAGGTCTTCAGTACTGAGGTTTTTGCCGGCATCGACAGCACGGTAGATTTCACGCTGGAAATGAGCTTCTAAGTAATGAGTGACGAAGTTGTGGTAGTAAGTATTAGACAGTAGGGAGGCAATGACATACCGCTGAAAAGCAGTATCATCTTGCTTTTGCTGCAATAGGTGATGACCTAGGAGCAGCTCGTTACAGGTAGAGGGCGCTTCGATAAAGTAGAGCGATGGCTCATAGCTGAGGTAGTTTTGCTGCTGACCCGCATTGTAAAAATGCCCTGCGTGACCAATTTCGTGAATAAGGGTAAAGACGTCGCCCAAATTCTCTGTCCAAGACAGCAAGATATAAGAATGCTCGCCATAAGGGGAGGCACAGAAGCCACCGGTACTTTTGCCTTTATTTTGTGCAAAGTCGTACCAGCGCTCGCTGAATGAGCGTTTGACCATGTCAGTGTAATCGTCGCCTAATAGGGTTAGGGCATCCAAACAATAGTCTCTAGCCTCGTCAATACTGACCTTGGCGACAAAATTGGCATCAAGCGGCACTTTAAGATCAGCAAAGGTCATTTTTTCTATGCCATTAGCCTCTTGTAGCAGACGGGCATAACGGCGCATCGGCTCAGCTAAGTGGCTCATAATCGTATCGATATGCTCATCGTACATAGCGCGAGGAACTTTCTGTTCATGCAGCAAGTAGTCAAATATGGAGTCAAAGCCGCGCATATCCGCCAGGATTTTTTCTTTTTTGACTTGGGCTAGATAGTCGCTAGCGATAGTGTGCTGCGACTGACGTAATTGGGCTGAGAACGCTTTAAAAGCAGCACGACGAAACTCGGTACGCACATCGCTTTCGTACTCATTTTCGAAGGTAGAAAAGCTTAGCGGATAAGTTTTGGTATTCCCTGCAGAGTCGCTAACTGCAAAATCAGCAAAGCTCATATCTGCCAGTTTGCATTGCTCATAATTGTTATACGGCAGCTCTAATACCGGCGATAAAGAGATTAGCGCGGTCTCAACATCTAAACTTAGGGTATACGGTTTTTCCGCGAGTAGGTCAGTTAAAAAAGCCTCGTATTTAGCGTTGAGTTCAATCGCTTGTTTCAGTAGCCCCTCATCGGCTTGTTTGAGTGTTTGCAAAACAATGGTGGTTTGGCTATTTAGTTTGGCGACACGCGAGTCGAAGTCTTGCGCACGAATTTGCAGCTCGCTATCGCTCATATCGACGGCACTTTGCGCCCCAGCATACGTCCCTGCTTTAGAGAGAATCGTGAGATAGCGCTCATAGACTTCTAATAAATTGATAATGTCAGCGGCATCGGTCAGGGCTAGCATTTTGTCGCTGCTAAGTTGTTCAGCCAAGGTAGCCGCTTTATCTAAGTCGGCATAAAAATCTGCAGGCGTGGGATAAAGAGCGCTCATATCCCAAGTCAGTTCGGTAGGCACGTCTTTTCGCAGCGGTAAAGCTTGTGGTTTACTAGGTGTCATTGTGTCTGGCGTATTGGCAGTAGCGTCGCTCATAATTTTCCTTATTTGATTCTGTTTTGCTAACGGAGTATAGATAGTTAACAGGGTAGCTTGATTTAACTCAACTTAATTTAATGGCCCGTTATTTATTTTTCATTCGGCTATTATCACCACTGACGGCTAGCTTTCAGTTTCCCACCAGGGTTCAGTCGGCAATTTATCTAGGGTAAAAACTTCGCCCACGCGCGGCGTCGCCAGTCTAATTTGTTTATCTATGGCTACTTGCGTATTGCCTTTTGCCACGGCTTGTTTGATACGACGTACAGGGTCACGCCAATGATGGGTCGATAAGTCAAACTTACCCCAATGTATAGGCAGAACTACTTTAGCTTGTAGATCAAAGCCCGCTTGCGCCGACTCTTCGGGCAGCATATGCACATCACGCCAACGCTCGTTATAGGCGCCATCCTCCATAAAGGCAATATCAAACGGGCCATAACGCTCGCCAATATGGGCAAACTCGCTCGAGTAGCCACCATCACCGCTAAAGTAGACGTTTAATGACGCCGATTGTACGACCCAACTGCCCCATAGGGTGGTGCGATGGCCTTTGATGCGGCGGCCACTAAAATGACGGGTTGGGGTAAATACTACCCGTAAAGCATCTTCTGTCAGTGAGGTATCCGTAGAGCTGGCTTGAGAGGGTTCAATACCAGCAATCCACATAGCTTCGTACCAATCAAACTCGCTAATCATGCTCTCAGGCACGCCCCAACGTACTAAGTGCGCTTTCACGCCGAGTGGCGCATAGAAGTGGCCAGCTTTATTCTGCTGCATCAGCTGTTTAATAGCTCTGTGATCGAGATGGTCGTAGTGATCATGCGAAATCAAGACCACGTCAATGAAGGGCAGGTCCGCGACCTTAGGGGCATGGGTCATAGCAAAGGGCTTGCCACCAATAGGCGCTGGCGAGGCACGGTGAAATACAGGGTCAGTGATGATAGTTTTGCCCGCTAAACGAAACAGGACAGTGGAATGGCCGAGCCAGACAAACTCACCTTCAGCTAATGGCTGCGTCGTTAGGGTCAATTTATGCGCCGTTGGTTGCTCTCCGCCAGTTTGAGGTTTGCCCAATCGATAACTGAAAATAGGGTGGCTCGGATTTTTGCCTTTTGGTGGAAATAGGAACTGCTTAAGAATATTGCTCTCTTCCGACGACACGCCATCGGTAACATCATCAATATCTAGTGTGGTGGCGTGGGTAGGTACCAAATTGACGAAAGTTTCGCCATTAAAGTACTTTGAGGCTTTAATCCTGGCTAAGGTTTCTGCGTCGGGTCTACCGCCAAAGGTAGGCGCGAGCTTGAGAAATAGCCAAGTCCCTACGGCTATAACCACCACCAACATCACGATAAAGATAAGAAGCCACTTTACTATCAGCAACAGCAAATAAATCATCAATTAAGTCCTAATAGAATAAGTAAACCAACGCGTATTCATCGATTAATGAGGGTGAAAGTAGTCATTTAAAACAGCGGCCATAGTTTTAGCCCAGCTGCTCTATATTAAATCAGGGTAAGATAAAATTTGTATGACTTCGGGATGGCTTTGAGGTGAATTAACTGTTGTTTCTATTAAAGTGTGCCACTAGGCAATATCTTATGAATAGCAACAGTTCCATAAAAATAACTCATTATTATTACTTAAGTTTTTAACTCTACGACAGAAAACTACTCAGTAAGACCGCTACTGTTCACGGGGGTAAAAAGCTATACTTTGCTATGACATAATACTAAGGAAGGTAAATTATGTTTAAAGAATACCGCCATTACGACGCTTTGGGTCTCGCCGAACTGATTAAATCAGGTGACATTAGCGCCAAAGAAGCCCTCGATGCCGCTATCTATCAAGCCAACACCTTAAACCCTAAGCTCAATGCTATTATTCATCGCTTTGATGAGCGTGCGTATCAGGCTATGCAGGCAGGATTGCCGGAGGGCATTTTTAGCGGCGTGCCCTATTTGCTGAAAGACTTGTCTTTTTACTTTGCGGGGGAGCCTATTAAGATGGGCAGTCGTAGTGTCCATATTGTGCCGGAGCAAGATAGCGAAATTGTGACGCAAATGCGTGCTACCGGGGTCAATACTTTTGGTAAGACCAATACGCCTGAGTTTGGCTTAATCATTACTACCGAACCAAAATCAGAAAAGCCTGCACACAATCCTTTTAAAAAGGGCTATAGCACAGGCGGCTCATCGGGCGGTAGTGCAGCAGCGGTGGCGGCAGGGATTGTGCCGATGGCAGGAGCGGGGGATGGCGGCGGCTCCATTCGCTTTCCCGCGGCTTGGTGCGGCGTGTTTGGTCTAAAGCCCAGTCGCGGTCGCAACCCTTCTGGTCCGGTCTATGCGGAAGGTTGGGAGGGTGCAGTCGCCGATCATGTCATCACTCGCAGTGTGCGTGATAGTGCGGCCATGCTAGATGCGACGGCGGGTGCAGAAACTGGGGCACCCTATGTGATTGCTCCGCCTGACGGCAGCTTTTTGCAAGCCGCCCAACGTGCGCCTAAGCCCTTAAAAATTGCTTTGATGCGCGAGCCGTTATTTCCCAATGCGCAACTGGATGCTGAAGTACTGGCGGTACTCGAGCAAACCGGCAAGCAATTAGAGGCGATGGGGCATGTGGTCGAATACGCCGCGCCCAACATCAATATCGATAATATGTGGCGAGACTTTTTCACTGTGGTCAGCGCACACACCGCTTTTCATGTCAGTGAAATCAGCCGCGTCTATGGCCCCAAGCAAGTAGCGAAAATAGAACCGCAAACGCGCAATATGGCGATGATTGGCAACGCATTAACCGCTATGGACTTATTGGCCGCTAAGCATGGCTGGCATGACGTACAGTATCAGACAGGGCTGTTTCTGCAGGACTATGACCTGATTCTGTGTCCAACGGTGCCCACGCCAGCAGTGAAGCATGGCGTATTGCCACCAAGCAAGCTCGACGAAGTGTTGCTAGGCGCCTCAGGACTTCTCAATAAAGGGGTGAATATGGGCAAACTGGTTTATAACTCCAGCCTCATTGAAAAACTCAGTGCCCCAGTCTTAAGTAAGATGGCTTATACCACGCTAGGCAATATTACAGGGTTGCCAGCGATGTCCGTGCCTTTAGGGATGAGTAAAAAAGGTTTGCCCATCGGCATGCAGTTTATCGGTCAAATGAATGATGAGGCAACGCTACTATCTTTAGCGGGCGAGTTGGAGCGAGTAGGGTGCTTTACTAAACTGGCTTTTGAGAGCTAAGTATTTATTATTTCTATATTTTTCAAATAATTGTAGCTGGTCAGATGCAGTCTGACCGGCTATTTTTTGGGCTAATCAAAGCGATAAATATCCATACCCAAGCTGTGATGCGCCATACTTTCATGGACGACGGAGACCCGTTGACCGGCCCCTAAGGCAAAGAATAGCGGCAATAAATGCTCGCTGCTCGGATGCACTTTCTCAACTTCAGCAAACTGTTGCCAATCCAGCGCTGAGGGGATATGGGTCTTGAGCTGCGCCAATAACCAAACTTTAAAAGCTTGCGCGTTGTCGTCAACACTAGTGGCATTCCACCGCAGCGCAGCCAGATTATGGGTAATATTACCGGAACCAATCAACAGCACTTGCTCTTGGCGTAAGGCGGCAAACATAGCCCCCAGCTGATAGCAAGCATGACTGTCATAGTGCTGCGGCAAAGACAACTGCACTACCGGCACATCAGCATCGGGATATAAATGCAGTAGTGGGGTCCAGACACCATGGTCTAAGGCGCGTAGCGGATTGACACTACAGGGGATACCGCGAGCAGCCAATTGCTGAGCAAGCGATTCCGCGAGCGGAGGGTGACCGGCTACCGGATAGCGAATGCGATAAAGCTCAGGGTCAAACCCCGAGAAATCATGCCAAGTGACCGGTTCTGGATGACCGCTGAGCTCAAGCTTAGGCGATAGCCAATGCGCTGACATAATAACAATAGCCCGCGGCTTCGGTAAGTTATGACCTAAGCGGGCGAGCGCATTGGTGGTAGCCGATTGCTCTATGGCCAACGTTGGGGCGCCATGCGAGATAAACAGAGCCGGCAAAGTGGCTGCAGCCAAGTCCGGCGTTAAAATTGGCGCGCCCGTTAACGGCGGCTGACTCATGGGTACAGCGGCAGGTAAGGGCAAATCCAGATAAGACGAAGCAGTATTTTTACTCATTGCCTTATTATGGGGTCAATATTGGCGCTTTTAAACGGTCGCAACAGGGTCGATGGCCTTTAGTTGTTTAGGTGATTTATCAGCGCCATTTTTGCTAGCCATTTTTTATAATAAAAGCTTAGGTTTATATGGCAGCTTAGTTGCTGCACTGGCTGAGTTTCCACAGTTTTTTAGGTGCTGCACTGGTTTAATTGCCCCGATGGTAAGGATGGTTGTTGTTTAAACTCATAGCACGATACAGTTGCTCCATCAGCACCACCCGCACTAGCGGATGTGGCATGGTCAATTCAGATAATGACCATTTAAAATCTGCGGCTGCTAGCACCTCAGGCGAGACCCCATCGGCACCGCCGATCACTAAGGCAATATCATCGCCCAACTGCATGGCATCGGCTAATTTGCTAGCTAGGCGCTCTGTAGATAAGGACTTGCCTTTGACATCGAGTACCCAAAGCTGCTCACGACTGGCCGCTTGATGGGTACTCAAAATAGCTTGGCCTTCTTGCTCACGGTATTGGGCTAAATTCGCTAGCGAAGGGTTTTTAGCCCGTTTAGCGGCCGGCAGCTCTATGACCTCAGTGGTCAGCATAGGGCCGATGCGCTTGTGATAATCGTCAAATCCCGTTTGGATCCATTGGGGCATTTTATGACCCACGGTTAAAATTCTTACTTTCATGAGCGCTATCGCTTATTTAATTTATTTCATTAATATGGGATGAGTGGGGTAGGGTAAGGCTAAGTTTAAGGCTCTACATCGTGGTCAATATAGGCAGTCCTCTAAAGACTCGCTATCTGCCCGTTTGCAACAGGATATGACTATATTGACGGTGACTCTAGGCGTTATCGTCAATACCGAGCACCCGCCTATGATAAAAGAGTTGTCCCCTATAATAAAGGGGCGGTATGAGCAGTAAGGTTAAAATAGTAACTGATTAAAAATTTAATTTAGCTCTAAAACGCATCTCTTATTTACTGGTTATAATTGGTATTAAAAGGAAGTTAGAAAATAAAAGCCTAGCTATTACTAAGAACCAGTATTTAATAAAATATGATTATTCCATAAAGATTTTGGCTTAGTAATTAATAGTTATTTGATGAGTCATTGCTATTTGCCTGAGCGCTATATAGCAGCTACTTGCAACATTATAGTATTTTATTTAAATATTTTTATGTTAAATGATTCGATTTATATCGTTATAAATAATTACCGTTTACTAGAGCGTAACAAGCTTTATAATTCGGGAGCTGTAGGCAATAGCTAAGCTAATAGGCTGAATTTATTGGAATAATATTAAAGCTATCTTTTGTATTAATTGGTTACATATAAATAATATTGCTCCATCTCAGTAAGGTTATTAACATTAGTGCTCAACAGTTGCTCTGTTTTGATAGCATTATATATGGTCTACTGAGTCTGTATTAGACAGTTGTTCTTTTAGCATAAATGTTTTATGCTGCATTCGAGTTTAAAAAGAGCAATTTATTTATCTTAACTTATTTAAATAGCTAGCATTAATGTCTAATGTTAGTGGATTAAAAACGAAAGGAGTCGTTTATGAAACGCATCGTAACTGGTTTAGTAACTATCGCAGCAGGTACTTTATTATCAACAGCCGCTATGGCCGCTTCATTAAATGGCAGCCAATGGCAAACCGTTGATGAAAAAACCGGTGAGAAAAAAGCTATCGTACAGATTACCGAGAGCAATGGCCAAGTCTCTGGCAAAATCATTAAAGTGATGAACGCAGCAGACGCCAAAGAAAAGTGCACCAAGTGCTCGGGTTCTCTTAAAGACAAGCCCATCGAAGGCTTAAACTTCTTATACGGTATGAAAGCGGATGGCACTAATGAATGGTCAGGCGGTAAGCTAGTAGACCCTGAATCAGGTAAAGTTTATTCTGGTAAAATCACGCTAAGTGATAATGGTCAGAGCTTAAAACTACGCGGTTATGTCGGTAGCCCAGTCTTTGGTCGCTCACAAACTTGGAAACGTATCAAGTAAGGCGCTGCAACCGCTAGTGTCATTGATTATTAGTCTCGCTGACTTATGAAGCTAATATTAGCTAAGGTCTAACCCTGGGTTGGACCTTACGAAAAAAAGGATAGCCGTTAACTATGCGCTATCCTTTTTTTATGGCCAATTTTTACTTAGATTGTTTCTTTAGATTGTTAATGGGCATATGAGTAAAATTTAGCGCATCAAAGTTTGGATACTTTGAGAAACAGGTAGGCCGTTGACGCTATTTTTATTAGCTGCTGTGTCAGGTTTTGGAATGACCGTGAGTTTGGCATCAGACTCAAACACGATAGCCTCAACTTCATCGTAATCGTTGATACCTTCAGCGCGTATCGCACATTCCAACTCTTGGCGACACAGACGCTCTTTACGCATAGCCTCGGGTAAGAACTGCCCTTGATAAAATACAATCCTAGGCTCTGATAAAATAAAGGAGCTGAAATGAGGCGAGATTGACGCCGTTTTAGTCACCAAGTACTGTAGAGTATAAAGAGTCACTATCGACGCTGCGCCTTCTACGAAAGGAATGCTTTTGAGCAAAATAGTGCTGGCACCGATAGAGCCGATCATGACGGTTACGACCCAGTCGAAGTTATTAAGCTGTGAGGTCGAGCGCTTACCGGATACTTTGGTAATGCCCACAATTAACAGATAAACCATGGCTGAAGCGATGACGATACGGCCCAACTTATCAAAGTTATCAAAAATGAGATGTTCCATACGGGCTCCTAGCGCTTAATTAAACCTAGCGCTTAATTAAAATGGTATCAAGATAGCATGACGCTAACTCGCCTATAACATCAGCAATATTTATTACTGAGGTAACCGTAAGCTATGCTTAAACATTGTCGGCGGGCTATAGTAAAGGGTGACAGTATCAGCGTCCATTACCCTCTGTAAATATAGATAAGCTGTAGCTAAATCCCGACAGTGTGTCGTTTTACTTAGCTTTGCCAAGAAAAACCATTTAGGTAAACTTACTTTATTAATTAAACCATATAAGGAGTAGTCTATGTTGTCTGAAAAGCCTAAAACAAATAAAAATGCCAAGTTAAATCAAAGCGGCACGACGGGTAGTCCAGCAATAGGGGAGCCGATATACAGCAAAAACATAAGCGCCCAGTCGCAAGATACGGTGATACGATTGAGCGTCGTACAGGGCGATATTACAAAATTACCTGTAGAAGCTATTGTCAATGCAGCAAATTCTAGTTTGCTAGGAGGCGGGGGTGTGGATGGTGCCATTCATCGAGTGGCGGGGCCGGAGCTGTTAGCATATTGCCGCACGCTAAACGGTTGTGCGACGGGTGAGGCTAAGATCAGCCCGGCCTTCAAACTACCGGGCAAATATGTGATTCACACGGTAGGGCCCATCTGGCATGGCGGCAGCCGCGGGGAGGCGGAATTATTAGCCCATTGTTATCAGCGCGCCATCCAATTGGCAGTAGACAAGCAGGTTGCCAGTATCGCTTTTCCAGCGATTAGTACCGGCGTTTATGGCTACCCCTTGGCAGAGGCGACTCAAGTGGCCATTACTAGCGTGCAAGAGAGCTTATTACATCATACCAGCATGGAGCAAAACTTAGCACTGACGGAGGTCATTTTCTGCTGTTTTTCAGCAGACGATGCCGAGGTCTATGCGCGGATGCTAGCAGCAAGCTGACCCCCGTTTGCAGCGTGTAGTTAACTGTCTATGGCACGCCCTAGTGTTGCGAGGTCCAATCCAGCATATCGTCGAGTACGCGGCGCGCCTCGTAAGTGTTAAGCGCTTCTTCTTTATTAATAATACCGACCACCACGTAATCTTGCCCCGATAAGCCTTTGACATAACCGGCCATTGAGGTGACATTATTGAGCGTGCCCGTTTTAATCCAAGCGCGACCGATAGCTTGCGAATTAGGCAGACGCGCGCTGTGCTCCTTGATGGTGCCACTAACACCGGCGATACCTAACGAGTCTACGTAGGCGGTAAACTCGGGGCGGGTATAGGCATATTGCAGCAACTCGGCCAAGTTGGCTGCGGTCACGGTACAAGTACGGCACAGCCCTGAGCCATTGGTCATCACCGGTGGGGGCGTGGTGAGATGACTGCGCCACCACTGCTCGATAGTCGTCAAGGCAGCAGAGTAGTCGCTTGAGGGATGTTGGTAGTACAAGCTATGCCCTACTTTATGAGCGGATGTCGTAGGCGTCTCTTCAGTCTTAGCTGCAAATAAAGGCAAGGTTAAAGTCACTTGTTCAGTCATTACATTGTTTGAATGATGATTAATGTCATGGACAATATCGCGTAATGACGCTGAGGGATAGCTGATCAGAGGCAATACGGATACGGCCTGTTGGCGGACTGGGGACTCTTGACTGATGACATCACCACTTAGGGAGTTACCCAGTTGCGTCCACATTTGCTTGACGGCGCGCTTGGCAAAGTCCTTGGCATTGGGATAAGCCACATAAAAGGTGCGCTCACCACAATTGGTGGGCATGGCGCTAGCAAAATTTAAGGCATTCGTACGCCACTGCGGCGCTAGACTATACCGTGGGCTGCTACAAGCTCCTTGGCGCATAGCGATAGTGGGGGGCAAATCATAATCGGCTAACCGCGGGGCAT
>Ga0098065_1000992_pt1 | contig 11107 bp, 8 predicted proteins | sample 25_taG_FD_75062 | JGI IMG/M metagenome (GOLD analysis project Ga0098065, IMG submission 75062) | Marine viral communities from Cariaco Basin, Caribbean Sea - 25_WHOI_OMZ | ecosystem: Environmental > Aquatic > Marine > Oceanic | place: Caribbean Sea: Cariaco Basin | collected 2014-11-08 | reverse complement strand
CGCCACCGTCAACGATAATCAAGGCAGCTATAATGAAGCCGCTACTTTTGAGCCGGGCTCCCAGACCGTAGTAGCGCCTATTACGCTCGCTGAGCGGACTTATCACTTAGGGATGATGGTTTGCTTTGATTTGCGCTTTCCGGCGCTAGCGCAGCGCTTACGGCAAGCTGGCGCTGATATATTGACTGCTCCTTCCGCTTTTACTTACCAAACGGGCAAAGCACATTGGCAGTTACTGCTGCGAGCCCGCGCACTCGATAGTCAGTGTCTGGTTATTGGGGCGGCGCAAGGAGGCGACCATCACTACGCAGACGGTGCTATACGACAGACTTGGGGGCATGCTGCCATTGCTAGTCACAATGGTATCTGTGTTAGCGAATATGAGCACAGTGCTTTGCAAGTGGCCTCTAGTGAGGCGGCGCAGCAATACGCTTTAGTGCTAGCAAATTTCGACCCTGCAGCGCAGCACTTGGCTCGCCAGCAATTGCCTACAGGTCACTGCCATCGTTTGGCATAAGGTAGTGATGAGTCACCAGCAAGATGGGGTATAAGTCACAAGCAAGATTGCTAATAAGCCGTAAAATAGGGAAAAAACGGCCTTACTCTTCTACAGCTGCTTTGGTGGGATGCGAGGCGCGAGGATGGGCTTGATCGTAGACTTGGGTGAGCTTGGCAAAGTCCACGTGGGTATAAATCTGCGTGGTACTAATATCGCTGTGGCCCAGCATCTCTTGTACTGCGCGCAAGTCGCCACTACCTGATAGCACATGGGATGCAAAGCAATGCCGCAGTAAATGTGGATATAAATTTTGCGCGATACCGGCGCGACTGGCAGCCACTTTTAACCGCTGCTGCACAGCGCGCGTCGATAAGCGAGTGCCTAACTTTTCGCTAATAAACAGCGCTTGGTCTTGGTTTTCTACCCACAGGTAGCGGTGCGGCAGATAACGTTCAATCGCCTCGGCTGCCTTCTTTCCTAGCGGCACAATCCGCGTTTTATTGCCTTTGCCAGTCACGCGTACTTGCTGCGAAGATAAGTCCACAGAGCTGACATCTAAGCTGACTAGCTCTCCGACCCGCAGCCCGCTGCTATACAGCAGCTCAAACATCGCCTTATCCCGAATCCACAAACGCGCTTGCTCGGGCTGCTCCGGCATCGCCTGATCTAACAACTGCGTCATCATATCGACGTCAGCGATAGTAGGGAGCGGCCGCGGGCTACGCTTGAGTTGATAGCCGGTCGTCGGATTAATTCGCGCCTGCCCCTGCTCTATCAGCCAGCCATAGAAATGTCGTATAGCCGACAGTTCTTGCTGCACACTAGAGAGCTTGAGCTTATCGCGGTCTAAACGTTGGCCGATATGCCGTGCCAATTGGCGTTTATCACAGCGTGTCCAAGTGAGCGCTTTTTCCTCTAACCCATATGCCAACTGTTTTAAAGCTGCATGGTAAGCGGCTAGCGTATGCGGGGAATGGTTTTGAATAGACAAGGTATGCAGCCAAGCTTCCACAGGGGCTAACAAAGTCTGTAGGTGCTCAGACAGAGTATCAGCTTCAACGGCTACTTTGTCCCCTGCTAACTCTGCACTGTCCGCACACTGTAAAGCTTTTTTAGCGCTAGTCACATTGTCCCCTTCATGATGGCTACACTGAGCTATTTTAATAAATTATCAGTTTTAACCGCTGACTTTTAATCAGAAGCGCTTAGCCTTTATCAGCAGTCGGTGGCTTAATACCCGCTTGCGCCATTAGCCCATCGGGACTGAACACGCCTTCGTAGACGAATGCCGTCGGCCCGGTCATCATAACCGAATAGCCGGGCTGCCAATGAATCAACAAGCTACCGCCGTACAATTGCGCACGCACTTCTTCGCCCTCATCGAGCCAGCCTTCACACACGCCAACCGCTACGGCCGCACAAGCGCCGGTACCACACGCTTGGGTCTCACCAACGCCGCGCTCATACACGCGCAAACGCACATGACGCTGATTCATCACTTGCATAAAGCCGACATTGACCCGAGCTGGAAAGGCCGGATGCGACTCGATTGCTTTGCCCAACTTTTCGACTTCCGCAGATAAGATATCGTCGACTTTAATCACCGCATGCGGATTGCCCATATTGGCGACATACAGCTGTACTGGCGTGCCATTCACATCGAGATGATAGGCGTTTTGAATTTTGGTGGTCGCTTTTGGGGTAAAAGGAATTTCGTCAGGCTCAAATTTAGGCTTGCCCATATCGACTTGCACCCAACCATAGCGGTCGGTGGTTAAGGTAATGATGCCACTAGCCGTTTCTACACGTAAACGCTGCTTAAACGACAGTTTGCGGGCTTGGACAAAACGGGCAAAACAGCGCGCGCCATTGCCACATTGCTCGACTTCTGAGCCATCCGCGTTAAAAATACGATAACTAAAATCCACATCGGGACGCATGGGCGGCTCGACGACTAATAACTGATCAAAGCCAATACCTAAATGTCTATCGCCCATTAATTTTACTAATTCTGTCGTCAACTCCAAACGCTGGGTAACTAAGTCAATAACCACAAAATCATTGCCTAGACCATGCATTTTGGTAAATTCTAGTAACATATCCATGTACCTTGTCGTATTTTTGTGTGTGAGTTATCTTACCATGGCCGTTATGACAATGATAATAAAGCGATGGTTAAATACTGCACCCTTTCTAAGCCGTTTACTGCTCGATATTCCGAGTATTAACTCAATGAAAATCAATCATTTTAATACTTCTTACTTTGCCCCATTTACGACTGTAAACCTACTTAACTTTGTTAATAAAAATATTTTTTACACCTCTTCGACTTTTTTCTGACTTATAACCTGGCCTATTTATCGCTTATTAAAGACCTATTTATGACAGGTTAAGACCAAGTATTTCTCTATGTGGCAACTTACTACAGGCGTAAAAAAGCCCACTATCCAGCTATTAAATCCGCTCGATAATGGGCTTGGGCTATTACTACTTATTATTAACGAAGCTAGGAGGGGCTACGCGCAGCCCGTTTTATAAAATAATAAGCTATCCTTGGCTAACCTTGCCACAGTTGCTCAGTAGCAAACAGCTCAGCCACTTGCTCACGCGGGCGCACCAATTGATGCTGACCTTCTGCTACCATCACTTCAGCACTGCGCGGGCGGGTATTATAATTGCTGCTCATAACAAAACCGTAAGCACCAGCACCGGTCACCGCCAGCACATCCCCTACCGCCAATGATAATACGCGGTCTTTGGCTAAGAAATCACCCGTCTCACAAATAGCGCCAACGATATCCCAAGTCTGCTGGTTGTCTGCTGCTGCATCGGGCAACACGCTCGGAATAATCGCCATCTCGGCCTGATACAGCGCCGGACGAATCAAATCATTCATAGCCGCATCGACGATAGCGAAGTTTTTATGCTCAGTAGGTTTGAGTACATCGACACGCGTTAATAGCACGCCAGCATTAGCAACAATGCTGCGGCCCGGCTCAAAAAACACGGTTAGCCCCAATTGCTGTAATTTAGGCAATAAAGCTGCGGCAAAGTCAGCAATGCTAATCGGAGTCTCATCGATATATTGCACCCCCAGACCGCCGCCCAAATCGATATGCTCAAGCTCGATACCTGCCTCGCGTAAGCTAGCAATTAACTCGATTAATTTATCCAAAGCATCGATAAACGGGGCAACTTCGGTGAGCTGTGAGCCAATATGGCAATCGATACCTTTGATACTGATATTTGGCAGGCTGGCCGCCTTTTGATAGACCGCTAGCGCCTTTTCATGCGCAATCCCAAACTTGTTGTCTTTAAGACCGGTCGAGATATACGGGTGGGTCTTGGCATCAACGTTCGGGTTTACCCGTAAGGAGATAGCAGCGGTTTTATCCAACTCAGCAGCGACCTCTTGAATCAAAGCCAACTCGCTATCGGACTCGATGTTGAAACAGCCAATACCGGCCTCTAAAGCATAACGAATATCGTCAGCGCGCTTACCAACGCCTGAGAATACCACGCGACTCGCCTCACCACCTGCCGCTAAGACACGCGCAAGCTCACCAGAAGAGACGATATCAAAGCCTGCACCTGCCTTTGCTAAAATCCCCAATACGGCTAAGTTTGAGTTGGCCTTTACCGCATAGCAAACCTGATGTTTCACAGCTGAGAAGCTGTCGGTATAGGCTTGATAAACGTCCAAAATGGCTTGTTTAGAATAGACGTAGCAAGGAGTGCCATAAGTGGTGGCTAGGCTCTCGACAGCGACGCCATCAACGCATAAAGCACCTTCGACATAGTGTAGGGCAGGCAATTGCGCAACTAAGGTTTCGGGATTAATAACGCGACCTTGAAGATCAGCAGCTAGGGTAGAATGACTCATAATTAGGCTCAAATTGGCTTGAATGGGTAGCAATTAGCAGGTCACAGGGGCCGAATTAAACCGCTTATTAGCGGCTGAATAAAGCACAAAAGCGCTCGCCGGTGTGGCTGCAAATAAGGATAAATTTGCCCATATTATACGCATAAAGAAAAGTTATCAAAATACTAAAATGCCCTGCTATTATTTTAATTAGGACTTAGCAGGCTACTCGTTCTTAAAGGCTGCTGGCTATTAATAGTTATTCGGGTCGTCCAAAACTTGTTGCTCGGTCGCTGGATCGAGAAAAGACAAGTCATCGCTAGCATCGTTAGTTTTATTTGAGTTATTTAATTTATCTAAGTCGTCCAAATTGGTATTTTCAGCTGTCGGAGCAATAACTGCTTGGCTATCGCTGGCATCGGACAGATATAGCGCGCCTTTTTGGCCACAACCACTACTGACCAGTATTACAGCCATTAAAGCAGCAGTAGTTATAGCACGGCGGTGAGCTAGGCTAATTACGGGTTGACATAGGGCTTTTGCAGATATATTCATAGAGATTACTCTTGTTAAAGCAATGATTTGCGAGCATAAACTGCAGCAGGCAACATAAATCGGTCAAATACGGATGATAGAGATAAAATATGATACATTATTGCTTGCTATAAACGGCAGCATTTATGTGTAAGCGGCCCGCCAATAATTTACAGGCGTCAGCACTTAGCTGACAATTACTCTGTTTTATTGTCGAAATGATAGCGCTAACTGTTGTATGATTGCTAAGTAGTTTATTAATCTTAGCGCTATTATCGTTATAGCGGCTAGCGCCTTGGTAATACGCTACTAGCTCAGTAAGACGCTAAAGGATATAGCGCGCCCCGTTATGGTGATTTAGCCGCAACTAAGGCTGATATCACCCTATCAACGCCATTGACCAGTCCTCACCACGGAGCGGTGCTGTGTCAATTGTGTTGATTTTTTTTGGCTATTATTTTTAGCAGGACGATGAGCCGTAAGCTACTAACCGCGGCAGGGTAGCCTACCTTGTGATTAGCACTACCTTTTGATTACTACTACGTTATTTCTTATACCTTGAAAGTTTTGCTCAACCTTAGGTCAAGAGCTTGCTATGCCCTCACCACTTTGTCTAGCCTGTCTCTGACCCAGTTACACCGCTCATGATACTTGCCCGCGAACTATAAGGGGTGTGCCCAGATAGAAGATGCCGCCCCGAAAAACGGACTTAAAACACCAAACTTCTTCTCAAAACGAGACTTATTATGACTGCAAAACCCTCGATAACCCTACTCTAGTATTAAACTGTGGCTCTTCTTCCATTAAATATGCTTTGATCAGCGCCGACAACCAAACTCGTATCACTGGCCTTGCCGAAAACTTAGGGCTCGATACCGCACACATCAAGCACACCAATTTAAACGGTGAAAAACAAGAAATTAACATTGCCGGTGGCAGTCATAAACTGGCCCTACAAAAAATCTTGGCACTATTAGAACAATACCATCCGATAGCGGTAGGACACCGCGTCGTCCACGGCGGTCGAGAATTTTCCAAAGCGGTCCAAGTGACTCCGCACGTCTTAGAGGAGGTCAAACGTCTCAAGGTTTTGGCACCGCTGCATAATCCGGCCAACGCTTTGGGTATCGAAGCCGTCAATACTATTTATCCTGAGTTACCGCAAGTGGTCGTGTTTGATACCGCCTTTCACCAAACTATGCCGCCAGTCGCTTACCGCTATGCCATCCCAAAAGCGCTGTATGATGAGGATCGTATCCGCCGCTATGGCTTCCATGGTACCTCGCACGCTTATGTTTCGGACCGAGCTAGCCAGTTGACCGAGCAAGCCGGACCGCACGGTTGGATCACCGCCCATTTGGGTAATGGTTGTTCAGCCGCGGCTATTTACGACGGCAAGAGTCTCGATACCAGCATGGGCATTACTCCGCTTGAGGGCTTAATGATGGGCACGCGCAGTGGCGATGTCGATCCTGGTCTGCACATCCATCTGAAGCGCACCTTGGATATGAGCTTAGAAGAAATCGATACGATGTTGAATAAGCAAAGTGGGCTGCTAGGGGTCTCAGGCTTGTCCAATGATATGCGCACTGTGGAGCAAGCGGCCGACGAAGGCAATGAAGACGCTAAATTAGCATTGGAGCTGTTTAGCTATCGTGCCGGTAAATACCTTGCGTCATTGACCTGCGCCCTACCAACCTTTACCGGTATTATTTTTACTGGCGGCATCGGCGAAAACTCGGTCTCTATGCGTCGCAGTATCCTCGAGGTGATGCGTCACTTTGATATCCAAGCTGACTTTGACAAAAACGCTGAGTTGATTCGTGGTGCAGAAGGCAGCTTCCACGGGGCGGACAGCGAAGTCGAGCTGTGGGTCATTCCTACCGATGAAGAGTATCGCATTGCTGAAGAGACGCGAGAAGCATTGGGGCTTTAAGCTCATAATCGCAGCTCATAATGGCTTATTTACTCAGCCAACAGCACTGCAAGAACAACACGCCAGCGTGCTAATTAGTCCTGATAACGCTCTGCTTAGCGCTCAACATAGCAGGCAGTAGCACGCTAGGTCATAAAATTTACGCTCATCTTTTTATAGGAGTTTTTATGCAGACTATTTTACTGGTGCCTACCGATCGTGGTATTGGCCTGACCTCCGCTGCCTTAGGTTTAATCCGAGCACTCGATTATTCAGGGATTAAAGCGGGCTTTATGAAGCCTTTTTTGCAGGACGATACCCAAGATAAGCAAAATCGTCTGGACAACTCCAGTGCTTTAGCCAAACAGGCTTTCGATATCGACTCTCCTGCCTCTATTAACCGTCGCCGCGTTGAGCGTATGTTGGGTGAAGGCAACTTGGGCGACTTGATGGAAGAAGTCGTCGCCATGCACCAAAGCATGAGCGGTGACTACGATATGGTGATTTGTGAAGGGCTAGTACCGACAACAGAAGCGTCTTATGCCGGTCAGATTAACCATGCGCTCGCCTATGCTTTAGATGCCAAAATTATTTTTGTCAGTACCGCTGATATTACCAATCCTGAGCAATTGGCCGACAAACTGGACGTGCACGCGCAGGAATTTGGCGGCATCACTGGCGCAAGAACGCTCGGTTGTATCTTGATGCGCGTCAAAAACGTCCCGAATACTTTTGCTACCCAACCCGTCGCCCCTGGTGAAGCGACTTTCCAATTGGATGCCAGCTTTATGCAGGCGGTACAGCGCTTATCCCCCACTTTTGGTACCCAGCAATTCCAAGTGATTGGCGTGGTGCCTTTTAGTGAGACTTTATCCGTATCTCGCACTTGGGACGTCGCCAGCGAATTGGACGCGAAGTGGCTCAGTATTGGCGAGGCGAAATCGCGCCGTATTACCAGAGTTAGCTTGACCGCTAGGACCGTCTCCCGTGTAGGCGAAGTGTTTAGTCGTGGCACCTTGATTGTGACCCCTGGCGATCGTGATGACTTGCTGCTCGCTACCGCACTTGCCTGTATGAATGGTATCCCAATGGCCGGTATTATCTTGACCGGTGGTATCACGCCCAATGATACGGTGATTGATTTATGTCGTCCGGCGTTAAAGACCGGTATGCCAGTGATGAGTGTGGAGACCGACAGCTATGCGACGGTACAAAACCTCATGAATATGAGCAGCGAAATCCCTATCGATGATATCGATCGTGCTGAAGAGGTGGCCCGTTTTGTCGCCGCGCATCTGGACTTAGACTGGCTCAAAGACTACTTTAACCGTGGCCATGTCTCGCGCCTATCTCCGTCTGCGTTCCGTCATTTGGTCGTCAAAAAAGCTGAACAAGCGAATAAGCGTATTGTGTTGCCAGAAGGGGCTGAGCCGCGTACCGTCGAAGCCGCTTGTATTTGTCAAAGCCGTGGAATCGCTAACTGTGTCTTGCTCGCCAAACGCGAAGAGGTCGAAGATGTGGCTAAAAACCTTGGCATCGAACTGCCCGCAGGCTTAGAAATTATCGATCCGGCCAGTATTAACCATGATAAATACATTAAGGCTATGATTGAGCGCCGTAAAGGCAAACTGACTGAGCCTATGGCCGAAGCCCAACTGTCTGATACTGTGGTACTCGGGACAGTAATGCTGCATATGGGAGAAGTTGATGGCTTAGTGTCTGGTGCGGTACATACTACGGCCAACACCGTACGCCCCGCTTTCCAGTTTATCAAGACCTCCCCTGATTACTCGCTAGTGTCCTCAGTATTCTTTATGTTGATGCCTGAGCAAGTCTTGGTCTATGGCGATTGCGCGATTAACCCCGACCCGAATGCCGAAGAGCTCGCTGAAATTGCTATCCAATCAGCAGCGTCTGCAAAAGCTTTTGGTATCGAGCCGAAAGTCGCTATGATCAGCTACTCTACTGGCACTTCCGGTACTGGCGATGACGTGGAAAAAGTCAAACGTGCGACCGAAATCGTCCGTGAGCGCGCGCCAGACTTAGCAGTCGATGGTCCGTTGCAATATGATGCTGCATTCGTAGAAAGTGTGGGCAAACAAAAAGCACCCGACTCACCAGTTGCGGGTCAAGCCAACGTCTTCATTTTCCCAGATTTGAATACCGGTAACACCACTTATAAAGCGGTGCAGCGTAGTGCCAATGTGGTGAGCGTGGGTCCGATGTTGCAGGGTCTAAATAAGCCGGTGAATGATTTATCCCGCGGCGCCCTGGTTGATGACATTGTCTATACCATCGCTCTAACGGCTATTCAGGCGCATAGCACTGATATCTAAAGGTCATTCTTTTATAAAGGCATTATTTTATCTTAAGGCGCTTAGCGACTAATTGCTAGATGTCTTAAAAAATTGGACAGTGACGTTAGGTTGCTGTCCTTTTTTATGGCTATTAATTAGCATACGGAGCCTCTACAATATAATGTCTACTATTCACACATGCTGTAAAACGGTCTATTTAACCGTTTGCTTATAGGTAATAACGACTTACGATGTCATTCATTCCCAATTTATTATCCCAACCTCCTGCGATTCGTGCCTACCTTGGCGGCTCATTTGATCCCGTACATCAAGGTCATTTGCAAATGGCGTTGGTGGTTTATAAGCAGTTAATGCAATTAAACGCCGAGCTACAGTGTCCTGTGCATGTGGCCTTATTGCCCAATGCGCGCTCCCCTTTTAAAGATAAAAGTACCGCTGCCAAGCAGCGGCTAGCGATGCTGGAACTGGCCATAGCCGCTACCCCACTAGAAATTTGTACGCATGAGTTATGGCAGGCACCCCCCGTCTATACTATTGATACGGTGAAAGCGCTGCGCAACCAGTATCCCAGCGACACGCTAATCTTTATTATGGGGGCAGACAGTGTGGTGAGTCTACCACACTGGAAACAAGGGTTAAAACTAACAGACTATGTGCATCTTTGGGTGTTTGACCGTTACTCCCTACCTGCTCAAGCCGGTGATTTAGCACTACAAGGCGAGACACAACCTAAGACGCAAACTGAGACAGAAGTAACCCCCATTCTTGCGAAAAATGCTTTAATTAACACAGAGTCACAGGAAGACAGACTAATAGCTGAGCTACCTGACTCGCTACAGGCGCGTAGCACTGCTGACCCCAAGGATTTACTAACACCGCCCAACGATAACTTGAAAACACCTATAAATGGACGCATTTATAGAGATAAGACCGCTATCGCTGGCATCTCTAGTACGCAAGTGCGGCAAGCCCTAGCAGCAGGGGCTAACGACACTTTAACCGCAGTATTACCCCCTACCGTTGCAGCCTATATTGAGCAGCATCAGCTGTATTCGGAGTGAATCAATGCGTTATTAACACGCAAATATTAGATTGCTGCGCTATTATTAGGTAAACTGAGTACCATAGATTAAAATCAGTGATTGACATGACCGAGAATGTCAGTAAGCTGTCACGCTGCTTAACGCTAGCCGACTTGTCATAGTGCAACAATCACAGCCTATTAAGCAGGGTGTGTTTAACGCAATAAACCGCCCTACTAGTGACTGCCTAGCTTGACTGATATTGCTGACGGTAAAAATAAAGACAGCGGCTCCCTATTATGAGCTGACCACCCTATTCGATGATTTAAACGACTGCTTTAACCGCTTAGCCGCTTTATTTTAGAAAACTCTATGTTAGAGCGGCCTAGGTTAGCAACATTTATGTTAGACCGACCCGATACCTTGAACCGATAGGACAAGCCTATCCTGATTCAACCCCATTTATTGATTAAGAGACCCTATTTATATGACTAATCCTATTATGACCAGCACCATGACCAACGCGCGCTTAGAAGAATGCTTAGCCCTCGTTAAAACGGCTTTAGAAGATGTAAAAGCTAAAAATATCACTGTCCTAGACGTGGCTCATTTGACCGATGTTATGGAGCGTATCGTCATCGCTGATGGTACTTCTAAGCGTCACGTGCGTGCTATGGCTGATAGCTTAGGCGCTGAAGCTAAAAAAGCCGGCTTTATGCCACTAGGCCGTGAAGGTGGACAAGATTCTGAGTGGACGCTCATCGATTTAGGCGCAGTCGTCGTCCATATGATGATGCCACAAGCCCGTGAGTTTTATGACCTAGAAGGCCTATGGTCTTCTCCAGAGAGCTTGGCTGAACTGATCGCTACTCCGCGTGAAAAGAAAAGAGCGGGTCGCCGTAACTAAGTTAGCCTTAACAAATTGGCGCTATTTAAGAAAGGTCAGACTCATTGTCT
>Ga0098065_1000988_pt1 | contig 11147 bp, 10 predicted proteins | sample 25_taG_FD_75062 | JGI IMG/M metagenome (GOLD analysis project Ga0098065, IMG submission 75062) | Marine viral communities from Cariaco Basin, Caribbean Sea - 25_WHOI_OMZ | ecosystem: Environmental > Aquatic > Marine > Oceanic | place: Caribbean Sea: Cariaco Basin | collected 2014-11-08 | reverse complement strand
ATCGAACAGGCTTGTCTACAGTTATGTGAATTGAACTTGGGCGGTACGGCGATTGGTACGGGCATCAATGCGCCCAAAGGTTACGCCAGCTTAGCGATTAGTGAGCTCGCGGATATCAGTGGTCTGCCAGTGACACTTGCTGAAGATTTGATCGCCGCTAGTGCCGATATGGGTGCCTTTATTACTTTCTCTAGTGTGCTCAAACGCCTAGCCATTAAGTTGTCTAAATTGAGTAACGATTTACGCCTACTATCGAGTGGGCCACGCACAGGTCTTGGCGAAATCAATTTACCAGCCAGACAACCTGGCTCGTCGATTATGCCGGGCAAAGTCAACCCTGTGATTCCTGAGGCCATGACTCAAGCTGCCTTTCAGGTCATAGGTACGGACATGACGATTACTATGGCGGCAGAAGCAGGGCAGTTGCAGCTCAACGCGATGGAGCCGCTGATTGTTTATAACTTACTGAACAATGCGCGTTTGTTAGAAAAGTCGATTCGTATGCTCGATGAGCGCTGTATTCAAGGCATTACTGCCAATGAAGCCCGCTGCGCGCAGCATGTCGAAAATAGCATTGGTATTGTGACGGCACTGGTACCACATATTGGTTACGAAAACGCCAGTCGTATCGCAGGACATGCGTTGCTGAGTGGGTCAGGCGTGGCGGATTTGGTCAAGCAAGAGAAACTGCTCAGTGATGAGGAATTAGCTGCGATTTTGTCACCTGATAAAATGGTCAGCAGTATATAGTCTTTACTATTTATTAGAGTCGGTATAAAACCATTATAGTACAGCTGGTGTTCATTTTTCTAACCTATAGCGTATGACGCCCATAATGAGCAAGAAAAATGAATATCAGCTAAGTGTTATATTTAATGAATTTCTTATATTGAACTGACTATATTATTCAGATCTTTTCTTTATTTTTCTTTTAAGTATGATAGATCGTTTCCTTATCTTCTTCATAGAATAACAACTTCTCGCTTTTACCTCTGCACATAGCTCTCGATTCAAAATAAATTTCTATCATCTTATCTGCCAATAAAATCCTAACGATAAAAATAATTTACTTTAGATATATATTTTTTGACTCCCTTATTTAATAGTCTAGTCTTCCCAAAATCATATCTATGAATTTGACAGTGTAAATCATGTTTCTAGGATTTTTCTTAGCAAATATTAATGTATTGTTGGTGGCCTATTCTTGTCTATTTAAAAGTAAGAACTTACTATTTCTTTGTCACCCTCATTACCTAACAAGTCAAAAAAAATTTAGCTATTATTAAAAAAGTAGTTAAATGTTTAGAAAAAAAAGGTTAGTATTAATTAAGCTTTGATAAGCTGAGCTGCTTAGAAAAGTTTGTTTATGCAAATAATCCTTCTAACTAAAGTTGAGAGATAAAACATGACAAATATTGACGCGTCTTTGCAAGAGCTAATGACACTTGATGGTGCTATGGGTGGTTGTATAGTGGATTATATGTCTGGCATGGTACTAGGGACTATCGGTGGAGGTGTTGACTTGGAGCTGGCAGCGGCTGGTAATTCTCAGGTTGTCAAAGCCAAAGTCCAAACAATGAAGTCGTTAGGACTTTCCGGTGGTATTCAAGATATTTTAATCACCCTTGAGGATCAGATACATATCATTCGTCCAACAGCCAATCATGAAGATCTATTTATCTATCTTGTGCTTGATAAAGCCAAGGCCAATCTTGCATTGGCACGCCGAAAAGTGAAGTCAGTAGAAGATGGTATCGAGATATGATGTAAAAAGACATTCCTATAACTCTCTGTAAAATCAGCCTGTTAGTAGGAGTGTCTTCATCAATTGCTCAACCTTATCCAAAAATCATAGAGAGACGTGGGGGATGAAATGAAGTGTATTGCCTACATCAGTAAAGCACCCCTTACAAAAAGTGGTGTTTGTCTACCCATTGGATTGTCAGGTATCGTCAAAGCCTCTAATAGAAATAAGAAGTCAGATATAACAGGGTTTCTATGTTATAGGAAAGGATACTACTTCCAAGTGATGGAGGGCCCTTCTGAAGAAATAGAGCAGTTGGCATCAAAAATACTGGCTGATTCTAGGCATTCAGATCCTTGTATTCTTATCGATAGAAGCATCTCTGAGCGCTGCTTTAGAACATGGAAGATCAGTGTTTTCAATTTGGTAGATCAAAGTCAACTGTTTAAGAAGTTTATTGAAACTTATGAGATAGACCTATCCAGTTTCAATGAGCAACAAAAAATCGGTATTAAAAAGTTTTATGATTTAAAAAACATATCTCATTCAGAAAATTACGAAGGCAAAAATCTAAGATTGAAGGCTTGGCCTGATTTAAATAGTATGAGTCAATCTCAAACAATTATCGATTTGTGTGTCAAGTTAACGAAAGTCTCTTATCCTTTTGAGCAATTGATAGAGGATGAAAAATTTGGCACACGGGATCAAGTGATTGAGGCGCTTAATGAGTTTGAATCGCTTGGCATATTGACTGTGACAGAGTCAGAGTTTTCTCAAAATCAGGAAATAGAGACACTACAGACGAAAGAGCCAAGCAGTTTTTTTGGTGCTATCAAAAAATTTTTAGGAATGGGGTAAAAAGTGGATTACCAAAAATTAGCCGTTATTGGAGAAGTTGGTTCTGGAAAGACTCAATTGGTCCAAACCTTGAGCGAAATAAATCCTTTTGGTACAGAGGTCAAATCCACTATTGATATCGGTAAAGAATATACAACAGTGGGAATAGACTATGGCCGTATCACGTTGTCTGATGATATGGCTTTAGGGATTTATGGTGTCCCAGGGCAGGAGCGTTATTCATTTCTATGGGAGTTCGTCAATCGCTCATTATGGGGATTGCTTATCTTGATTAAATATGGAGAAACGCCTGATTATGAAAATCTAGATAAAATGCTCACTTTTTTTAGCCCTGAAAAAACTCAAACCACATGTATTGTTGCAGTCACTCATTGCGAAGATGGCGATGAGCTTAGTATCGCCGCACTTGGTCAGGAAGTAAGAGCGATGCTCATGCATCATAATGTCGTGGCGCCAGTGGTCAATATTGACCCGAGAAGTCAGGAGTCAGCAAAATCTCTTCTCGTTTTATTTAATGCACTTAACCATTAAAAATAACGCCAAACATGAGAAATAAAAGAAACTAAAAAAAAGGTCTTATCTTCATCGTTTTGATCACTATGACAGCGATGTGATGAAATTAGACAATCACTATCACTTAGACCCTCGACCTTTTGAGGGGCGTCTGCCATTTGTAGCAGGTTTGCCATTGCCGCCAGCATTCTTGCCACGACTGGACGGACGCCCATCTCTACCTTTAGAACCTGCTGGTTTTCTGGCATCATCTTTAGCGTACTTGTTGCGCCCCTTTGCAGCACCCGCTGATTTTGCAGAGGGTTTTGACTTTGATTGAGCATCAGTACGCGGTTTTTTTCGTGGTGCATTGCGCGATTTTTTGCCCGAATGATTGTCTTGCGACGAGGATTTTTCTACCGCCTTTAGCAGGGTCGATAGCTCTGTTGGTGTCAGGTCTCGCCAGTCGCCGACAGGAAGTCCCTTAAGGCTTACATTCATAATCCGCGTACGCTCAAGCTTGACGACTTCATAGCCAAAATGCTCACACATACGGCGGATTTGACGGTTCAAACCTTGAATAAGTGTGATGTTAAAGACGTTGGGTGCCACCTTGGTGACGGGACATTTTTTTGTCATCTTGCCCAGCATTGGCACGCCACTCGCCATACCCTCAATAAAGCTATCTGTGATCGGCTTATTTACTGTGACCAGATACTCTTTTTCGTGGTTATTGCCAGCACGCAATACTTTATTGACCAGATCGCCATTGTTGGTCAAAAAGATCAATCCTTGAGAGTCTTTGTCCAAACGCCCAATCGGGAAAATACGTACCGAGTGTCTCACAAAATCGACAATGTTGTTTTTCTCAGAGCTTTCCGTGGTGCTGACAATGCCGACTGGCCTATTTAAGGCAATAAAAATAAAATCATCAGGCTCGCGTGGCTCAATCAGCTGTCCGTTGACTTTTACTACGTCTCCAGCAGCCACTTGATCGCCCACCGATGCACGCTTGCCATTGATGTATACATTACCTTGTTCAACAAAGCGGTCAGCGTCGCGTCTGGAACAAATCCCACTTTCGCTGATGTATTTATTGAGACGAGTCGAGGAAGTGTTATACATAAAGCACCGTTTTACCTGATGAGAAGTTTTTTTGCTAAGAAAAAAGCCTAAATTGAATGGTTCAGTCGCCTTGCAATCAAAGCGGCGACTTGCGTTTTTGCAGTCTAACGCTTACGTTCTGTAAAGCACTTTGACCACATGCCAGCCAAATTTGGTTTTTACCAAATGAGGGGTGAAAAGTTCGCCGTTGAAGCAGATTTTATCAAAAGGTCCTACCATTTGGCCTTTTTCGAACTCACCCAAATGACCACCTTTTTTGCCTGATGGACAGGTTGAGTGTCGTTTGGCCAGCACATCAAATGCCGCGCCTTTTTTGAGCTTGGCAATGATATCTTCTGCCAACTCTTTTTGTTTGACTAAAATGTGCAATGCGCTAGCGGTACGAGCCATCGTATAAACCTTTCATAGAGTATCAATTATCCGGTCATTATATCATTACTTATCTTGTTTTAGCTTAGTTACTAACCTTTGTGATTCAAAGGTTATCTAAGGCAAGGTTTAAGCCAATTTCTTATATTCGAAGCCTGTGTTTTTTTTGATATCTCTCCTTTGCCTAAAATAAAAAGGTTAAAGCTGATGCCAATCCTCAACCGCCTTGTGTCCAATTTCTAGTCCCACATCATAGCTATAACGGATTTTGGCCTTATTTTTGGATAATCGACTCGCCATGTTTTTTAAGTCGGGTGGACAAATCTCTAAAATCTTCTGTGATGATGGCGTCTGTAAAAATTGTACCGAGTCGTTATAGCGTTGGGTTCGCGTCAACAAGCTTTGGGCAAAACCATGTCGTTGCTTAGTATAATATTTAGCCAATAACTGATCGCCTTTACTGCTTGCTTTAGCGTAGTTTTGCGGGCGAGTACGTATGACCATGAGCTTATCAATACTCTCTTGCCCAGCTGCCCACTGTACGGGCAAGGCATCTGCCACACCACCATCAAAATAAGGCTCACCAAATATCTCGACCGCTTGGCGGGTCAGCACTGGGATAGAGCTGGATGCCCTTAATCCATCCAAAATATTGTCTTTAGCCGCTTTGATATAGATCGCTTCTCCTGAAATAGCATGTGTTAACACCATGTAAAACTCAGCATGGTTGGCAAATAACTGTGACTGATCCAGTGGGTATTCTTGTTCCACCATATCCCACATCCACTTTAGATCCAGCAAGTCACCGCCTCTAAGGAAACGACCATAGTGAATAAATTCAGATCGAAGGGAATGATCCAAGTAAATATGCAGGGTGCGGCCTTGTTGTGCGGCCAAATAGTTAGCAACGTTAGTTGAACCTGAAGAGACGCCCACACAAAGATCAAAAGGATTGAATTGTTGTTGTAAAAACGCGTCTAAGACACCGCTGCTAAATGCGCCACGCATGCCGCCGCCTTCAACCACTAGTGCTTGTCGATGTTGTTTAAGCATTGAAAACCTCGAATGACGCTCGTAAAGTATACCTACAAGTACACGAAACGAGGGGATAAAAAATATTTATAAATATATACGTTCAAAACCTCACTAGGGAATTATATTCTTGAGCCGTTCTAAACCTATTTCTTTGACATAGACATTACAAACTCGATAGCAGAACACTGGTTTCGCTATTCAAAATGCCGTCAATCTCTCTGACTTGACGCAGTACTTCATCAAATTCTCTTAAACTCGTCGTGTGTATTTCTGCCACCAAGTCCCATGCGCCATTGGTCGTATGGAGCTTAATCAGTTGCGGGATGCCGCGCAGCTTTCTAATCACTTGTGACGTAGATTTGCCTGTTACTTCAATCATCATCATCGCTTTGACGGTTTCTTTATCTAGCGCCTCATGCACTCGAATTGTAAATCCTAAAATAGCGCCGTTATGGATCAGTCTGTCCAATCTATTTTGGACAGTGGCACGCGAAACTTTGAGTTTTTTTGCAAGGATTGAGATGGTTGCGCGGCCATCTTGTCGAAGCTCAGATATCAGTTCGCTATCTAAAGAGTCATAAGTATAGTACGCCATAAAAGTGCTTCCTTCATCAAGTTTTGACATTATGCTAAGTAGAGCTTATCAATATGTCGAAAATACATCAATATTTAATAAATTATTGACATTTTAACTGACATTTATAGTTGGTAGGATATTGATTGTCGGTTTAACAAATAATATTCATGGAAGGGAGCAACATTAATGTCTAAATTTATCGTATCACAAAAGCAGGGTGTGCCATTTGTTAGCGTACAAGCGATGGCTGAAATCATCAGTAATCATGGTATCGAACAGACCATAAAAGAATTGGTAGATGCGTTAGAGCAAGATTACCTTCGTTGGGATCAATTTGAAAAATCCAGTCGTTTTGCTTCTCATTCCAAAGACGGTGTCATAGAACTCATGCCTGTCAGCGATGGTGACATGTTTGCGTGCAAATATGTCAATGGCCATCCTATCAATACCAAGCGTGATTTGCAGACGGTCGCAGCTTTTGGCGTGTTGTCTGATGTTGATACAGGCTATCCCATCTTACTGACAGAAATGTGTATTCTAACCGCACTACGCACGGCGGCGACCTCGGCACTGGTTGCCAAACATTGTGCGCCTAAAAACGCTAAAACGTTGGCGCTCATTGGTAATGGTGCGCAAGGAGAGTTTCAGGCGATGGGTATGAAGGCAGTGGTTGGTATCTCAAAAGTGCGTTTATATGATGTCGACCCAGCTGCGTCTGAAAAAGTAGCGCATAACCTTGCCGATTCAGGCTTAGATATTACCATTTGCAAAACGGTAGAAGAAGCCGTTGACGGCGCAGATATCATCACCACCTGTACCGCTGATAAGAAAAATGCCACTATCCTGCGTGACGATATGATCAAAAAAGGCGTCTATATCAATGCCATCGGTGGCGATTGCCCTGGCAAAACCGAGCTGGATGCTGACATCCTGCTAAGAGCTGATCATGTCATTGTAGAGTTTGAACCACAAACCCGTATCGAAGGCGATATCCAACAGCTCTCTCCAGACTTTCCTGTGACGGAGTTCCACCGCATCGTGAAAGGTGAGAAAGACATACGCACCAACGACAACAACTTAGTGGTATTTGATGGTGTTGGTTTTGCCTCAGAAGACTTTACGGCTCTAGTGTTTTTGCGCGATTTGATCAAAAAACAGGACGCCTATGAGCTGCTTGATTTGATCCCTCATCAACAAGATCCTAAAAACCTCTATTCGGTGGTGAAAGCTCATAGTAAAGAGCATAGTACGGCGACGCATGAAGCTGAGTCTATGGCGTAAGTGGGAGCTGTAGGTTTGAGCCGTTATAAAGTGTTTGATCCACTATAAGATAAATAGGCGCTGCTGAAATAAATTTTGCGTCGCCTCTGTCTACGAAGGCACAGCAAGCCAGAAAAATTTGTTTCAGTAGCGTGTGATACGAGATATATCTTTCTTATTTAGGACTGACTATAGCTAAGTAGTGAGAAAGAAAAAAATAAATTCAAATGATAAAAAATTGTTTTATTTAATGGAGACGAAATAATGAATGATCTAATGAAAAACGTGCGAATAGTAGAAGTGTATTCAGATGTCGCAGGGCATAAAAAAGGTGCGTCACTAGGCATTGATGCATTGCGCGCGTCATCAAAAGAGATGAATGCAGACTACTACGAAAAACTGCAACTTGACAGTATCAAAAATGAATATATCCATGAAGAAGAATCGCCATTTAAACATGCAAAATACGCTGATGTGATTGAGCCTGTTATCTCTAAATTGGCACACAAAATAAAAGAGATAAGAGAAGATAATCAATTTCCTATCGTTATCGCAGGCGATCATTCTAGCTGTGCAGGAACCATGCACGGTCTCAAAATGGCGCACCCTGATGCTGAGATCGGTGTGGTGTATATAGACGCGCATGCTGATTTTCATTCACCCTATACCAGCGGGTCAGGGAATATGCACGGCATGCCTTTGGCAATGGCGTGTGCAATCGATAACTTGGAATGTAAACGCAATGAGCTCTCTGACGTAGAAAAAGAATATTGGGAGCGACTAAAATTTATGGCGTCCAACGAGCCATCAATTAAGCCAGAAAACGTGGTGTTTTGTGCGGTTAGAGACTATCAAGAAGAGGAGATGGAATTAATCAAAAGGCATAAAATTCCTTTATACAGCGTCGCTGAAATAACCAAAAAAGGCATCAGTGCCACAGTAGCCGAAATTTTTAAAAAACTAGAATATTGCGATCATATTTATGTGTCGTTTGATGTTGATAGTGTTGATCCTTTATACGTCCCAGGAACAGGCACGCCTGCAATGAATGGTCTGTCTTATGAGCAAGCCATGCAGCTCAATATAGAGCTCATTAAAAACGAAAAAGTATGTTGCTGGGAAATGGCAGAAATCAATCCCTTATATAACAATTCAAAAGATGACTCAACTAGAATATTTAAAATTTTAGAAGAAGTGACACATTCTCTTTTAAATAATTACTAGTATGAAATATCAAAAATGAGTTGAGAAATTCAACATAAATAAAAAATATTATATAAATTTTTTAGGTTGGTTAAAAAGGGACAGGGAGCAACAAATAACATGGACGTTAAAGCCAATTATTTAAATCAAGATGTTAGCAGCATCAGTATCAAACAGTTTTTAAAATTCTTTATACCCTCTATGATAGGGTTGATCGTCTTCGTATTTCCCATTCCCTATGTGGATGGTAAGTTTGTCAGCTACTCAGACGGATTTACCATTCCTATCGCCGTGCTAAAAGATTATATACAGGGTTATATGAGCGACTTTTTGCCATTGCTTGTTGTCATCTCAATTATGATTACGGTAGTTGGTAGCTTATATACCAAAATCATGAAACCTGCATTGATTTTAAACAATGAGTTTTTGAATAACTTACTGAACGTCAAAACATCTTGGCTAATGCTTAGACTACTTGGTGCGTTTTTTGCCGTCGTAACCTATTTTCAATTTGGGTTTGAGACAATATATTCAGACAGTATTGGTGGTCTATTATTATATGAGCTCATGCCCATACTGTTTATTGTGTTCTTTTTAGCAGGATTATTACTGCCGTTATTGCTTGATTTTGGCTTATTAGAATTTGTTGGCGTTTTATGCACCAAAGTCATGAGACCGTTGTTTGGTTTACCGGGCAGATCCTCTGTCGATTGCTTGGCATCATGGTTAGGTGACGGCACTATTGGCGTATTACTAACGGATAAGCAATTACAAAGTGGATTTTATACCAAAAGAGAAGCAGCCGTGATTGCGACCAGTTTTTCAGCGGTTTCGGTTACCTTTTGCTTGGTGGTGATCTCCCAAGTCAAGCTAGAAAGTTATTTTATCAACATGATTGGCGTGGTTGCGTTATGCGGTATTGTTTGTGCGCTCATCGTACCAAAGTTATTCCCTTTGTCTAAAATTGAAGATACGTATATCACAAAAAACGATGAGGTGGATTGCGAAGCGATTCCCGAAGGAAAAACGCTATTCAACTATGGCTTACACAAAGCGGTTCAAAAAGCAGACAAGAGCCCCAGTTTTTTGACTTTTTTAAACGATGGGTTAAAAAATATCTTGGACATGTGGATCGGGATACTACCTATCGTCATGGCAATCGGAACCTTAGGTTTGATTGTTGCAGAAAAAACGCCCGTATTTGACTATTTAGGTATGCCATTTATTCCATTCTTAGAACTATTGAATATACCGTTTGCCGCAGAAATGTCAAAAACCATTATGGTGGGTTTTGCCGATATGTTCTTACCGGCTATTATCGGTTCTTCAATAGAATCAGAGTTAACGCGATTTGTCATCGCTTGCTTATCAGTCTCTCAATTGATCTATATGTCGGAAGTCGGTGGATTGATCTTAGGGACAAAAATCCCTGTGAGCTTTTTCCAGTTGTTAGTCATTTTCCTATTAAGAACTGTTATTTCACTACCGATTATTGCGTTATGTGCGCATATGATTTTTTAATGATATTCATAGCAAAAAACCGCCTATCAAGATGGTTTTTTGCTATTAGCATCAAGCTACTCATAAGACGATCATTTTGAAAATACAACTGCTCTCTCCGGCATGATAGGCTCGTCAGCGCCTAATGGAGAAACACTGATAGTTTGATAGTCGGTTCTTATGTCTCTTAATATCTGATATATCAATAGAAATACTTTAACTTTGAATTTATAACCACTGCGTTAAACTAAATAAGTGCCATTATAAATTTTGTTTTTTTATCAGTTAGTCAATTAATTTATCAATCAATAATCAAGGATGATGATGACCACATCTAATACTAAATCCAGTTTTTTATCGCTTGCCATTGTCGCAGTTGCCTACGGGGTAATCGTGCCTTCCACTTTTTCCCACGCCGCACCAGCGTTAACTTATATCGGCGATTATCCACATACCAATACCCATAATATATATAATTCCCACAATACTCGCGCGCTTAATATCGACAATGCCAACGCTTGGCTTGAGGTGGACGCTGTCGCTTATGGCGACAACATTGAAGCAATGCGCCACCACTTAAATGGGCAGGCTGAGATTTGCGCCATACTAAAGGCAGATGCTTACGGGTTTGGTATCAACAACTTAATGCCCACCGTTATGCAGCACAATGTGCCTTGTATCGGCATTTCCAGTAATGAAGAGATTCGCATTGCTCGCAGCCATGGCTATAAAGGGCGCATCATGCGTGTGCGCGCCGCTACCAATGCTGAAATCGAAGACGCCATGCAATATGGCGTTGAAGAATTAATTGGCAGCCTAAAACAAGCAGAAATCGCCAATGAGCTTGCTAAAAAAGCCGGTAAAAACATTAAGTTTCATATGGCATTAAACGCTGGCGGCATGGACCGTAACGGTATTGATCTTAGCGTTAACCGTTTGCAGCAAGATGCTATCGCGATAACCAAGATGAGTAACCTTGACATT
>Ga0098065_1000986_pt1 | contig 11149 bp, 9 predicted proteins | sample 25_taG_FD_75062 | JGI IMG/M metagenome (GOLD analysis project Ga0098065, IMG submission 75062) | Marine viral communities from Cariaco Basin, Caribbean Sea - 25_WHOI_OMZ | ecosystem: Environmental > Aquatic > Marine > Oceanic | place: Caribbean Sea: Cariaco Basin | collected 2014-11-08 | reverse complement strand
AAGATGTGTATAGTGTTTCATAACGTTCTGATATGTAGGAGTTGAAGTTTGAAATGCAACACGGCACATCTTACTCTTCAACTCATTCTTTTAAAACGTTGCACTTCTTATTTGAATCTAGGTTCAAAGAACATCACTTGCGCCGCTTTTTGCTTATTTGCTATACCAACACCAAATTGAGAGGTTCTATGATCTCTATCATCACTAAAGCGTTGTTTAGCAGCGTCGATCCATTTTTCCAATGACGAATAGCCTGTTTTATTTTTGTCATTGAAAGCTAAAAATGAGCGCTCGCTTGTCACCACTGGAATGTAACAAACGGAGCCTTCAGGGAAGGCAACATTAGAGGGGATATTAGAGTAATTACTCAAATCGGTGAGAATACCTCGGCGGTCTTCGATATTCGTGCCAGCGCTATAACTATTGGCCCTTAGTCCTGATAAGTTAAGTGTTTGATAGGTGGTTTCGTAGCCTAGTTTGTTATTACTGCTTTTTTCATAAATAGGACGTTTAACCGTGCGCCCATTGACTTCGATGTCTTTGTTTTCGAGTCGACCTTCAAAATTATCTGCCAGTATGGTTCTGTCCAAATCATTTAGGCTCTGATTGCTATAACTGTTAATGAGATTGGTGGTTTTGATGTTGCGTGCGCCTGTGCGATAGGTCTCATCGATGCGCGCAATGGCGGTATCATTGGCCTTACTATCGTAACTATTGGCAAAGCTCGTCAGCGTAATATTGTCGCTATCAGAACCATAACTGCCGTCATCTACTTCGCAGCCTATCAAAGCAAGCATTGACCAGAAGAAAACACCAGATATCGCAACCACTCTATTCATCGAACAATGTCCTTATGATTTAGATTTTTTATCACCCAATTTGATGATATTAGTATGACCAACCACATGGCTGGCTTCGGTCATTCTGTTTATGAGCACCAGCATCTACTGTTATTGTAGATAGCTCTGAAAGTCATATTTACAAACTTGTCGTAAATATTTACTACCGACTTACTGAGCTGGGCTGATGATTTGTTATCCTAAGTTGCATATTTAGATTCACTATTCAAACCCAAAAACCACAACAAAGGATGTGTTATGAAAACTTTATATTCTACTAAATCTACTGTTACTGGCGGTCGTATGGGTACGGCAACCTTGAGCGATAGCGACCTTGAGATCAACATGGCACCACCAGGTGGCAATCAAAAAGGCAATAACCCTGAGCAATTGCTAGCTATGGGCTATGGTGCTTGCTTTGATAGCGCCCTTGGCGTAGTCAAAAAGATGGAAGACGCACGCTTTGGCTCAACTACTGAAACGTCTGTCGATCTATTGCAAAGCGACAACCACGAGTATAAACTCTCAGTAAAAATTCATGTAATCGCCGATAATACTGACCTATCAGCTGACGACATTCAAAAGTTGGTTGAAAAAGCGCATGAGGTATGTCCATATTCTAAAGCCACACGCGGCAACATCGATGTTGAAGTCTCTTCAGAAGTAAAATAACGCATTATGAGACTCATTATCAATGATTAATTAAGAATATATTAATTATAGAAGAACTCAGCTGGTCTGGGTTCTTTTTTTGTTTGAAATTTTGGTGAAAAAATAAAACCGCTAGAACATCTCGTAACGGTTAAGCAGTTCGGCACGCACTGTTTTTATCGTTATAATAAGGGCATATTTTTATCTAATAGCTGATAAGTGACTTTTATGACTGATAATATAGCTGACAATACCACCGATAACGACCACAACTCCCATCAAGCACTCGATCCTAAAACCTTACCGAATTTTGACGATATGCCTAATGTCGCGCTGATGGATACCAGTCACGTAGACAAAGATCAGCCCCCGTTTATCTTGGTTGACGGCTCTTATTATTTGTTTCGCACCTATCATGCCCTCCCAAAAACCATGCAAAACTCGCAGGGCCTGATTACCAATGCGATACGCGGCACATTGAACGCATTACTCAAACTCATGCGTCGTTATCACCCGACCCACATGGCCGTCTGCTTCGATACCAAGTCACCGACTTTTCGCCATCATATGTCGTCTGACTATAAAGCAGCTCGTCCGCCCATCGATGTAGAACTGGTGGAGCAAATTCCTTATATTCATCGTTTGGTTAGCGCCTTAGGTATTCCGCTATTACGTATTGAGGGTGCAGAGGCCGATGATATCATCGGTACACTTGCCCATCGCGCTGTCGATCAAGGTCACCATGTGGTCATCTCCACCGGCGATAAAGACATGATGCAGTTGGTCAACGATTGCGTCATCTTAGAAGACAGCTTTACTGGTAAAGTCACGGATACACCAGCGGTGATCGATAAGTTCGGTATTAATCCAAACCAAATGATTGATTTTTTGACGCTAATGGGTGATGCCTCTGACGGTATTAAAGGCGTACCGGGTATCGGTAAAAAGACCGCCAAAGACTTGCTGGTTGAGTACGGTGATATCGAAAACATGCTCAAGCATATTGGCTTTATCAAAGGTCGCGGGGCTAAAGGTCTGATCGAGCACGCTGATGATATTCCTTTTAATAGAAAGCTTGCCACCATCGTCACCAATCTAGAAATCGGCCAAGACTGGAACGATTTAAAAATCAATACGGATCCTTGTGCGCATATAGATGAGCTGCGCGAATTATATACCGAGCTTGAGTTTAGAAATGAGCTGGCATCTCTTGATCACCCAAACCATCCGGCTAATGGCTCACAAAGCGTTGCTGATAGCCAAGCCAATGCTGAGTCACAAGCGCAAGTTGCCAAATCGCTGCAATCTGCCAATATTGATAATATGACGGGCAGTAATCATCAAGATAAAGCGTGGCATACTGTGCTCGATGAGCCTGCGTTTGATAGCTTGGTCAAATTATTAGAAGCAGCTCCGCACTTTGTTATCGATACTGAAACCACCAGCGTCCATTGGCGTGACGCACAAATCGTCGGCTTGTCTTTTGCTGTGCAAGCGCATGAAGCCTATTATGTGCCGCTCACGCATAGCTTAGAAGGTGATGAGCTGACAGCGAAACAACTTGACCGCGATACAGTATTGGCGCGCTTAAAGCCTGTATTAGAAAACCCAAATATCGGTAAAATCGGACAGCACCTAAAGTATGACGCGCATATCCTCGCGCACTATGATATTGACCTAGTCGGTGCAATACATGAGCAGCCAAATAACTGGGCGATGGATACCATGCTTGCCAGCTATGTCATCAATGCGGCAGCGACTCGCCACGGTATGGACGATTTAGCGCGCCATTATCTGCAAACGCAGACCATTAGCTTTGAAGAAGTCGCAGGCAAAGGCGCTAAGCAAGTCACTTTTGATCAAGTAGCCATAGATATTGCGAGCGACTACGCGTGTGAAGATGCGGATATCACCTACCAGTTGTTTGACGTATTCAGTGTTGAGCTAGCTAACGATACTAATAATGCCAAATTGCTACACGAGCTAGAAATTCCAACGGCAGAGATACTTTGCCAAATGGAGGCGCATGGTATTCTCATCAAACGCTCCTTCTTAAACGAGCTATCAAAGCGCTTTGATGAAGAGATTATCGCACTAGAGAAACGCGCCTATGAAGTCGCAGGGGAAGAGTTTAACTTAGGCTCACCTAAGCAACTTGGTGAGATGCTGTTTGAAAAGCTTGGCGTGCCGGGCGGCAAAAAAACTAAATCTGGTCAATACTCGACTGGTGAAGCCGTGCTATCAAAAATTGAGCACCCATTGGTAGATATCACTTTAGAGTATCGCGGGTTATCTAAGCTCAAAAGCACCTATACCGATGCGCTGGATAATGTCGCAGATGCTGAGACCGACCGTGTGCATACCAGTTATCATCAAGCACTGACCAGTACTGGCCGTCTGTCATCAACTGATCCTAACTTACAAAATATTCCAATTCGTACCGCTACGGGTCGCCTGATTCGCCAAGCCTTTATCGCACCAGAAGGTCGCGCTATTTTGGCAGCGGATTATTCACAAATCGAGCTACGTCTCATGGCGCATTTCTCAGGCGATAAGAACTTGACGCATGCCTTTAACGAAGGCCTAGATATTCATGCTGCGACTGCCGCTGAAGTGCTTGGCAAGGATGTTGCGGACGTTACCCCAACTGAACGTCGTAATGCCAAAGCCATTAACTTTGGACTACTATACGGGATGAGTGCCTTTGGACTTGCCAAGCAGCTACAAATGAGCCGCGGCGAAGCGCAAGACTATATCGATATGTACTTTGAGCGCTATCCGGGTGTTAAAAACTATATGATCAATACGCGTGCCAACGCTTATGAGCAAGGCTATGTCGAGACGATATTGGGTCGTAAGCTTTATACACCGGATATCAATCATAGCAATCGTATGGTCAAGCAAGGCGCTGAGCGTGCGGCGATTAACGCGCCGCTACAAGGATCTGCCGCTGATTTGATTAAGCTTGCCATGATTGCTGTTGATAAGGTATTACCGAAAGATCAAGCTAAAATGCTGCTACAAGTTCATGATGAACTGGTATTTGAAGTGGATGCCGATAAGGTAGACGCGGTCAGCCAATTGATTAACGATGCCATGCAAGATGTATTAAGGACAACAGCAGTAGATAAAGGCTGGAATGTCGACTTTGCCGTTCCATTATTGGTCGAGACTGATAGCGGTCAAAACTGGGATGAAGCGCATTAATTATTGATTTGGGTAACTCAGGGCTCTAGCGAGCTTAAGGACAAGATAAGTTTTGAGACCCACTGTATCATCTATATAAACAACCACTTATGACTATCTGGTTATATTCTATGACGTTGTTATTACCATATTGGGTTATAATAGCGTCATAGTAAATTATTCATATTTCGTTAGATATTTTTCGGTTTAGAGTGAGCCTGCGGGCTCACTTTTTTGTTTTTGACACATTCTTTTTGATACGCAGGAGCCAGTTATTTTGAGTTCAGATGGCATCATTGAAGCCCCCGGTATTATCCTATTATTCATCTGCTTGCTACGCTGCGCGCAATACTTTATAAAAAGTCATATCAAGCACATTCAGGCCTTTTGGTTAGCTTCTGTGCTTATATTTGTCGCTGTCATTCGTCGCGAGCTAAACTATTTACCAGATTTGTTGGTTCCGAGCGATTTCTCGTTTTTAAATCAATCTTATGACTGGTGGGAAGACAGTGTGCTGACCGTTATCTATCTCGTTGCACTCGGTCTATTGGCCTATTCGAGGCACTACCTTTGGGCAGTATTAAAGAATGTACCTGTCTCGCTCTACCTCATCGTTACCGCGCTGGCAATCATTCAATATATGGGCGAGAACGCCATTATATTCCCGCATACATTTGGTGAAGTTGTCGAAGAATTGGGTGAGACTGTCATCTATGGTATTGCTTTGACGTATTTATGGCGATTCAAACTGGCTGATTATGAATCATGTCTGGCGCAGAAATTAAACTATGAGCTCAAACACGCTGATAATTAAAATTATAATTACGATATTTTCCATGACGTAGTAACAAAGGTCTTTTAAGCAATTTTATAAAAACTCACGGCTGCTCAACATGAGTAGCCGTTTTGCATTTTGGCAATCGCCTTACATTTTTTGAACATCCTGTCACACCTTACTACTAGTGAAAATCCCAATAACCGTACAAACTTATGGACAGATTATCAATGTCGCTATAAGCAACGCTTTTATAAGCCCTGCTATGACTTTACTGCTAATAATTACAATAAGGAATGACTGATGGAAAACTCAAAAAACCCACTACCAGAAGAGATGGGTCATATCGATGGCAATCGCCGCGACAATAGTGACAGCGCCGACAACCAAGATAACCAATTAGTCGATTTAGACAATCCGATGCTGCACACGATCGACAACGATGATGTGATTGACAACAGTGCAGGATTTGATAATTCAGAAGTCGGTAGTGATGCCACCCAAGGGTTAACGCCTATTCATCGTCAAAACCTTGATGAGTCACGGGTAGATGAAGTTTTGGTTCAAGACAATCTTGATGACAGTGATTATCCAGATTCGATGGATATTGCTGATAGAGATGCTGCAGAGCGTAGTAATGATGATGATTTTTAGAAATTAGCACCACGGTTGATATAACTCTTTAGAGCAAAAAAGCACGCTTAATGTTGTTAAGCGTGCTTTTTTATACCTAATAACTCTGTTTTCGTTTAAATTTTTGAGCCATACCATTCAAATTATTGATAATGGTTGATCAGTCAGGACATCACGGTAGCTAATATAACAATTCATCATTATCCATGGTACGGCTATGATAATTCCTAAACCTAATGTGATTTTTAGAAAAAATGGCAACACAATAATAAGACCCAGCCCATAAGCAATCATTGGTAATATATTAGCTAAGTACCCTTTAAGACTGAGCTTCATTGCGCTTTTTGGGTCTAAACCATGCAATACAATCAATGCTGGAGCAAACCACATTGCCATTGATAACAGTAAAAATAATACCAATGAGACTAAAATACTAAACACAAAAGGAGTCATTGGGAAGTCACTTATTTTTATCGCTTCAATATCCAACAGGAGCGTTAAAGATATACCGCTAAAGAAAATTAATACAGGTATGAATACAACAGCTAGTCCAATTAAAAACAGAATATTCAGAATAACGATAGATCTTAAGTTTGCTTTGAGCTTAATCCAAAGCTGATGAAGGTCAAGATTTTCATTCTGGAACTGTGCTGAACAAATAAGTATGATAATAGCCGCTGCTATGATGCTTGTAGCTCCAAAGATATAATCAATTATAGGAACATAAGAACCTATGATTGAAATGGCAAACAATATGACACTGACGGCTAACCATGTTAAAAAGTTACCTTTAAACATTTCAAAAGGCTGAATTATCCACTTTATGCCCCATGATACTTTACAAAATCTTGGCTCATCCAATAATTGCGGTAAAAGATTACCATATTCATCCATTGGCGGAAGGTTTGAAGGTTGGCCATTGGGTTTCTGTACTGATATATATGGTTCCGAACTACTAACGTTAGACATATTAATCCTCAAAAATAAAATCTCACAAATACAAATCAAAAAATCATATAAAACGAAATCTGTTTGGACTATTTTACATATCGAATAGTATAAAACCCAACTTTTATTTATCAAATAGTCAATACAAAAAAATACCGAACGTTGTATCCGGGATCACTTTTAATTATTTTTTCATAGCAAGTGTTATTTTTAGCTGATCAAACCTATCCATCAAGTGTGCCAGCCCAGCCTTTTACAAGAGGTAAGCTCAACGCTTCGAGCAATTCAATGTGTGTCTCATCGAGGTTAAGTGCTGGGATATAGTGATACTCTTGCCCGCCTGCTTCCAGAAAATTATCACGGTTTTCAATGGCCAGTTCCTCTAGCGTCTCAAGACAATCCGCTGAGAATGCAGGACTAATCACTTGTACCGAGCGTACACCAGACTTACCCCAATCTTCCAGTACCACATCGGTATACGGCTTTACCCACTCTTGCTTACCAAAGCGTGACTGAAAACTAATAATCCATTCGTCGTCTTTTAGACCAAGAGAATGTGCCACTTGCGCAGCGGTACATTTACAACGCTTAGGATAGGGATCGCCTTTATCAGCGTAGGGCTGCGGGATACCGTGAAAGCTAAACATTAACTTCTCAGGCTTACCATGCTTCTCTTGGAAACGGCGTATCGAGTTAGCCAATGCCTGAATATATAGTGGATGCGCAAAGTAATCTTTGACAATCGTATAATTTGGTAGGTTACGTTGCTTAAGTGTCCACTTCGTCAGCGCATCATATACCGCGCCGCCTGAAGAGGCTGAGTATTGCGGAAACAAAGGTAAGATAACAAAGTGATCCACGCCTTCTCCGCGCAACGTATCCATCACATCAGGCAATCCAGGATTACCATAGCTCATCGCAGGATGCACAGAGACGCGAAATGGCGCTACGCTATTGGCCAGACGCGGCTCTAATAGCTCAACTTGGCTTTTTAGTATTTTACGAATCGGCGAATCCCCTTCCCAGATACTCGCGTAAGCCTTTGCCACGCGCTTAGGACGACTTGGCAGGACAAACAAATTCAAGATAATGGCCCATAAAAACTTGGGAATCTCGATCACTCGCGGATCTGACAAAAACTGTTTGAGATAGCGTCGTACGGCAGGTGCCGTCGGCTCATCTGGCGTACCAAGGTTGACTAACAGGACAGCAATACGTGGAGGCAATTCAGGTTTCATAGCAGCACTATTTATCAGCAGTAAGTTATTATAAGCGATGTCACAATATGAGGTGCAGTGTAAGATGCAGGATTGTTAAGACACCATTGAATAAACACCGCATCAGTGTAGCATTTTATCCATGAATCACGCATGGCAAAAGCACACTTGTACAATTTGATACGCAGTCGCCAATCTTCTATTATTTACCCTTTACTATTTAACGCGATAAAAACGGCGTTTAAAAGACCTGCTCGGCGGTTGTACTCCTACGCGCATCACCATACAATAGGCAAGCCCAGTTTATAAAAACCGTGTAAGTAAAGTAGTCTGTCAACACCTTCCTATTTTGCTCTTATTTTATTGATGATTGTTGTCTTGCGAGGTAGCTTTGAACGCACGCTCTGATAATACCAGTGACCAGTCCCCTAATTCTCAAACTCACGTAAACAGCTCAGCCAATACTGCTGCTGGATCTGTGGGTGTGGTTACGCCACAAAAATTCCATTTTGCTGAGCCATTGACCTTGGAATGTAACCGTACTCTGCCCTCGTTTGACTTGATGGTAGAGACTTACGGCACTCTCAATAGCGATAAATCAAATGCGATTTTGATTTGTCATGCGTTATCGGGCAACCATCACGCGGCAGGGTTTCATAGCGTTGATGACAAAAAAGCGGGCTGGTGGGACAATATGATTGGTCCGAACAAAGCCATCGATACCAATCGCTTTTATGTGGTGTGCGTTAATAATATCGGTAGCTGTTTTGGCTCAACAGGCCCAACAACTATTAATCCCGATAGCATTAGTTCGGATGACAGTATCGATTCAAGCGATAGCAGTGCAAACCATAACAGTGAGCCACAAGTCTATGGCCCTGACTTTCCGCTTATCACAATTAAAGACTGGGTAAAAACCCAAGCCATGCTCTCAGATCGTCTTGGTATCGATGTTTGGCATGCTATCGTTGGCGGCTCAATGGGCGGCATGCAAGCGCTGCAATGGTCTGTTGATTATCCAGATAGGCTAAAACGCTGTGTGGTGATTGCCAGTACACCGAAGCTGTCTGCGCAAAATATCGCTTTTAACGAAGTCGCGCGCCAGTCTATATTGTCTGATCCTGATTTTAAGGATGGACGCTACATACAAGCTGGCACGTACCCTCGTCGCGGCCTCATATTGGCACGGATGGTTGGTCATATTACCTATTTGACTGATGACGCGATGAAAGCCAAGTTTGGTCGTGATTTGAAATCTGGCAAGTTTATGTATGGCTACGATGTCGAGTTTCAGGTTGAGAGCTATCTGCGTTATCAAGGTGAGCGCTTTAGTGAAAACTTTGATGCCAATACTTATCTACTCATGACCAAAGCCTTAGATTATTTCGACCCGACGCGTGACTACTCATCAGCGGTAGCAAAAGATACTACAGAGTCAGCCGTGCCATTAGAAAATTCTATCGCGGCATCAGTCGAGTCTAGCAAAGCCAATGCGCAGAATGAGTTAGAAGATGCGGTAGCGACGATTGAAGATATTGAGTCTGATCGTCAGCAAGAGCTTTCTGCGCTCAAAGCTGCATTTGCCCACACACAATGTCAGTACTTGGTGGTGTCATTCACCACCGATTGGCGCTTTGCACCAGAACGCTCGCAAGAGATTGTCGATGCGCTGATGGCTACTGGTAAACCTGTTAGCTATATCAATATTGATGCGCCGCATGGACATGACTCTTTCTTGTTTGATATTCCTCGCTACATGGGTGCAGTTAAAGGATTTTTGACAGCGCCATTTATTACCCATCATCGCCCAGCTATAGGAGAGCGCTCATGAGAATGGATCACCAACTGGCAGAGCGCTGGATCGCACCGCAAGCACATGTACTGGATTTGGGCTGCGGTAATGGCGAGCTGCTCGCGCACTTACAGCAGAAGCTAGGTGTCACTGGATACGGACTTGAAATTGATGAAGACAAAATCAACGAAGCCATTGGCAACGGCTTATCGATTGTTGAGCAAGACCTGAACGATGGCTTGGCACGCTTTGCCGATAATAGCTTCGATACCGTGGTCATGGCACGCGCGCTACAAGCAGTAAAATCGCCTGATGTGCTGCTGCTCGATATGCTGCGCGTCGCCCGAGAGGCGATCATCACCTTCCCTAACTTTGCCCATTGGCAAAACCGTCTTCATTTAGGACTCAAAGGGATGATGCCGGTATCTGAGGCACTGCCTTATGAATGGTACAACACCCCAAATATTCATCTATGCACCTTTAAAGACTTTGAGCAACTGTGTGCGCAGCATGATATTCATATCGTTAATCGCTTTGCGGTAAGCGACTCTGATAAAGGTCATTCCCCACTGATGACAGCATTGATTAGACAGGCACCCAATCTACTCGCCGATGTTGCCATCTATCGAGTGACAAAGAAAAAAACGAAGTAATGTCAGATATTTGATTTTTGCTTAAAAGAACAAAATGACCGTTATTGACGAACCATTTATCTTAGCAAATTGTTAACTAACGATTGTCTTATAGTAACTCTATGATTTTACTGGGGACAATCAGGTATAAGCAGCTATTAAATCTTGTAATTAGTATTTGAGTTTCGTAAGTTTGGGTGTTAAGCTAGCAAAATGTTGTCAGTTACCCCACTATTACGACCGTTTGTCTAATCAGTTAGGGCCAAATCGATAATACAAAATTAAAAACTCTATTGCTGATGATTAGGTAAGTTCATATCGCAAGATGTCACCTAATTGTTATCGCCGTCTAACTGTCTCTGACGCGACAATGTTTAGCGGTACAATTCTTTTGCTTATTAACTGCCTAATTTTGGAGCTGCTATGAAATTATTAAAAGCTGCGTTGTTTACTGCATTATTTTCTTGTGCTGGTTT
>Ga0098065_1000985_pt1 | contig 11153 bp, 6 predicted proteins | sample 25_taG_FD_75062 | JGI IMG/M metagenome (GOLD analysis project Ga0098065, IMG submission 75062) | Marine viral communities from Cariaco Basin, Caribbean Sea - 25_WHOI_OMZ | ecosystem: Environmental > Aquatic > Marine > Oceanic | place: Caribbean Sea: Cariaco Basin | collected 2014-11-08 | reverse complement strand
TTCCAGACTATTTGTTTTTAATTCGACCACTACGGTTTCTTCAAAATGCTTTTTCTTTACGATAAAAATGTAGGTGTCATAATTGATAGACGAAAAACGAATGCTGTCCCCTAAACTGGCAGACATTGAAAACTTACCGTCCTGATCGGTTTCCACAACTAATTCTTTCGTCGCATTTTCAAGTTTAAAATAGGGAATGATTCCCTCGCTATTATAAACATATCCGCTTATTTTTTGCGCATTTGCAACACCGTTATAAATGATAAATAACCAAAAAAGATATTTCATTAACCTAACCTAATTTGCCAGAATATTTTGAGATTGATAGTGAAGGCATAACGTTTAAGAAGGACAATTTATTGAATGACTAATTTTATCATTAGAAACAATGATAAATTTCCAATGGCTAAAAAGAAGACCTCATTTTACATTCTTTTTTCGCTGATGCGAAATTCAATATCAGCTGTTCAATGGAGTGATTTGGAAGAATGGATTGAGCCTATACTCTTGGAATTACTAGATAATCACAATAATTTTTACCGTACTTTTTTTATTCTTAATAGGAGGAATGGGCGTACTCAAAACTGTAAAAAAATCTAATTCATACTGTAGATTGGTGCTATTATTTTTTTTAAAAGAAAAAGGCGGAACCTTGGGTTTCGCCTTTTTAAGTACTTTAAGGGCTTTGTTATATTTCTCCTTCAGAATCTAACATTGCAAAGAATTTATCAAGATTAGGTATAACAACAATTCTTGTTCTTCTATTCTTGGCCATATTGTCTTTAGAAGTGTTTTCAACTAATGGGGAATAGCTACTTCTACCGGCAGCGATAAGTTTAGCTCCGTCTACATCATACTTGTCCTGTAATTGTCTAACAACGGCTGTTGCTCGTCGTACACTAAGGTCCCAGTTATCTTCTAACCATGAATCTTCAACCATTGTACGATTATCGGTATGACCTTCTACCATAACCTCCATAGAGGGTTCGCTATTAATTACTTCAGCAAGCTTTTTAAGTAGTGGTTGTGCATCATTCGATAACCTGTAGCTACCGCTTCTAAATAATAATTTATCTGATACATTAATCATCACTACTGTTTTATCTACGGTGATATCTACATCGTCACCGTCTTTACCTTCCGTAATCTCATTTTTAAGATTATAAGAAATGGCCGCATTAATAGAATCCTCTAATGTTTCTACCCCTTCAAGCTCAGATGCATCCATTTTAGCAATGGTTTTTCTCATGCGATCTTTCGTCTTATTAGACATAGCAGTTACATCATTCATTTCTAATTTTTCATCGTTAGATGATCTAAGCGAGTTAATTTTCGCATTGTAATCTGCAACTCGTGCTTCGATAGCAGCATATTTTTCTTCAATTTCTTCTTTTTCTACTCTGGTTTTTTGAAGGGTACTTTTGGTATTGTCAAGCTCACCCTCTAATGCTACATATTTCTTTTTAGAAACACATGAGGCCAATAGGGCCGTTGAAAAAACTGTTACAGCTAAACTTCTTCTCATTTTTATCATTATTTAAGTAGTTAATAGTTTAATAAAACGCCCAACGTTTCCGTCAAACAATGGCCTAAAACAACGCAGAATTTTATTAGATAATTTAGTTTTAAGCATATTTAACGCGTTATTAAACTTTTTTCACATTTAGCTTTCTGAGCCTTCAAAAACTTGCCCAAATTTTTGATCCTATAGTTTAATTATTCTGTAAGTCCTTTGTTTATTAGGCTCTTACTGTTGTTTATAGAAAATATTTATTTTTATAAAATGTCTATCCATAAAAAATGAAGTGATGAAAATTTCTAAACTTGTGTAGAATTTGTTCCACAGATGGGGTTATTTTAATTTTAACAGAAGATTATAAGAATATCGATTAAAATATGCCTTCTTAGTAGTTAATTGCAGACGCATTTTTCGCCAATAATTAAGACATACCATAAATTTGAGTAAGAAGCATCCAAAACTTAGAAAAGCTTTAAGGATTACGCTAAGGATCTTAGCCGGTATCCTTATTTTCTTCGTATTACTTATCCTTTTTATCAGAAGTCCGTGGGGACAAAACATTATTGTAAATAAAGTAGTCTCTACCATACAAAACAAAACCAATACGGAAGTCGAAATCGATCGCTTATTTATCACTTTTGGCGGAGCTATAAGTTTAGAAGGACTTTATTTGGAAGATAAAAAAGGGGATACCTTGGTTTATGCTCACAATCTGGAGGCAAATATTCCCATTTGGCCCATTATTAAAGGTAGTGGTTTTGGAGTAAATAATCTGGATCTTAAAGGGCTTAAAGCTAATATCTACCGTGAAGATTCTATTTCGGGTTATAATTTTCAGTTTTTAGTTGATGCTTTCGCCGCTTCGGACACTACAAATACTCAGCAAACAAAAGTGCAGGATACCACGTCTTCTTCAATGGATATTAGTATTGGGGATGTGAACCTTCAAAATATTATCCTGAATTATGACGATCAGGTAGCCGGAATGGAAGCACAGTTAAAAATGGGAGAACTCGATGTGGCTATGCGAAAAACAGACCTTAAAAATATGCAATTTGAGGTCGCAGATGCCTCCCTAAGCAATACCATGATCGTTTACCGGCAACTAAAAACCTTACCGCCAGGTGAAGATACAGAAACTCCTATGCCTTTGGTGGTGGTAGATCGTTTAAATTTAAATAATGTAAATGCCAAATACCAGTCTGAGCCAGACGGAATACTGGCCGATGTCCATATTCCTGAATTTATCGCAGAAATGCCCAAAATGGATCTTGGCAATTACGAAATTCAATTTAATAATATAAGTTTAAAAAGATCGAATGTCTTATTAAGAATGCAAACCAAAACGGCGCAATCGCAGCCTCGGGATTCGATTAAAAATGATACTACAGGTTTTGTTTGGCCGGCCTGGAAAATTAACGTTAAACATATCGATTTAGCGCAGAATAATATTGCTTACATTGTAGATAGTGCTAAAATAGAGCAACGTCAATTTAACCCAAACGCTTTAAAGTTTAGAAATCTTCGACTTAAAACAGGAAATATAGCCCTAGCCGATCACAAGCTGAATGCCGATATTAATCAGGTTAGTTTTCAGGAAGCCTCAGGATTGGATCTTCGCGAATTTTCCACGGAAATTACGTTGGATAATTCTGCTTTAAATGTGAAAAATCTCATTTTCGCTCTAAATAACAATCAGCTTCAGGGAGCTTTAAAATTAAACTATGCTTCCTTAGAACGTTTTATAGAAGAACCTGAAAAGACGAGTTTAGAGGCCAGCCTTTCTGAAATTCAGTTAGATATTAATGAAGTTTTCAGGTTTCAGCCCTCGCTTCAACAAAATCAATATTTAAAGGCATTAAGCCGTAAATTGCTTACCGGAAGTTTAAGTGCAAAAGGTGAACTTTCAGATATTCGTATCCCTTCAGCAAATATTTCCTGGGGGAGTCAAACAAATGTAGCCTTGAACGGTCAAATTCGAAATGCGACAGATCCCGATCATATTTATTTTAATATTCCGCGTTTTAGGCTTAATTCTACAAAATCTGATCTTAATTATTTTTTTGACGAAAAGCAGATGGGAATTCATTTACCTAAAACCCTTGCTTTATCAGGGAACCTGGCGGGAACCCCAAGTGATCTTAAAGCAGATGCCACTTTAAAATCAAGCCTTGGCGACATTATGGCCAAAGGGAATTTTCAAAATACTCAGGAAATCGCTTTCCAGGCAGATGTAAAAGTAGATAGTCTAAGCCTGGGAGAATTATTACAAAATCCTGCTTTAGGTAAATTAAGCCTTAACTTAAAGGCAAAGGGAAGTGGTAATACAATGAATACGCTAGATGCGCAACTAGAAACCAATATTAGTCATTTTAGCTACAATGATTATCCCATAACAGATTTGAAAATTACCGGTGATATTAACGATGGTAGTGGTGATGTAAAAAGCAGTTACAGGGATGATAATCTGGATGCTGATTTATTAGCAAATGTGGTTTTAGATTCAGTTTCGCCAGAGGTTACTGTAAATCTGGATCTTGCTGGGGCAGATCTGGCCGCACTGGGGATTGTAAACAGGAATATACGAACCGGATTTAAAATGCGTGGCAATTTTAAAGGAAATAGCGAAACGTATAAAGCTTCTGCCGAGATTAAAGAAGGTGTGGCGGTTTATGATAACCAAACCTATTTATTAGGAAACCTGAATGCATCAGCTTTTGTGACTCCAGATACGACTTCTGTAAAGGTGAAAAATAAAATGCTGGATCTAAACCTGCAATCTAATGCAAGTCCGGTAGAATTTAGTCAGGCATTACAAAGACATTATCAAAATTATCTTACCGAAGACGACTTAACCGATACGGTCGAAAATCCGGTAAATTTGTATTTAAAAGGAACTATAAGTCAGGCACCAATCCTTAACGAAGTTCTACTGGTAAATTTAGAGGAATTGGATACCGTTAAGATCGATGTAGATTTTAACGAAAAACAGCATAAATTAAATGCAGATGTTAAGGTACCATTTGCCCACTATTATGGTGCAGCAATCGATAGTCTGGGAATTACTGTACAATCAGACCGTAAGGATCTTGACTTTAGCTTTGGTTTTAATTCGATTAGTGCAGGCCCGTTGGAATTAAAGAAAACGCAGTTAAAAGCTAACCTTGCCAACCGCATACTCAATTTAAACTTTAATTCGGTGTACGACGAGGATACCCTGGTCAATGTATCTTCAAAATTGTCAAAAAACGACGATACCTTTAGATACGAAATTAGTAATGAAAAACTAATCCTGAATAAAAATTTGTGGCAGGTAAACGAAAGTAATGTGCTTTTATATGACGGTAAATCCATTGAGTTCGAAAATTTCAGGATTTCGAGGGAAAACCAATCTATGGAACTGGTAAATCAGCAAAATGAGCGAAATTTAGACAATATCACCTTGCTTTTTGATAACTTTAAATTGGCTGCTTTTTTAAACTTCCTTAATCCAGAAGTAAAATTGGCAAAAGGAAATATGAATGGTCGTTTTGCGCTGGTAGAGCCTTTTGGTAAAACGGGTATTTTGGCCGATTTAAATATTGAACAGCTGGAATCGATGGGGGTAGATCTTGGAAAATTATCACTGCGCGGAATTGCAAAAGGATCCGAAAAATACCGTTTTGAAATGGCAATGAAAGAAGGGGCGGTAGATATGGACTTGACAGGTAATTATAAAGCGGCAGATTCTACCGCAAATCTGGATATGAACCTTGATCTTAATAAAGTAGAAATGGCAGCGGTAGCAGGTTTTTCATTTGGTGTATTAGAAGAGGGTAAAGGTTCTTTGAATGGAAATATAAAACTAAATGGTACGGTTGCAAATCCTGAATATTCCGGGAAACTAAATTTCAATGATGCTCAATTTACGGTTTCGATGCTTAATGCCCCCTTTGTTTTTAAAAATGAAACCCTAGATTTGGATAATAATGGCGTTTATTTTAATGATTTCAAGATAGGCGATACCAAAGGCAATTCTTTTGTGGTTGATGGCGAGTTAGGTACCAAGAGTTTTATTAATCCAACCTTCGATCTTAGTTTTGAAGCAAACGACTTTAATGTCCTTAACTCTACCGAAGAGGATAACGACCTGTTTTACGGAACAGCGAGTTTTGATGCGCAGGCAACTTTAAAAGGCGACCTCAACTTACCCAAACTAAAGCTTAAACTTGAAGTGGGTGAAAATACCGATGTAACTTATGTAGTTCCTGAAACCGAATTGCAAATGCAGGAAAGAGAAGGGATCGTAGTCTTTGTAAATAAAGAAGACCCGGATAATATTCTTACCCAAACCGAAGAGCAATCTTACGTTTTTAGTGGTTACGATATCAATGCTGAATTACAAATTAGTGAGGAAGCGATTATTAATGTCATTCTAAACGAACAAACAAACGATAATCTTCAAATTCAGGGAAATGGAGATTTACGTTTTGGTATTTCTCCAAATGGTCGAACAACACTTAGCGGAAAATATACTATTACCGATGGTCATTATGAAATGAGTCTTTATAACCTAGTAAGCCGTAGATTTGAAATTGCCGATGGTAGCTCGGTAAGTTGGAGTGGAGACCCTTTTGATGCTACTTTAGATGTAAGGGCGATTTATAAAGTAGAAACTTCAGCTTATGCCCTTATGGCTGCCGGTGTTTCCGGTCGTAGCGATAATGATCGGGACAGGTATAGACAGGAATTGCCATTTATGGTGTACCTAAACGTAGATGGAGAATTAATGCAACCTCAACTAAGTTTTGGCTTAGATATGCCAAAAGATTCACAAGGAGCCGTTGGAGGCCAGGTTTACGGCAGGGTACAGCAATTAAACAGTCAGGAAAATCAATTAAATAAACAGGTATTCAGTTTACTGGTGCTCAACAGGTTTTATCCAGATGCAGGTACTGATGGTAGTAATGGCGGAACGATGGCTATTGCGCGGGAAAATATTAGTCAGGCGCTATCAGATCAGTTAAACATGTTTTCTGAAAAGTTGCTGGGGGATACAGGTGTCTCACTTAATTTTGGAGTAGATAGTTATACCGATTACCAGGGCGATAACGGCCCGCAACAGCGAACAGATCTTAATGTGAGCGCCCAAAAGAAACTTTTTGATGATCGATTGATCGTTAGCGTAGGAAGCCAGGTAAATATTGAAGGAAGTAATAGCGGAAGGCAGGAAACCAATCCGTTGATTGGTAATGTGAGTTTAGAATATCTGCTTACAGAAGACGGAAGATTTAGGCTTAGGGGATTCCGAAGAAATCAATTTGAAAATGTTATCGACGGTCAACTTATCGTTAGTGGTATTGCACTTATATTTACAAGGGAATTTAACGAATATCGAGAACTGTGGAAGAACTTTTTGAAGTCTGAAGAGCAAGAAGACCAACCAGCCAGAAAAGAAGAAGAGGAAGAATGAAAATAAGAAATTACAGCATTATATTTTTATGTGCTTTAGGTTTGATTAATGCCTGTAGCGTAGATAAATATATTCCTGAAGACGAATATCTTTATCGGGGTGCGGATATTACGTTAATACCCGATACCACTTCTATAGAAGATTTGGATAATATAAAGTTAGAACTTCAGAATGTACTTGTTCCTAAACCAAATTCTAAATTTTTAGGGGCCTATCCCGGTTTATATTTTTATTACAAAGCTCAACGGGAAAAACCCGGTTTCATCAACAAATTTTTAAATAAAAAAATAGGTGAAGAGCCAGTTTATTTAAGTGACGTGGAAATTGGCAATACGCAGGATTTAATCATAAACAGGTTAGAAAATCGAGGTTTTTTTTATAGCAGGGTGAGTGCAGATGTAAACACTAATGATAAAAAAAAGACGGCAACGGCTACTTACGATGTAGGGGTAACCACACCTTATAAAATGGAAAAATATCAGCTGGTTGAAGATAGTCTCTTTATTTATGACGACATAAAACCCATGGTAGAAGAAAGCAAGTTCTTTAAAGATATGCGCTTTGATCTGGCTAATATGAAAAATGAACGGGAACGCTTAGATAGAGCACTTAAAGAAAAAGGCTACTATAATTTTAATTCAGGATTTTTGCTTTTTCAGGCAGATACTAATCAATATGACAATAAACGTTTTGATCTTTACTTAAAAGTAAAAAAAGATGTACCAGAGAAAGCTATAATTCCCTATAAAATTTCAAAAGTAAATATTTATCCCAATAGCGGTATAAAGCGGGATTCTTTAGAGAAAGATAAAGTACGTTTTAATAATAAAAATTTTCTTCAGGAGCAGGATAGTATATTTTTTTTACCAAAACGTTTAGACCCATTTGTTTTGATTGAAGAAGGCGACTATTACAGTCCCGATATTTCCAGGGCGACCAGTAGACGTTTAGGATCTATTGGCGCTTATAAATTTATCAATATCGATTATCAGGAAGTTGATACTTTAGCCAATGACAGTGTAGGTGCGTTAGAGGCTAATATTTATTTATCTCCATTAAACAAGCGAGCGATCAGGGCCGAGTTACAGGGTGTAACAAAATCTAATAATTTCGCGGGACCAAGTCTCGCTGTTTCTTTAACCAATAGAAATTTATTTAAAGGGGGGGAGATTTTAAATATTCAGGCCAGGCTTGGTTACGAAGTTCAGGTGGCGAGTGGTAATAATACCGGTTTAAACAGTATTCAGCTGGGACTTGGGAGTGATCTGATTTTTCCCCGATTATTATTTCCATGGCAGTTTAACGAAGACTTTTTTGAATATGATATACCAAAAACAAAAATCAGTTTAAATGCCGATTACTTAAGACGTAGTCAGCTTTTTGCTTTGGGATCTGCTTCTGCGACTTTTGGCTACATCTGGAATGCTAATCGTTATGTAACCCATTCTTTTGATCCTGTAGCTATAACCTATGTAGATTTAATCAATACTACTCCCGAGTTCGAGGATATCTTGAAAAAGAACTCCTATTTACAAAGCAGTTTTAATCAGCAGTTTATTGTAGGATCATTATACAGTTTTACGTATAACGGAATGGTGGATCAAAACGATACCCATCAGTTTTTTGTTAATACTAATTTGGATATTGCCGGAAATTTGTTGGATTTGATTAGTGGTAATTCTGAGGAAGATCCGCAAACTGTTTTTAATTTAGAATATGCGCAATATGCGAAGGCCGATGTTGATTTTAGATATCACTTAAACCTGGGCGGAGGTAAAAAATTGGCTACCCGGCTTTTTGCCGGCTATGGAATGCCTTACGGGAATTCGAAGATTATGCCGTTTACCAAGCAATATTTTTCTGGGGGGCCATATAGTGTACGAGCATTTAGAATTCGACAACTAGGGCCGGGAACCTATAATCCCGATAACGTACCGGAAGAAGAGGATGATCCTGGTCTGATGAATACCGATTATTTTGATCGTGCCGGGAATATTCGATTGGAAGCCAATATCGAATATCGCTTCCCGCTTTTCCCTCCTTATGTGAATGGTGCTGTTTTTGCCGACGCAGGTAATGTATGGACTTCTACTGAAGAAGATAGCTTACCGGGAGGAAAGTTCAGTTCTAATTTCATGAACGAACTGGGAATTGGTACCGGAGTAGGTGTGCGTGTGGACATTCAGGGATTTGTGATTCGTTTTGATCTTGCGGCACCAATGCATGATCCATCTTTACCGCAAGGAGAACGCTGGACATATGATTTTGGCAGTCCTATTTTTAATTTCGCGATTGGATATCCATTTTAGAAAAAATCAATGCTGTTTTTTTGTTCCGAAGCATAGATCACCGGCATCACCAAGTCCGGGAACAATATAGCCCCTGTAATCTAACTTCTGGTCTATAGCAGCAATCCATAAATGCGTATTTTGCGGAAATTCGTCATCAAGAAGTTTTAGTCCTTCCTCAGCACCAATGATCGCTACTAAGTGAATTTCTTTTGGAGTTCCCATTTGTTTTAAAGCTTGCATTACATTCACGAATGAACGGCCGGTAGCGAGCATGGGATCGGCAAGGATCAGCGTTTTTCCGTTTAAGGAAGGGGAGGCCAGATATTCTACTTTTATTTCAAATTCGTCATCATCATTAGGATGATGTCTATAAGCCGAAATAAATGAATTTTCAGCATCATCAAAATAATTTAGAATTCCGTTATGTAAGGGTAAGCCGGCACGAAGAATCGAACAGATTACAATGTCGTTAGTAGGGACTTCAACTTTAGAAGTGCCTAATGGGCTAGTAATTTCTTTGGTAGTATATTGTAATTTACTGCTTAGTTCATAACTTAGTATTTCTCCTAAGCGCTCTATATTTCTGCGAAAGCGCATACGATCCTGCTGAACATTGACATCCCGAAGTTGGGCAATAAACTTATTGGCAATAGAGTTATTATTTAGTAAATGATGAACGTGCATCGATTTAAAGTTTAGGGGTTAGATGCATTAAATATACAAACTATCAGAAAGGATTCTATTCTTAAGCCCTTTAGAATTTTTCAGAAATAAGTATTGACTGGCGAAAAAGCTGTAATTCAATATAAATAGATTATTTTTGGCTATATTTTTGATTAATATTCTGAAGTTAATTCCGCAGAAAAATGAAAAAGATAAGTTTAAGTTTACTATTATTTATTTTAGCCTTTAATTTTATTCAGGCACAGGAAATCCCGAGTACCAAGAATACCGGCGGATCCATAAAACCGGCGACCAGCGGTAGCAATTCTGTCTTTCTTCCAAGAGTGAATAATGAGACCGAAGATATTTTTATGAAAAAGGAGGAGCCTAAAATTAATATGCGTCAGGATAAAAACGGACTCCTAACCGAAGGTGATCGTGTTGCAGCAGAGTGGAAAGCCGACAAAAAAGCAAAAGGTGAATATGCCAAAGATCAATATCTTGGTGATGTAAAAACAAACGGTAAATTTGTAGAATTATATTGTAGGGATCATGAGTTTGTAGATGGAGATCGGGTGAAAATCACCGTAAACGGAGAGGTGATTTTTAATAACCTAGCATTAACAGGTTCCTACAAGCCAATATTGGTTACTTTACAAAGCGGTTTTAATACCATAGAATTTGAAGCATTAAATCAGGGATTATCTGGTCCTAATACAGCTATGCTGAAAGTTTTTGGAGAGGATGGTCAGCAACTGGTTTCAAAAGAGTGGAATCTTCTTACCGGTGCTAAAGCCAGTTTAATGGTAGTTAAGCAGTAATTAAAATGTTCAAGGTTTAAAGTTGAAAGTTCAAAAAGTTTGTAGTCAAAAAAGTTCAGAATTTAAAAAAAAGTTTAAAGCTAGAATCAATTATAAAATCAAAAAAATCGTCATTTCGACCCTGCCTCGGCGGCAGGCACGTGAAGCGCAGCGGAATGGAGAAATCTTAATTTTCATATCACTGTATAAAAGGTATTTTCAACTTTTCAAAATTTAAATTAAACCGTTCTGTATAAGAGGTCAGCTTAAAAAATATTCAAAATTAGTAGTTCTGTATCTTGCTTCTTGTCTCTTTCCTACATTCTAACTATCATTTTTCACTTTATACCTTTTCCAATTACCACTATGGCTTCCATTAATTTTTCTTTGGAAAATCACTCAGCTGCCGTTAGCCTTTAGGTTACTGA
>Ga0098065_1000979_pt1 | contig 11212 bp, 2 predicted proteins | sample 25_taG_FD_75062 | JGI IMG/M metagenome (GOLD analysis project Ga0098065, IMG submission 75062) | Marine viral communities from Cariaco Basin, Caribbean Sea - 25_WHOI_OMZ | ecosystem: Environmental > Aquatic > Marine > Oceanic | place: Caribbean Sea: Cariaco Basin | collected 2014-11-08 | reverse complement strand
TGGCTGATAATAAACAGGGTCTTGCCCAAGGCTTTCAGCTCAGGAATCAGCTGCTGATAAAAAGTTCGGCGGAATACCGGGTCTTGATCGGCGCCCCATTCATCGAGCAATAATATATCTTTTTGCTCAGCCACAGCCAGCAGCATTGCCACGCGTTTGCGCTGACCTTGCGACAGTTTGACCGTAGAGAGACGCCCCTCGTTGAGCTCTATTTTTTCGTGTAAGGCCAGTCTCTGTAGCCAAGCGCTCACTAAGTCAGCATCCGGCGTTTGACCTTGCGCGCCAATCAGTTGGCTAAACAAATGGTTGTCGCTATATATCGCCGAAAATAACTGATTAAATGCCAAGCGATTGTGCTCATCAATCAGCTGATTATCTAAGGTCATGCTGCCTTGGGTAGGCGCTACTAACCCAGTAAGTACTTTGGCTAAGGTAGATTTGCCACTGCCATTCGCACCAATTAAAAAGACCACTTCACCGCGCGTTAATTCAAAATTGATATTTTTTAAAATATTGGCTGGCGTGTTTTCTAGCGGTGCAGCATTAGTAGTGAGGATGGACTCGCCATCTTGGCCCTGGGGCTGACTATGACCATAATGATAGCTGACATTATGCAGCCGTAGGCTTTGCCACGGAGCAGCGTTGCTCTGTAGCGCGGTAGCCTCGATTAAAAAGCCCTCTTGGTAGGATGCCAGTTGTAAGGATTGAATCTTACTGAGTGCGACTTGCGCTGTCTGGAGATTAGGGTAGGCGCCCACCGCTTTGAGCAGGGGAGACTGCATGAATAATACCGTTAACGAAAAAGTCGTCGCCACGGCCATCGAAATATTGAGCTGCTGCGCGACCGCAAATATCACCCCAATTAACGCAAACATCATAATATTCGACCAGCTTAACGCCGAAAGATGGTAGGTGTCTGCTTTGATAATCTTGCCCTTGTAAGCCTCAGCATGGGGGATAAATTCTTGTGAGAATAGCTGCTCGGCGCGATGACGGTTGAGCGTGAGCTCTTTGCGGCCCTCAATAATTGCTTGATAGTCTTCGTATAACAGGTCGTTAATTTCTCGAATTTCAGTCAGGTTGACATAGACATGACGCACTAAAACCAGACTGATCCAGATGTTCAGTCCAATCCCTACCAACACGATTAATAGTAAGGGCAACGATAGCCAACCTAGGTATAAGGCAACGGCCACCGATAGAATCACCCCTTGTACCAGCTCTGGCATGCGCACAAAGGCGACAGTGATAGACTGAATGTCGGCGGAGAGGCTAGCAAGCAGGCGTGAGCTGCCCACTTGGTCAATCTGCGTGAGCGGGGTATCCATGATTTGCTTGACCAATTGCGTGCGCAGCTCATAGACAAACTGATGGCCCAGCTTAGTGAGGGCGTACTGCGAGATAAAGGTAAAAAACAGCAAGACGATGACGATAATAAAAAAATAGCCTAAGCTAAGCCAAGAGACGCTGCTAAAGGCCGCTTGATTAATAAAGGCATGATTAATATAAGCAATAATACCAACGCCGACCAAGGCATTGACTAAGTTAAGGGCCACTACCTTTAAAAAAGCCCAGCGATGGCGTGACCAAATAAGCTGGTAGAGAGAGTCTGCACTAGAGTAAGACATAAAGCATTCGCACTTTTAAAAGGAAGAATAAATAAAAGGGAGTGAGCTTGGCCCAATCCCTTTTTAAAGACAGTTTGCTCAGCCCTCTAATTTGCCGAGGATCAATGGGCAAGCGGTGACAGTCTGGCGCTTTTAAAAGTCAAAGGTAGCAGAGACTTTCACAGCGGTCGGCTCACCAGCATTGAGGTAGCCATAACCCGCTAAGCCGCCAACTGACTGCCAGTAGTCCTCGCCGGTGACGTTCGTGACCACGCCTTTTAAGGTGACATCTTGGTCAGCAAACTTGGTCTTATAGCGCGCCCCAAGATCTAAAGTGGTGTAGCCATCGACCTTCAACGTGTTGGCCATGTCAGCATAACGCGCGCCCGTATGGATGACATCGCCCGTTAAGGTCAGCCCCGATACTGCAGCCACATCGTATTCAAGATTGACGTTGCTTTGTAGGGTAGGCGTACCAATCACGCGATTGCCATTTAGGCTTGCCTCTCCTGTATCAGTCTGTTTGGCATTGAGGTAGGTCACCCCGGCTATTAAGCGCATATTTTCGCTAGGACTACCAAACACGCTAAGCTCTGCGCCTTGATGTAGGTTTTCGCCACCATCGCTAAAGGTATTGCTGTCATCGACATAGGCTCGTGGGGCTTCAGTGCGAAACAGCGCTAAGCTACTGCCGATAGTGCCATTGTCATATTTCACCCCAACCTCAGCTTGTTTACTGACATAAGGCTTTAGGTTTTGACCGGCGTTGGTCACTGCATCGCCAGTAGGCGTGGTTAGCGGCGCTTTCTCACCTTTGGCCAAGCTTTCGATATAGTTGCCATAGAGCGACCAATCTGCGCTAGGCTGATAAACCAGGCCTAAACTCGGGGTCCAAGCGCTTTCATCATAGTCTGAGGTCTGCGCTTGAGTGTTATAGTCATAGCTAGCGTTTTGTATGTTTTGATGGCGGACGCCCAAAGTCGCGTGTACCTTATCGTCCATAAACGATAAAGTATCGGCCAGAGCAAAGCTTTGTAATTGCGTATCGGCTGAGCGTTTCGGATCGTCTAAATTACCCCCAAAAATAGCGTCGTCTGACCAAGCCTTGTCATGGTCGACAGGGCGATATAGGCTGGTGGGTAATTGATTAGCAAAGTCAAAGGCATACGCGCCTTTTTCTTCTTGGTCGTATCTATTCGCTGAGAGTACCCAGTCGTGGGCGATGGCCGCGGTATTAAAGGTACCTCGTAAGCCCAACTCAGCGCTTTGTACTAAGTCTTCGCGGCTATTGTCAAAACGATAGGCCGAGCCGGTACCGTCGACATTGGTGACCGAAAGGTTGGCTAGAGAGTTATCCTCTTTGCCCTGTCTGATCCCATAAGCCCCATACGCAGTCATGGCGTCATTAATATCGTATTCTCCGCGCACAGTAGCGAAGAGGTCTTCTTCGTTAGAGTAAGTCCACGGTTGCGTCCAGTTACTCTTTGCATCCGGCGCTTTAGGGACTCGGCTAGCCCCGTCTAAAGAGACATTAGTACGGGTCTGCTCGAGCTTATTATCCTGCCAGCCCAAGTCTGCCGATAGCCGATAATCCTCTCCTCTATAGTCCATACCTAGTGCTGCCAGTCCAAGCTTAGCGGACTCATCGTCGATTGCGGTATCCCCATCGTGGTAGGCGGCATTGAAGCGCATCCCGATAGCGTCATCGGCACCAAAGCGGTCGCTGACATCTACGGCGACCTTACCTTGGTTGCCTTCGCCATAACCGACGGTGAGCTGGCGCATAGGCTCATTGCCCGCTCGTTTGGGCAGTAGATTGATGGTACCGCCGGCATTGCCACCACTCGGCGCTGCACCATTGAGCATCGCTGAAGCACCGCGCTGTACTTCGACCCGCTCAAACAATTCCGTGGCTATGTATTGGCGCGGTAGAATACCGTACAGGCCGTTATACATAGTGTCGTCTGAAGTGGTGACGAAACCGCGCATAAAGTAAGCTTCTTGGAAGTTGCCAAAGCCTCTAGCGACGCGGACAGTAGGGTCTTTTTTAAGCAAATCACCGACACTTTGCGCCTGTTGATTTTCAATAAACTCATTGGTATAAGCTGTGGTAGAGAACGGCGTGCGCATAATATCTTGATTGCCAAGTAACCCTACACGGCTGCCTGTGGCAACCTGACTGCCTTCATAAGTAGGCGCCAGCCCTTGTGCAGAGGCATCAGCGCTACTGATGATAGTAATGGTATCAAAAACGGCTGAAGGCGCACTCGTCTCAGTGTTAGCAGGCATGGCCTGTACTGCGTCTGTATCTGTAGTAGGTGCGTCTGTATTAGCCGCAACAGCAGTCTGAGCCATCGCAAACGGTGCCATAGTCAATAACAACATCGAAGCATACAGCCTCGTATAAGGCAGAGATTTTCCGGGGCTAACTGCGGAGGTAAGTGTTGATGAAAGCGTTGAAGAAAGGGTGCGCAAGGCAGAAGGGCGGTGGGCAGAGCTCATGATAATATCTCAATGAATCAAACTAGGCGGGATAGGGAATGGTTATTATAATGCGAATTATTATTATTAACAATAAATAAAGGTAGGGTAAGTATTATGAATCAAAACCCTAGGTAATTTTAACCACAGCTAGCAGCTCTCTTAATGGTTACCCCAGTCTTGGTTATTAAAATTTGTTAATAAAAAAACCCTTACCAGTTGCTAGCCCGGTAAGGGGTGGAGAAGAACCACATGAAAGTATAATTTGCTAAATTTTTAACTTATAGATTAATGATTAAAAGTCAAAGCTGACGTCAAAGATATAGGCACGGCCAGGCTCATTAAAGGTGCGAGCACCCGCATTGGTACCGGTACCTTCACGTTTGATTTGCTTATCAAAGACGTTTTTGACCCCAGCGCCAACAGTAATTTTATCCGTTAGATCGTAGCGAGTGCTGACATTGGCTAGGGCATAAGGCTGGCGGCTCAATTTCAGAGTGCTAAGCTCATCGCCGGTGGTGACTGAAAGTTCAGGCGCATCAATCCGGCCATAGTAGCTGACACCTAAGTCGGCATTCCAGCGCGGGGTGATGTCCCAGTTGACGTTGGAGTTGACCGTAAATTTAGGTATCAGTGATAACGCTTCGCCAGTATCTTTACGCTCTGAGCGCAGATTGCCCGTGACGTTGGTGTACCAAGACAGCGCATCAGTGACCGGCACTTTGACAAAGCCTTCAAGGCCTTCGATGATGGCTTCACCTTGGTTTTCCCACTGGAAAATAGAGCGGTTGGTCGCATTATCTACGGCCACGCGGTCGATACCTGCGCCAATACGGTTATCATAAGCGTTATGGTAGTAAGTCAGACCGGCATTGAGGCCGGTGCCATCATCGTAAGTAAAGGTCAGCTCTTTATTCCACGACGTCTCATGCTCAAGCTCGGAGTTGCCCAATACTTGGCAGCCTCTTTGGTCTTCAGGCACCCAAGAAGGGCAGCCATTGCCTTTGGTGTAGTAGATATAGTTAGGGTCTAATAGGTATAGGTCGGGGGCTTTAAAGGCGCGACTGACCCCGGTCTTCACTGACCAGTTCGGGCTAAAGTCCCAAGTGGTATTGATACTCGGTGACCAATTGCTGCCGGCTTCGCTATGATAGTCATAGCGTAGGCCAGGAGTGATATGCCAATCCGGCGTAATTTGATAGTTGTCTTCTAAGTATACCCCGACCAGATAGGCGTCAGATTTTGGATCACGTTTGGCAGGGTCTGTTTCTACATCACCAAAATCAAAACCATCATCAAAGGTGAGATCTGCCACTACAGGGTTGGTGAGCTTTTCACCACGCAGCTCAGTGCCTGCCGTTAGCGTGTGGCGGTCATAGAAGATATCCCATTCTGACTTAGCGTTTAAGGTATCGTAGGTCGCTTCGTTCCATTTATAGTCCTCGCCTGCTTCTGGTGGTTTAATCTGACCTTCACCACCACCCGCGGTACCTTCTGCCAAACGCTCATTATTGGTACGGCTATATTCTAAGTAGCTGTTGCTGCGAGTGTTGTCATAGTCACCGCGGTGCGTGATAGCAGCCCCATAGCGGCGCATCTTATTGGTAGAGTCGCCCGCGAGCGTTTCGACCAAGTCATCGTTGACGTTTTGAAACTGGGAATCACCCGCCCAGCGGTTGTCCTGGGTACTATAGTTAATCTCAACGCCTACGGTATTCATAGCGTCCATAGCGTATTCAAAGAGCTGGCGCACATCTATATTTTCGACGCCTTCTACCCCAGCTGCAATAGAAGCGGCTGGCCCGTCACGCCCATCAACAATTTGAGCGTCTTCGGCATTGATATAAGGGTCATCGCCTTCACTGTCGTGGTAGCCCAAGGTAGTACGGAAGGACAGCTTATCGCTTAAAGAGCCCGCCATATTGATGTTGGTGCGCCAGTCTTTGCCTTCCAAATCACTCTCTGGCGACTCGTAATGACCGGTAACTGAAAATTCTTTTTTGGTAGGGGCTTTAGTGATGATGTTGACCACACCACCCATACTTCCCGAACCATAGCGCACAGCGGCTGGACCACGTAATACTTCGATGCGTTCGATAGCGCTCGGCGGTACCCACTGCGAGTCACCACGGGTGTCTTGTTCGCTGGCACGACCAGGCCGTACGGCATTGCGTGAGGTGACAGGACGACCGTCGATAAGAATTAAGGTGTTATTCGGTCCCATGCCGCGCAGGTCGATTTGACGTTGATTGCCGCGCTGTCCTGAAGTAGACGACCCTGATAAGTTGACCCCTGGCATTTTACGTACAATCTCAGCGATATCATTAGAGATAGAAGCTTTTTCAATAGCCTCTTCGCTAATCACTGACAGCCCTGCGGCTTGCTCAAGCTCATCTCGCGCTGCACGAATCACGATAGTGTCTAGTACAGCATTAGGCATCGCCTGTTGCTCAGCTACAGCATCATTAAGCTCGTCAGTCTCAGCTGCTAACGCACTCGTACTCAGTATAGTACTGCTAAAAATAGTAGCGATAGTTAGGCTTAATAAGGTTTTTTTATTCACTGCACGGGTAGCAGAGGATAGCGACAATAGAGGGGTAGAGGCAGAGGCTAAATTCGACATAGGGGATAATCCTTGGAGCACTCGATTTTATAAAAAGATGAGGTAGCGCGTGTCTACCTAAAAGAATGCCTGTGGCTACTATATTAATAATGGGTATAGACCGCAGGGCAGAGTAAGGGGTTACAGCGTTTAGAGTCTTAGACTTAACGCTTCTGTAATAAAGCAGACGCATTCTAACAAACTTGTATTAATAACACAAACAATAATCATTATCATTAAATGGTTTATGGAGGTTTTTCTATTGGGTTATGGGAGGGATCGTAGGTAGTAAAGTTGGTAGCTATAAATGTAGGGTCTTTTATAAAAGACGAATAGCCAAAATGCTTGGAACGACTGATAAATTCTAAATTTATAGAGGGAGAAAGTGGGTCTATGCTTTTATTAAAATTCTGTCTTGCTGTGACTAGGGCACTGAAGATTTGCTAGCAAATTGGGTGATTTATGGATGACTTTTTTATAAAAGGTATTCACTAGATTGATAAGGATGATTTTTTATTGAAATAATTGAAATAAATGTAACTTTAAATCAGCTATAGGCTCATTTTTATAGCCCATTCATAACTATATTTTTCCTAAAAAACAGGTGTTTACCGCCTATCTGATATATTTATTAATATGTATGCAACCTCTCTGTTTAGTTGTTTAATAGTGTTAGTTATGTAAAAACAACAGGGAGAATAAAAATGAATAAGATCTTCAAAAAAATATGGAGTAAATCTTTAGGCTGCTTAGTTGTCGTAGCAGAAAATGCTAAGAGTGCGGGCAAAACTAATAATGTCACTGGTGCGGTAGCGCAAACCAATAATCCAATTGATTATAAGAAATTTGCTTTACAAGGGTTGATAGTCAGTATTGCTGCTGTTAGCGGCGCTAATGTTTGGGCAATAGAGTGTCACACGGATGCTTGGCCTCCTTTCATGGTTTCACCAGAAGAGGCTCTAGCTTGCGGATTTGAAAATAATGCATCGGGCTCTGCTAGTACAGCAGTGGGCTATAACAACACGTCATCAGGCAACTCTAGCACTGCAATAGGTAATTATAATACAGCCTCCACTAACTCGAGCAATGCAGTGGGTTATAACAATATTGCATCGGGTAGCAATAGCAGTGCTATGGGTGCTAGTAATAGAGCATCGGGTAATTATAGTATTGCGGCTGGGAGCGCAAACTATGCTAGGGGACAAAGCAGTACCGCAATAGGTGGTAGCGGTGGATATGGTTATTACTACTCTAATAGTGATGGTACAAAGCTTACCGCTATTAGTGGCATCACTGTAACGGCCACTGATATGAATACAAGCTCGATTACGCACATTAATGGAGTGGCTGTGACTGCGCAAGAGCGTGATGCTTTTATAGCTGCTATAAATAGTGGTGGTAGTGTGGCCTTTGGGCAAAATAGCACCACTTTAGGCAGTCAAAATCTTGCTATGGGTGATCATAGCAGTGCGATAGGTTATAGAAATACAGCATCGAGTTATTATAGCAATGCAGTAGGTTATGGCAATACAGCATCAGGCTCTGCTAGCAGTGCAGTAGGTTATAACAATACAGCATTGGGCTATGCTAGCAATGCAGTAGGTTATGGCAATACAGCATCAGGTTACGCTAGCAGTACAGTAGGTATCATTAATACCGTTTCAGGGGAATATAGCAGTGCGATGGGTTTTGGTAATACAGCTTCAGGTCAGTATAGCAGTGTCTTTGGTAGTAATAGCCAAGCCACAGCATTCGGGGCAACTGCTATCGGTAATAGTTCGCGAGCTGACGAAGCCAATACCATCTCAGTGGGTAGAGTTGGCGTAGAAAAGCGCATTACCAACGTGGCGACAGCAACTAAAGGTACTGATGCTGCCAATAAAGATTATGTTGATACAGCGATTCTAAATATCTCAGGCAATGTCGATACTGATAACTTCGCTTATGGCGATACGAGCACGGCTTTAGGATCTGCTAGCGACCAGGAATATAACACCACTTTAACTAACGGTCAAATTACAGAGGTAGCAGGCATCATTGTCAGTGCTACAGGTGATAGTATTGATGATATTGACTCTTTCACTGATTCTAATGGTGTAGTAATCACTGATGCTACGCAAGTGGCTGCCTTTAAGAAAGCGGCTAAAAATGGTGGGAATATTGCATTAGCAAATGGTAGTAGTGCATTAGGGTCTGCCAATATAGCTACAGGTATCAACAGCAATGCATTAGGAACACAAAACCAAGCCACGGGCAATCAAAGTAGTGCAGTGGGCATAAATAATAAAGCTTTGCAGACTGCTAGTAGTGCAATGGGGGCTAACAATACTGCGTCGGGTTACTCGAGTACTGCAGCGGGTAATGGTAATAGCGCTGCAGGAGCTTACAGTAGTGCTATTGGTAGTGGTAATACAGCCTCATCCGAAGCGAGTAGTGCTATAGGTAGTAATAATATAGCTTCCTTTGATAATAGTAGTGCGATAGGTCGTGACAACATGGCATCGGGTTACTCAAGTAGCGCTATGGGTAAGAGTAATAGGGCATTGGGTGATTTCAGCAGTTCACTAGGTAATAATAACGTAACAAGTGCTGAAGGTAGTAATGCTATTGGTGGTAATAACATGGCGACTAATACTCATGCCACTGCAGCGGGTTATAGTAATCAAGCGCAAGGTTTAGGAAGTAACGCTTTAGGTTATAGCAATACTTCATCAGGAGCTTTTAGTAGTGCAGTAGGGTTTGAAAATACTGCAACTCAGATGTATAGCAGTGCTGTAGGGTACTCAAATACTGCATCTGGTGCTTACAATAGCAGCGCAATAGGGACGCAAAACCAAGCACTAGGCAATCAAAGTACTGCTGTAGGTTTTTCTAACATTGCTGATGCTGAGTCTAGCAATGCAATCGGCATGGGCAATAGAGCTTCTGATACTAATAGTAGTGCAGTGGGATATAGAAATGAAGCATCAGGCATCAATAGTAGTGCGTTCGGTTCAGAAAGTAAGGCATTGGGTACTGGTAGTATCTCTGTAGGCTTAGATAATATTGCCTCTGGCAGCTACAGCAATGCCTTTGGTGCCGCTAACAATTCGCAAGGTGTTGGCAGCAGTGCTTTGGGAAAAACTAATAGAGCCTTAGGAGAGTCTTCTAGTGCAGTGGGTTTTGAAAATAGTGCTTCAGGCATTAATAGCAGTGCGGTAGGTTTTTCTAACACAGCATCAGGTGAAAACAGCAGTGCAGTAGGCTTTAACAATATAGCCCTAGTCGACAATAGTAGTGTCTTTGGTAACAATAGCCAAGCGACTGCAGCAGGGTCTACTGCTATTGGTAATGACTCGATTGCTGATGAAGCCAACACTATTTCAGTGGGTAAAGTCGACTTTGAGAAGCGTATTACTAATGTGGCAAATGCGACCCTAAGTTCCACTTCAACCGAAGCAGTCACAGGTAAGCAACTATTCTCGGTTGATGCTCGCGTAGGAGCGAACGAGACTGCTATTACTGGTATAGGTACTCGTATTGGCGGTGTAGACGATACAATTATCGCTCTTGATACTCGTGTCGGTACTAATGAAGATGCTATTACTGGTATTGGTACTCGAGTTGGTACAAATGAAGGCGCAATTACTGGTATCGGCACTCGTATTGATGATGTAGATACTCGTATTGGGGGTGTAGACGATACAATTATCGCTCTTGATACTCGTGTTGGTACGAATGAAACGGCTATCACTGGTATCGGTACTCGTATCGATGGTGTGGATAACACCGTTTCAGGAATTAAAACTCGCGTTGATGATTTAGATACACTCACTACCAATATTGATACCCGTATTACGAATGTGGGTACTCGCGTGACTAACGTTGAAACTCGTACTACTGATTTAGACACTCGTGTTGTTTCGAATAAAACGGCTATCACCAGCCTTGATACTCGTGTGGGTACAAACGAAGGTGCGATTACCGATATTGGCACTCGTATCACTGGTGTGGATACACGTATTGATGGCGTAGACGTTACGATTACTGCTCTTGATACTCGTGTTGGTACCAACGAAGGCGCAATTACTGGTATCGGCACTCGCATTGACGGTGTAGATGATACTGTTTCAGCTATTAACACTCGTGTTGGTACGAACGAAGGCGCAATTACTGGTATCGGCACTCGCATTGACGGCGTTGATGACACTGTTTCAGCTATTAACACTCGTGTTGGTACGAACGAAGGCGCAATTACTGGTATCGGCACTCGTATTGACGGCGTTGATGACACTGTTTTAGCTATCAACACTCGTGTTGGTACGAACGAAGGCGCAATCACTAGTATCGGCACTCGCATTGACGGTGTAGATGACACTGTTTCAGCTATCAACACTCGTGTTGGTACGAACGAAGGCGCAATTACTGGTATCGGCACTCGCATTGACGGTGTAGATGACACTGTTTCAGCTATTAGCACTCGTGTTGGTAGTAACGAAACGGCGATCACTGGTATCGGCACTCGCATTGACGGTGTAGATGA
>Ga0098065_1000975_pt1 | contig 11233 bp, 11 predicted proteins | sample 25_taG_FD_75062 | JGI IMG/M metagenome (GOLD analysis project Ga0098065, IMG submission 75062) | Marine viral communities from Cariaco Basin, Caribbean Sea - 25_WHOI_OMZ | ecosystem: Environmental > Aquatic > Marine > Oceanic | place: Caribbean Sea: Cariaco Basin | collected 2014-11-08 | reverse complement strand
TGCCCTCATCTAAGCTTTTTAAGACTTGTTTGCGATAATCTAGGGAGTAAGTCATGGTTATTTATTGTGGTAATCGTTTAGTTGATTTATTTTATAACATTTTTGTGGTCAGGTGACTATACTATCAGTAGCATAAGCTATATCTCAAACTTACAAGATCTTAAATTCGAAAAAGATCTTGTAAGCTTTAGTACAGCTTTTAATTTCGAAGGTCTCAATGAGGAAATAACTTTTAAAGTAACTATCAATTCTCAATATCCATTCAAATTTAGTGATTCTGAAACTATAAGCTTTAATAATATTGATCTGATTGAATACAGTCATGTAATGAATGATGGCTCAGTATGCTTCCATAATCAACATTGCATTGACTTCAGACAAAAGTTAATACAGGATTTCGATGCAATTAAAAGCTGGATTACTAAATATATAGTTAAAGAAGAAAAAGATAGTCATTATGAGCATCTAATCGTCAATAACGGTACTTTCGAAGGTAGCCATTATTCTTATCAGTTTACTGATGTAAAAGAAAGCTTCAAAAAAGGAGAGTTTGGGATAGTTTCTCTCAAACCATTAACTAGCTCGCCATACTATAAAAGTCGTATGAGTAACTATTTAGCTCAAAGTTTTATTGACCATTCAAGTTTTACGGTCAAAAATTGTGATTGGAACTCTCACTACATGAGTGCTAATCAGAGTGAGCAAGGACTGTATGTCTTTATTGAAGATGCTCCAGCTGTTAATCAGCGATTTTCTTTTGATAACTGGAAAAGTTTCGAAAGTCTAATTAGCCAAGATTTTCTAAAGTATCTCTCTAGATATGTGATTAGTGTAAGAAGCACATATAATCCCAAATTACCAATACCTTTATTTATAGGTTTTTATACGAAAGATAAAAATATACATTGGCAAGTAGCATTGATTAATATCGACGAGAGTATCCTTGAAGGTTCAACTGACATAAACGGTAAGTATATTTATAGACTGAAAAATAAGGATATTACATGGGCAGTAACAAATAACTCATCTTACTCTTATTTTTTTGGACGTGGAGCCTTCAACAAAGCTTTAACTGACGCAAAGATATTAGTTATTGGTGTGGGTGCAGTTGGAAGTAATGTTGCCAAAATTCTAACGAGGTGTGGCTGCAGAGACATATCATTAGTTGATTATGATATTAAAAAACCCGAAAATGTTTGTCGTTCTGAATATGAGTTTATATATGCTTATGCTAATAAGGTAGATGAGTTACGATCTTTACTTTATAAAATATCGCCTTTTATCGATATTATAGCTAGTAATAGCCTTTTTACAGAGTATTTGAAATCTGATTCTTACGTCGAACTTTTTGCTGATAATATCAGAGCAGAATTATCAAACTATGATTATATATTTGACTGCTCTACAGATGATGATTTAATGCATATTTTAGATAAAATTGATATTACATCCGTTATTATTAATTTATCTATTACCAATCATGCTCAATCACTCGTCTGTGGTGTATCACCAAATACTTATAAGTTCGTTAGACATCAGTTTGATAATATTTTAGAAAATGACGTCGAAGATTTATACAACCCTATAGGCTGCTGGAGTCCTACTTTCAAGGCTTCTTACAACGATATTTCTACACTTATACATTTTGCTCTAAAACATATCAATATCATGGTTAGTAACAAACAGCTGAATAGCTTTGTAATTAATCAAGATAATAATTATGAGTCTTTGAAAGTGAGTAAGTTTTGACTATTACCAAACACTACAAGAATTTAAAATTAGTAGTCGAAGATAGCTTGTTAAAAAGTATTTATCAGTCAAGCTGTGGACACTACCCTAAAGAGTATGGTGGCTTTTTAATTGGCAAATATTCTGATGATTTTAAAACCTTGTATATTGAACAATCAATCACAGCAGAAATTTTTAAGAGTAGTCGAATTGAGTTTACTAGAGAGTCTAACTATCTGAAATCCGAGTTTGAAAAATTATTTATAAATAAGGGACTCTACTATGTTGGTGAGTGGCATACTCATCCGGATGGTGAAGCATGGTATAGCTCAACAGATTTAAGTGCAATGATTAGTATTGCTCATGAGAAAAACGTGAAAATTGACAACCCTATCTTACTTATTTTGAGTATTACTAGCGATAGCTTGAAGGATTTTAATTTTTTTATATTAAATAATGGAAGGTTGGAATTGTATGAATAACATCCCATTACCAGAATTATTTGCCAGTATGCAGAAACAGATGTCTGCTCAACTAAGCACTAATAGAGATTTTATACAGCATCCTGGTTCAAAAGGGGATTCGTTAGAGAATGCATGGATTGAATGGTTGAGAAGTTACTTACCTAATCGTTATAGTATAGATAAAGCAATTGTCATAGACCATGAAGGCAATACAAGCCATCAGATTGATGTTGTTATTTATGATAATTACTTTACTCCATTCATCTTTACACAAAACGGTTTCCATTATGTCCCTGCTGAAGGCGTATATGCAGTTTTTGAAGTTAAACCAGACATCAGAGGAAGTATTAAAGGTTCAGGGAACTATATAACTTACGCAGGCGAAAAGATTGAAAGTGTTCGACGCTTGACTCGTACCTCTACATCAATGATTAATTCGGGAAGAACTTTTTCTGCTAGACCACTAACTAAAATTCTAGGCGGTATTCTAGCTACTACTAATACCTATGATAATCGTAATAATAAAACCATCGAGAAGCATATTAAAAGTTTGGACAATCTTCAAGGTATTGATTTAGGCTGCGTTGTTGATTATGGCAGCTTCTTTGTTGATTATAATGGTGAAGAAAACACTGAAGAACTTGATTTTATTAAACGAATAAATGAGTACTATGAAAAAAGAGAGTTCAAAGAATTACATTTTAGTCGACCTGAAAACTCTTTAATTACTTTTTTTATGCAATTAACTCAATATCTTCAGCAAGCTATAGGAACTATTCCAGCTATTGATTTGCAAGCTTATCTTGATGTCATTGGTGAAGAGATCGATAAAGAACTTTAAATATTTTTAAAAAAATTGACTAACTTTGCTTCAAAGAAGCTTTTTAGCCCCGACTATAGCAGTATCCAGACAACAGGAATGCGGTCAGACACAATAGACTGCACGCCAGCGGCAAGGCAGATACAAGCGGTAGGCGGGATTGGCTACTAAAATATTTAATTTAACACAGTAACAAATAAGACCTAATTTTCGTGCTAAAATTAGCCCTATATTTAAAGCGTAATTTTAGTGGAGAATGAGTCATGCAACCAATATTTGCGACACAAACAGCCAGTATCTCGGAGCTAAAAAACAATCCTTCTGCCTTGATTAAACAGTCAGATGGTGAATCGATTGCCATTTTAAACCACAACAAACCCGTGGCTTATCTAGTTTCGACAGACGTTTTTGAGCGCATGATGGAAGCAATGGACGATATGGCATTAAGTCAGACCGTGAATGCACGGATCAATGATGGGCAAACACCTATCAAGGTTACGTTAGATGACTTATAGTCTTGAGTTTCACCCGCTAGCGTTAAAAGAATGGAAAAAGATAGCGCCAAGTATCCAGCAGCAGTTTAAGAAAAAATTACAGCAGCGACTATCCAACCCTCATGTGCCTGCGTCAAAACTCTCTGGACACACAGATACTTATAAAATTAAATTACGCACCATAGGCTATCGTCTGGTATATACCGTCAAAGATGACGTGGTGGTGGTTTATGTATTGGCAGTTGGCAAAAGAGAAAACAACAAGATATATGACAGTCTGGCGACGCGTCAACCCTAACGAAAACACTTAAGCAGCAATAAGAATAACGGAGGTCATGTGCAATATACCGCAATCATCAAAGACGGTGGTTTGTTTATCCCAAACGTATTTTCAGACCTAAACGATGGTGGCTCGCATATCGTACAAGTTGAGGTTGATATTGCAGAGGTGCGTCAGCAGTTAGGTGTGAATGAAGCGCCAAAGACAACTGTCGCCAAAAAAGCTGTGACAAAAACAGTCAAAAAGCCAGTATCGAGAGCGGCTAAAAAAGACGTAAAAACAGCAGCGGAAGAGTCGGATGTGAGTACCCTACGCAAAAGCGCACTTGATGAATTAGAAGCACTTGATGATAGTGAGCTGAGTGAGATATTCAAAGCCTATATGAACGATGGCAAAGAGTCATCACAGATATCGTTAGAGAACCTTTAACTTAAAAAGCCATTAAACAAAATTTATAATATAATCACATCCAATTAAATTTATAACCATATCAATGATAAAGGCAGTCCCATGACTTACTCGATTTTTTCTCAAACGCCAAACAATGCGCTAAAAGAGCCGATGTTCTTTGGTCAACCCGTCAATGTGGCGCGCTATGACCAGCAAAAGCACCCTATCTTTGAGCAATTGATTGAAAAGCAGCTATCGTTCTTTTGGCGTCCAGAAGAAGTCGATGTCTCACGCGATCGTATCGACTTTAGCAATCTGTCCTCGCATGAGCAGCATATATTTTTGAGCAACCTCAAGTACCAGACCCTACTCGACTCTATCCAAGGTCGTAGTCCAAACGTGGTGCTACTGCCGTTAGTGTCTATCCCTGAGCTTGAGACGTGGATTGAGACATGGTCATTCTCTGAGACCATTCACTCACGCAGCTATACGCATATCATTCGTAATATCGTCAATGACCCAAATATTATCTTTGATGACATTATGCAAAACGAGCACATCTTAGGCCGTGCCTCTGATATCGCTCAGTACTATGATGAGCTGTATCGCAACTCGCAGCTATATAGCTTATACGGCCCAGGTACGCACAACATCAATGGCGAGCAAGTGACGGTTGATTTAAGATCACTGAAAAAGCAAATGTATCTATGCATCATGGCGGTCAACGTGTTGGAGGCCATTCGTTTCTATGTGTCATTTGCCTGCTCGTTTGCGTTTGCTGAGCGTAAATTGATGGAAGGTAATGCCAAAATCATCAAGCTCATCGCTCGTGATGAAGCGCTGCATTTGACTGGTACTCAGCATATGCTAAACCTCATGCGCAACGGTCGTGACGATCCTGAGATGGTCGAGATTGCCGCAGAGTGCTACGAAGAAAGCATCGAAATCTTCCGCAAGGCTGCTGAGCAAGAAAAAGAATGGGCAGGTTATCTGTTCAAAGATGGCTCGATGATCGGTCTAAACAAAGACATTTTGTGCCAATATATTGAATACATCACTAACTTGCGTATGGAGACGGTCGGCTTGCCAGCGGCGTTCCCGAACTCAAAATCAAACCCAATCCCGTGGATCAACACGTGGTTGTCGTCTGACAATGTGCAGGTCGCCCCGCAAGAGACCGAGATTAGCTCGTACTTGGTTGGTCAGATTGACTCTGACTTATCAGACAGTGATTTTGATGATTTTGAGCTATAAAGGCTCCGAATTATAAGAGCTGAGTTGTAAGAGATTTGAGCTATAAAAATCTGAACTATAAGAGCTTAGAATGATAAAGGCTTGAGCGGTAGATATTTGAAGTTATAAAATTTTTACCGCTGTAATCGTCTTATGGGTTAATAGTAGGGATAGCAATAGCACAGACATATCCCAATAGGATTCACGATGACTTGGGTAATGACCAGTAAAAAGCAGTTCTATCTACATGATGACGAGAGTCTGCTAGATGGACTGCTACGCACCGGACACGAGGTAAACTATCAATGCCGCGAAGGCTATTGTGGTAGCTGCCGAGTCAAGCGTATTGCTAGCTCGCATACGGTCGATTATCCATTTGACCCACTGGCAATGATTGAAGAAGATGAAATCCTGCCCTGCTGTTGCCGTGTACGAGGGGTCATCTATATCAATCATGAATTTATTGAAAAGCCTTAGCAGAATAGTAAGAACTAAAGACTGGCCTGAACATTAGCTTTGATAAAATTTAACTCAATAAAAAAGCGCGCCCCTTTAGAGAAGGAGCGCGCTTTTTTGTGCAATTTAGCAATACACTTTATTGTGTTACAGAGTCTTGCTCAAACAGTTTCATCAGTTCTTCGCGCATGCGATCACGCTCTGCTTCTGACATCATAGGTGCTTGTTGATCACCTTGGATACTGCCGCCCATACCGTCCATATTCTCACCCTGTAGAACGACAGGACGATCAATAGGTTCTTGTGCGGGACGCTCCTCTAGCATTATTTTTACTTGAGCGTTTTTGCCTTGGCGTAATATCTGGGCATTCAGCTCTGTCGTTGGTGGCTTACGAGCGACATATTGGATCAAGGTATTGGCATCAGTCATCTCGACACCATCGATGGTTAGGATGATATCACCAACGCGCAGACCACTCTTTGCAGCAGGACTACCTTCGATGACGTTTAGCACTTCCACGCCAGTTGACATCTCTAGCTGCGTTGGGTCACGTAGCTGTGACTGAATCTCGATACCGAGCCAACCACGACTGACGCGACCATCTTTGATCAGCGCGTTCATTACTTGCTCTACCAATGATGTAGGAATCGCAAAGCCAATACCCATCGAGCCACCAGAGCGCGAGAATATCACCGTGTTGATACCCACCAGCTCACCACGAGCATCGACCAGCGCGCCACCTGAGTTACCTGGGTTAATCGCCGCATCCGTCTGGATAAAGTCTTCGAACTTATTGACGCCCAGTCCAGTACGACCAGTCGCTGAGATAATCCCTTGTGTTACCGTCTGACCGACCCCAAATGGATTACCGATAGCCAATGCCAAATCGCCTACACGTATCGGATTTTCGCGAAAACCAAGCGGTGTCAGCCCTGTCATATCAACCTTGATCACTGCTAGGTCACTATCTGGGTCAGTGCCGATGATTTTGGCGCGGCTCTTACGACCGTCGTTAAATGCGACTGTAATTTCATCCGCTTTTTCGATGACGTGCGCATTGGTCACGATATAACCGTCTTCTGATACAATCACACCAGAGCCTAAATTGGTATTGCCCTGCTCTTGTGATGGGCCACCATGATATTCAAAAAACCGGCGCAGTACAGGATCATCCATATAAGGATGCTCGGTCATCGTTTGTGTGGTGTAGATATTGACAACCGACTGCGACGCACGCGCAACTGCATTATGATAAGAAGAGATGGGCGCTGGTGTATCCGCAACAGGTTCTGACGCTTGCTGCTCCGCAGGCGGGGTTCTCGGCGGCTCCCACGTGGCCTCCGACGTCGACTTCATACTCGTGAACAACCAGATAAATGCCACTAACACTAGCAACAATAATACCCAAGGTAACCATTTTAATAAAGACGCCTTGTTATTGGTGTTCTGGGATGACGACATATAGAACCTCTATAAATTTAATGCAGACGGACAGTGAGAAATAAGGTGAGAAGACTGCGACTACTCGGCCATCATGGCTTGATTAGGCAATTGATAGCCAGAACTAGGCAAACTCACATGTATAAATTATAACCGCAATGCCGTGAAATAGTAACGTATCGTGTACCATTTCAGTTATCCATCTTGTCTACTCTTTTACAGTGCCATGTTAAAATCACCGCTATCAGATATTTGCGATAGATAATGGTCAATTATTTATTTTTTATGAGTCTCTGTCTTTAAGTGACTTTTTTAAACCACTATATTTGAATAATAATGCATTACTGCAAGGCAATAACAATAAGGAAACCTAATGACCCAAAACACGACTATTGAACCCTCAACCAAAAGTATCAGCGCACAAGCATTGACACAGTTTTGTGATGAATATTTATCTGCTAGTGCGTTCAAAGACTACGCGCCAAATGGCCTACAAGTAGATGGCGGTCGTCCAATACAACGTATCGTTACAGGTGTGACGGCGTGCGAGGCGCTGATTGATGCAGCTATCGCTGACAATGCCGATGCGATTATGGTCCATCATGGGTATTTTTGGAAAGGCGAACCTGCGCCTATTACAGGCATGAAAGGTCGACGTATCCGCAAATTGATGCAACATGGCATCTCTATGATTGGCTATCATTTACCGCTTGATGCGCACCCCGTGATTGGTAACAATGCAAAACTGGCAGACGTGCTAGATATGACCATTACTGGCGCGCTCTACCCCAACGAATCACACCCTGTTGGTAATATCGCCACTTGCACACCGCAGAGTGCTGATAGCCTGATCGCAAAGATTACTCAAGCGCTCGGTCGTACCCCACTACATATTTCGTCTAATTATGAACACCACTCTGATAATAATGCGAAAACGACTGCCAATAGCGAGAGAGTGATCAAACGTGTCGGTATCTGTACAGGCGGCGCGCAGGATATGATCGAACAGGCTGCCATTATGGGCTGTGATGCGTTTATCTCTGGCGAGATCTCTGAGCGTATCACGCATATTGCTCGTGAGCTGGGTATTGATTATTTTGCCTGCGGTCATCATGCGACAGAGCGCGGTGGTATTCAAGCGTTAGGAGAGATAGTCGCCCAAGAATATGGACTGCCAGTTACTTTTATTGATATTGAAAATCCAGCTTAGCATTTCCAGTGTATTGCCAATAACATAGCCATAATTAGGACAAAAGTAATGGGCTGAATAAGTAGCAGTTATAGGCACGATTCTGGCAGTTATCGAAAGAGTCATTGATAAGTTTGTGACCGGCACGCGTATAACATGGCTAAATTTAACCGTTTATATCGCAATTGTTAAGTTTTATCGCTTTTTTCTTAACTCCACTTGAATAATGCAAGCAGTAACCGCATATTACTACCTGTAAGAAAGAACGTTTTGTCATGAAACTTCCCATTATTACAGCTTCCGGTTATGGCGCTAAGATAATGCTGACGGTTATCTGAAACTTTATTATGCTCTATGAGCAATAAGATTTTAGAACGTCGCCAGTCAAGACACGATGTATACACTCGATATTTGGTTTATACCGTGTTTTTATTTTTAGTGTCGCGATGACAGTTTTGCACCACCTTTTTGATAGCATATTTTTATAAGTTATCAAATATGGCTGGGTTGCTTACCCTCATTGCTGGACAATTAACTTCAACAGCTAGTCACCTTACTACTAATCACTCAAGGTGTCGTTAGTTATCAAAGTTAGCATCATCAAAGTAGATGAATATATTGGTCTCAATGGCCAATCATTACCTCACCGCTTTGCTTGATGTCGTTGTCTCAATAACTTACTCATGACCTTACCTATGTTTGATATATAGTTGTTTGGCCATTAGCCATATTGCGTTATCGATGAAGGAATCATCTGATTTACATCCTTCGCGTAGTCGTGCGTCCAGATTTTGAAACGACTGTTTTATGCTTTTATTTCGAGCATATAAGCGACACATCGATAGCGGGCTGACCCATAAATCCACATCGCTAACTCTTAGAGAGAGCATGCTAGTGGCGCTATAATCAAGCAAGATGACTGGTACTTATTTTATTCAAAAGTATGATGTCGTCTGAAATGCTGTATTGATACATGCCAAATGATGTGCATATATTTTTACGCGTTTTTGCGGTAAGAAGGATGGCTAAAATCAGGAGACATCCATGCAACGTATTACTTATCGTGTCAAAGGATCTGCGCAAGGTGCCAAACGTCGTATTTCTCATTTACTACGTCCATCTAAACGCCTACTTAACACCAAAAGTAACATCGTTTCATCTACCCCTACTGCGTCGGGTCGTTTTGCCAGAACCAAGAAGCTGGCACAAGTATCCAGTATAGCTCTGCTCTCTTTGCCTGCACAGAGCCTAACGACAATGAATACAAAGGTACCAGCCTATGCCAATGTCATGCTAGAAAACACCTTGACCATTGCCGCTGTCCCAGGTGATAGTACTTATTTTGCCACTGATGGCTTCCAACATGGCTTTGGTTTTGATCTCGTGCGCACCTATGCAGACGAGCTTGGCGTGGATATAAATCTAAAAGCCTATGCCAATGAAGAGGCTGCACTCAAGGCCTTGAGATCAGGTGACGCTGATATGGCGTTGACCACGGCTAGTACCAAACTAAAAAGCCAGCTCAATCTATCATCTATTAATGTCAGCTGTGGCTACGACTCAAGCTTGACTAAAAATGGTCTACATCCAAAAGTCAGCTGGACGTTCAGCTCACCTAATGATCCACTGTCCAAAAAAGCCAGCTACTTCTTGTGTGATAGCATCAAGCTAAAAAACACACAGAAATTAGCCGCATTCTACAATCAGAATTTGCTAAAAGATGCTTATAGTCAGGATCATTTCCAAAAAACACTGACAGAAAAACTGCCTGATTATCAGTCTTCGTTTGAAGAGCAAGCGCGCAACTACAACCACGATTGGGAATTGTTGGTTGCTATGGGTTATCAAGAGTCACATCTTGACGCCAATGCGGTATCTCCGACTGGCGTACGCGGTCTTATGATGCTGACCAACAATACTGCAAAAGCGATGGGCGTGTCAGATCGCGTTGATCCTTATCAAAGTATCGGCGGCGGTGCTCGTTATCTGGAGCAAATGAAAGCAGATTTTGCGGATGTTCCCAAGACTGATCGCGTCTGGTTTGCACTTGCTGGTTATAATATGGGTCCAAACGCGGTGAAAAGCATTCAGCGCAAATTGCGCGCCCAAGGCATTGACGACAAGAGCTGGGCGAACGTTTATGCGTACTTGGCGGACAACAAAGCATCAAACAGCCGTTATGGCCAAGCGATGCATTATGTGAGCAATATCAGAAGTTATCTTGAATCTATCAAAACTCAAACGGTCTAGTTAATAGACTCCATTAGATATCAAATATCTTAAGACACCCAATTTTTACGTAAAAAAAGCTGCTCTTACATAGAGCAGCTTCTTTATGCGTTACGATTTATATTAGCGATATTTATGTATATATCATTCGATAATACGTTACTGCTTAACGATTGGGTACCGTTAGACGCTGACCACGTTGCAACATAGTATCAGCAGCGATATTATTCATCTCAGCCAATTCTTGGGTTGATACGCCATATTTACGAGCTAAACCAATCAAGCTATCGCCTGAGCCAACCGTATAGCTCACTGTCGCTTTTGGCACTTTTAGGGTCTGTCCACGCTGTAGTTGAGCGTTTGTTGCCAAGTCATTGGTCGCTGCCAAGTCCTCTACAGAGATACCAAACTGACGTGCTAAGGCAATCAAGCCATCGCCAGATTTGACCTTGTAGTTTTCAGTATTTCCTAGCTTTTTACCACTGCTTGCAGGACTACTGGTATTGGTG
>Ga0098065_1000974_pt1 | contig 11239 bp, 7 predicted proteins | sample 25_taG_FD_75062 | JGI IMG/M metagenome (GOLD analysis project Ga0098065, IMG submission 75062) | Marine viral communities from Cariaco Basin, Caribbean Sea - 25_WHOI_OMZ | ecosystem: Environmental > Aquatic > Marine > Oceanic | place: Caribbean Sea: Cariaco Basin | collected 2014-11-08 | reverse complement strand
TAGCGTCCAACTCGCAAGACACGGGAGCAAGCCAGGCTCAGATTGATGCGCGCATGGCAGATTTAAATAGCGCGAAAGTAAAAGTCGCTAGTGCCCAAGCGGACGTTGCCCGCTATCAAGGCTTGTTAGAGATTGGGGCGGTATCAGAAGCGGAAGTGATGCATACCAAAGCACAATTGGCGCAAGCACAAGCTGGTGTCGAGCAAGCGAAAGCCAATGTCGAAGTAGCCGTTGAAGCCGCCACCAAGACTACAGGCAGTAAGTCCTCACTAGATGCCAAAGTAAAAAGTGCGGAAGCTGCCGCCAAACAAGCCCAAATTGGTTTAGAAAATACCATCATCAAAGCGCCAGAATCGGGTCAGCTCAGTCAAGTCACTGTCAAGCCAGGACAGTTCGTCAATGCCGGTACGCAATTAATGTACATCGTCCCTGATGGGGTGTGGGTGATTGCTAACTTTAAAGAGACCCAGGTCAAAAACATCCAGGTGGGTGAAGCGGCGACGATACGAGTGGATGGTCTAGGGGGTCAAAACTTCACTGGGCATGTCAGCAGTCTCTCGCCAGCGACCGGTAGTGAGTTAAGTGCGGGTGCGGCCAACCCAGCGACCGGCAATTATATTAAAGTGGCACAAAGAATCCCTGTGCGTATCGACCTCGACCCTAAACAGAACAATCTAGAGCAACTGCGTCCGGGCATGTCGGTTGTGGCTAGCGTGGACACTCAATCTAAGGGTGTGTTTAAGAGTAACTAGCACTCATTAACCACAACCAAAAAAACACCCCTCTATCCTATGACAGAAGGGTGTTTTTTATTGGCGCCGAACAAAGTAATGAGCTAAGCAATCTTAATCGACTAAGGCAATAACCGACTCGTAGTCCAAGCGCCATCGGCCTGTTTGGTATAAACAATGCGGTCGTGCATACGATTGGCACGGCCTTGCCAAAACTCAATCTCTGTAGCGACTAACTCATAACCACCCCAAAATTCAGGAGTAGGAATCTCACTGCCTTCAGGGAAGCGCTGTAGCAAGTCATTAAAGTTAGCTTCCATGACGTCTCTAGACGCCACTTCACCACTTTGCGGCTCGCTCACCCAAGCGGCAAGCTGACTATCGCGTGGACGCTTATGGAAATAGGCATCGGTCTTAGCCGCAGCGACTTTAGCAATTTTGCCACGAACACGGACTTGGCGCTGCATCTCATGCCAAAAGAACAAGACTTCTGCTTGCGGATTATCCGCAATATCTTGGCCTTTGGCACTGTCATAATTGGTATAAAAAACAACGCCTGCCTCAGTAATTTCGCGCATTAATACGATGCGGACGCCGGGCTGACCATCGCTACCACAAGTGGCCAGGCTCATCGCATAAGGCTCTGGTGCGCCCTGCTCTATCGCTTCTGCGACCCAGTGTTGCAATAGCGGTAAAGGCAAATCAGGTAAGGTGCTAGCGTCTAACTCACCTTTTTCATAAGACAATCTTTGATCAGAAAAATCAGTACTCATAAACGGCTCCACTGGCTAGCTACCTCGATAGCAAATAGCGGCTTACGTAAGGGCTAGCGCACTCTAATAGGACTTAACAGGGCTTAATACGGGGCTAGTTATAGCATCGGTATTGAGCTCAATAACGGCATTTAACTTAGCTTAGCTCAGCTTAGGCTAATAACGGTAATTTAACCCAATACCGTACGGATTCTATCCGCCAGTTTATTAGCGACCATATCGCATTCAATCTTATCGTCTGACTCGACCATTACTCGGATGACCGGCTCTGTGCCCGATTTACGAATGAGTAAGCGGCCACGCCCGGCCAATTGCTGCTTGTAGCCGGCAATCATTTCAGCCAACTCAGCATTATCGTAAGGGTCTTGCATCTTGCTCAGCCGTACATTCACTAGCTCTTGCGGCAATAAGGTAAAGCCTTCGGTTAATTGGCCTAGCGTCTTGTCCGTTTGCTTCATAACCGCTAATACTTGCAACGCGGCTACGATAGCATCGCCCGTACGGCTCTTATCTAAACATAGCACGTGACCCGAGGGCTCACCGCCGAGTATCCAATCATTGGCCTCAAGTTTTTGCATGACATAACGATCGCCCACATTCGCCCGCTCAAAACCAATATCGGCTTTATTAAAAGCCAGCTCCAGTGCCATATTGGTCATTAGCGTACCCACGACTCCGGCAACGGGTTTTCCTGTTTGCGTGGCGAGGACATAGAGGATGCCATCACCATCTACAAGGTTGCCGTTTTCGTCGACCATGACGATACGATCACCATCACCATCTAGCGCGATACCAACATCGGCATTGTGCTCTTGTACTGCAGCTTGCAGGCTATCAGGATGGGTAGAGCCGCACTCATCATTGATATTCACCCCATTCGGCGTGTTGTGCAGCGGAATGACAGTAGCGCCAAGTTCCCGCAGTACACGTGTCCCTACGCTGTAGCCGGCACCATTAGCACAGTCGATTACGATAGTCATGCCATTGAGGTCATATTGATAAGGGAAACTGCCTTTGCAGAATTCGATATAGCGACCTTTAGCATCATCCACTCGGCGGTTTTTGCCCAACTCTGCCGGATTATCAATTGGCATCAACTCTGCGCTGCCATCAGCACTCATAATAGCGTCTAACTTCGCATTGATAGCCTCTTGCATGCTGTCAGACAGCTTGCGACCATCCGCAGAAAATAGCTTGACGCCATTGTCTTGATACGGATTATGTGACGCTGAAATCACTACGCCTGCATCCGCATTAAAGCTGCGTGTTAAATGAGCAATAGCTGGGGTGGGCAATGGACCGAGCATATACACATCCACGCCCGCCGCATTAAAACCCGCTTGCAGAGCCGCTTCGATGACATAACCCGAAAGCCGTGTGTCTTTACCAATCAGTACGCAAGGCTTGCGGCCCGGATACGTGTTACTTTCAATGAGCACTTGGCCCGTGACATAGCCGAGCTTGAGCATAAAGTCAGGCGTAATAGGCGCCTGTCCAAATTGACCACGGATGCCATCGGTACCAAAATAACTCATAAATAACTGTCCTTTTTTATAGGGTTAATGGCCCGCCTGCCCAATTTATCAGACAAGATGACCTATTAAATAATACTTTGATTAAATAATACTTTAATAGTGGATTGCTGCTCTTTACTAGCCACTTATTAGCAGCATTTATTAAAGTCATTGTATAAAAAAACAGCCAACAAAGCACTTAACTTGTTGGCTGTTCTAGTAACAGCAGTCACCAAAGTATTTAGCACTACCTTAGCACACTTACTGCGGTCTTAATCACTACTATATTGACACCTTAATACAGGCAATGAGCCCATGTTAATTCAAGCGCTAGTTAATTTAACTGACAATTAAAGTCACGCGATAATTAATTTATGCGATAGTTCGGTGCTTCTTTAGTAATCTGCACGTCATGGACATGCGACTCTTTCATACCTGCGGACGTCACTCTGACGAACTCTGGCTTAGTGCGCATATCTTCGATAGTGGCACAACCGGTATAGCCCATTGATGAGCGTAGACCGCCGGTCAACTGGTTAACGATACCGCTGACTGGTCCTTTATAAGGGACGCGACCTTCGATACCTTCCGGTACCAATTTTTCAACGCCGTCTTTAGCATCTTGGAAATAACGGTCAGAAGAGCCATTTTGACCTGACATTGCGCCCAAGCTGCCCATACCGCGGTAAGCTTTATAATAACGGCCTTGGAACAATTCTACTTCGCCTGGCGCCTCTTCAGTACCGGCTAATAGCGAGCCTACCATGATGCAAGACGCACCGGCAGCGATAGCTTTTGCCATATCACCAGAGAAGCGGATACCGCCATCAGCGATTAAAGGAATGCTGTCTTTCAAGGCACTAGCCACACTATCAATAGCGGAGATCTGTGGCATACCAATACCAGCGATGATACGCGTAGTACAGATAGAACCAGGGCCAATACCGACTTTCACAGCATCCGCACCAGCATCTCTTAGGGCTAGAGCGGCATCACCCGTAGCAATGTTGCCACCGATGACTTGAATGTGTGGGAAAGTTTTTTTGATCCAAGCCACTCTATCAATCACGCCTTTAGAATGACCATGCGCAGTATCGACGATAATCACGTCAACATCAGCTTCGACTAAAGCAGAAACACGAGCTTCTGTCTCAGCACCAGTACCTACCGCAGCGCCTACACGCAAGCGACCATGGGCATCTTTACACGCATTCGGGTTGTTTTCCGCTTTGCTAAAGTCATTAACGGTGATTAGACCACGTAAGTTAAAGTCATCATCAATAACGACAACTTTCTCGATACGATGCTCATGCAGTAATTTTTTGATGTTTTCGTTGCTCTCGCCTTCTTTAACCGTGACTAGCTTGTCCTTTGGGGTCATGACATTGCTAACTGGCTGCGACAGGTTGGTCTCAAAGCGTAAGTCACGATGGGTGACGATACCGACGACCTTCTCTGTGCCACGCTCTACAACAGGTACACCAGAGATATTATTGTCTTCCGTAATTCTTAATAGCTCACCAACCGTCATCTCAGGATGCACAGTGATAGGATCCACAACCGTACCGGCTTCAAACTTCTTCACGCGGCGTACTTGGGTCGCTTGCTTACTGATATCCATGTTTTTATGCAAAATACCCATACCACCAAGCTGTGCCATAGTGATGGCCATCTCAGATTCGGTTACGGTATCCATAGCAGCAGAAATAAGCGGCAAGTTTAAGGTGATGTCACGAGTCAGGCGGGTCGAAAGATTAGCAGATTTTGGCAGGATTTCAGAATAGGCGGGCAACAACAATACATCATCAAAGGTTAAAGCTTCATCGACAATTCGCAACATACATACCCCTTAGCGTGGTCATGGTCATGGTCATTTGGGAATGAGCCGGCAGCGGTAATGAATGCTAATAGATTCACAATACCCTATCGCTGACTCATTTAAATAACGCCATATTATACCAAACTATGAGAGTAATCGCATGACATATTTCAGATTTTGCCGGTGACCTTGACACAACGTATACCAAAAATCAGACCGATAAAACCTTGCCACTACTACGGTTATAGACCTGTCATCCTCGCTGTTCAGCGCATTCACTCTTGTGTTTCTGCTGAAGTAGCCGCTACTTCACCGACTGCTTGAGTCGGCTTGAAAGTAATCCTTTCCGTGGGCAGATAAGCACTTTGGTCTTGATCAAGATACTGCAGCATCGTTTCACGCACGGCACATTCTAGCGCGAAAGCATCCTTAGGATTATCCGAGGCGACTTTACCACGCAGCTTAATGGTGCGCTCCGTCACCGAGTGCACCAACAGCTCCGGCTCGGTCTCGCCATCCCATAGCTCATGGGCGCTCACCACGGCTTTAAACTTGTCGCGAATCTTGGTAATATCAGCCCCATAATCCACATATAAATACACCACGCAAGCTTGATGCACATCAGTATGCGACCAGTTTTCTAAGACTTCCGTGACAAAATACCGCATCGGCACAATGAGGCGGCGCTCATCCCAAGCCAATAACACCGCATAGGTATAGCGCAAGTCCTCAATCGTGCACCAGTCGCCCTCTAAAATCACGGTATCGCCGATACGGATAGGCTGGGTAACCGCTACTAAAACCCCCGCAATAATATTGCCCAAAATAGGCTGCGCAGCGATACCAATCACCGCTCCTGCAATACCGGCAGAGGTCAATAAAGTTTTGCCCAAGCCTTCTATATTGGTAAATTCACTCAGACCAATCCAAAAGCCCCCCAATATCATGGCAAAGATAAAGATACGGCGAAATATGGACAGGTAAGTACGGTGGCGGCGCTCGGTATGAAACTGCTCTTCATCCAAACTTTCTATTTGTAAGTCTTGATAGCGATTGGCAAAAAAGTTGATGGTACGAATACCTAGCCATAAGGTGACAATCACCAACCCTATCCAAACGATGGCTCGCGTTGAAGAAGCTACAGCATCCACATAAGGATAAGCGCCTGAGACCAGCGCAAACACTAAGGTAAAACTAATGGTAAAGGTGAGCGGTACAATCAGCTTATTAACCAAATCAGGCAGGCTGTCTTTTTTAGTACGGATGGGATTATCCACATCTTTATCATCGGCATACCAATTGATAATCTTGCCGGCCGCACTACTAAGTAACCAGCCCAAGCCCAAAGTCACCGTAAAGAAAAATACTAGCGCCAGATACTCCCAAATGGCTATCCCAAAAAAGCGTGCGGTTAACCAATTGGGCAAATACTTCGCAAATTCAGCAGGTTTATGCTGGTCGTAGAGCATCTCGATATTCTCTACCGTTTGCGCAGAGAAAACCCACATGGGCGCACCTTCTCCTACCCGTACTCGCTCTAAAAACAGCGGTACCCGGCGCGAGTCGTAATCGATATAGCCCAACTTAATCGAGCGTCTAGGAATGCCATCGATACTGCTGGTACTGCCTAGCGGGGGCTCAACCAAGCCATCGGGACGATCTGGGATAGCATCAAATAGATACAGCTCTTTTTCGGTCAATAAGAAGTCTAGCTTGCGCACCAACTCACCAGCTTTAGAGCTTTGTACTTTTTTATCGATTAAGTTCATGTTTAGAGCATAAGCGGCCAGCGCAAACTTCTTTTGGATCATAGCCGTTTGAAAAAACTCTAAAGTGGATAACGGGGTTTGCAGATTGACGGGACGCTCTAAGACTGGCAAGCCCGCATTCAGTTCAGACAATTCGTAATAAGCAGCGTTATAGTCCCCCGTTAAAGAGGGCTCTGCCTGCAGGCTATACGTTTGCTCCTGCGTACTCTCTCCTATAGCGGCGGCCGTTTCACTGAGCTCTACGCCCACCTCTTCAGTAGCCGGCTCCGTACCATCGAGCTTACGCTTGATCTTTTGCTCCACCTCGTGAGCTTGCTGCTCAACATACTCTCCCAAATTATCAGGGGTCTTGCTGACAGGTTTAGGGGCCGATAAAGCCTCTTTCGCCCCGGTTTCATGCTCAGGGTTGCTGATGATATCTTGGCTGTGGTCTTGTACTCTATTGGTAGATTGGCGACCATCGATGATAACGGCGCGTGATGCCGTATCCGGTTGATTTTCCGCAATTGCCTTTAGCGGCAATGAGCCTATAATTAGGGGGATAATCAGCAACAATGCCGTATAAATGAACCCCGAATCAATAAAGTAAAAAGCCGCGCTCTTTTCCTTTACTGCACCCGTTTGATAGGCAGTCGCCGCTATTACCTTGGTTTTACCCATATTCATCATTATGTACCTTATTGCCCACTCTAAACGTCACTTACCCTGATTTTTTATTCACAGCCTATAGCTAAGGACTAGCCTTGCCATGTCCCAGCCGCCCTGATTACAGGAAATCTTAACCCATAAAATTTGCAAACCTTGTAAAATTCGCCAAAACCTTACGGCAAGCAAGCTTATAGTACGCTAATAGCCTGTGTAGCATGGATAATAACTGATTAAATGCCTATTTTACTATGTAAACTCGTCGTGGCTAAAACTGACTAAGACAGACTTTTTAGACAGAAAAAAGCCAGCATAAGCTGGCTTTAGAGGTACTACAATAAAGGAACTACAATTAAAATAGTGGTGTTGATTGACTCGAACGCTTAAGCGCGGCGCCAAGTGGTACCAGCACGGCTGTCTTCTAATTCTATCCCAGCGTCTTTAAGTTGCTCACGAATCTCATCGGCACGGGCAAAGTTTTTATTCGCCTTAGACTCAGCACGCTCGATAATTAAAGCATCAATTTCAGCATCCGATAGACCCGCTTCTGCAGGCTCACCAATAACTGCCTGTAAGAAACTTTGTGAGGGCAGCTGTAGCACATTTAACACCTGCGCTAAGGCTTTAAGAATTAATGCTTGCTCACGGGCAGCGGCCATATCTTCCGCTTTGACGGCTTTATTAATATCACGCGCCAAACCAAACAGCACACTAACCGCTTGCGCTGAGTTAAAGTCGTCGTTCATAGCGGCGGTAAAGGCTATACCGGCGTCACTATTATAAGCCTCGCGGATACTTTCTTCCGTCACTACTAAAGCATCGCCACTTTGCTCAGCCGCTTTAAGCGCTTTATACAGTCTACTTAGGCTATTATGCGCTTCATCTAACGCGCTATCCGAAAAGTTCACTTGACTGCGGTAATGGCTCGATAATAGGAAAAACCGCACCGTCTCAGCATGATACTTGGCGATGACATCACGAATGGTAAAGAAGTTGCCCAAAGATTTAGACATCTTTTCACCATCGACATTGATAAAGCCAACGTGCATCCAATGGCGGGCATAGTCACAGCCAGTGCTCGCTTCAGACTGGGCAATCTCGTTTTCATGATGCGGAAACTGTAAATCGTGTCCACCGCCATGAATATCAAAGGTATTGCCAAGGCAATCGGTCGACATGGCCGAGCACTCAATATGCCAACCAGGACGGCCTTGACCCCAAGGAGACGCCCATTGTGGCTCGCCAGGTTTGGCCGCTTTCCACAGTACGAAGTCAAAAGGATTGTGCTTTTGCGACTCGACCTCTACGCGTGAGCCTGCTTGCATATCGGCGAGCTTACGCCCAGACAGCTTGCCATAGCCGGCGAACTTCTCCACAGCATAATAGACATCGCCATTGTCCGCAGGGTAAGCATAATCGGTATCGACCAAGGTCTGAATCATACTTTGCATGTTATCAATATAGTCGGTCGCACGCGGTTCTGCATCAGGCGCGGCACACCCTAGCGCAGTCTCGTCCTCATGCATGGCGTCGATAAAGCGTTGCGTAAGAGCGCCAATCTCTTCGCCATTTTGCGCAGCGCGAGTGATAATCTTGTCATCAATGTCGGTGATATTGCGCACATAATTGACCTCATAACCGATCTGACGCAACCAACGGGTAATCACATCAAACGATACCATAACCCGCGCGTGACCCACGTGACAGTAGTCGTAGACGGTCATACCACACACGTACATCCCAATCTTGCCAGCGGTCATGGGCACAAAGGTCTGCTTTTGAGAGGTCATGGAGTCGTAGATGCTCAAATTAGGCATCGCGTCGGTCAGCGCTACGGGCATAGGAAAATGGCCTTATTAAAAATAAATGGGGTTACTGATTTAGCCTCGCTATCTTAGCGAAATTGCCCCAAAAATGCCATGGATGCCGACATATTCCTTATGAATTTGCGACCAAGCACACACGAGCATGGCATTGCTGCGGTTGCCCCCTTATAATCAATGCGACATAATCAATGACACTTTATAAAAGCTACTTTTTTATCCCTACCTTATTTAGGCACAACTTATTTAAGCAAGTTAATTTAAGCAAATTTTTAATATAACTCACCACATGGATTCTTTATGGGCAACCGTTTAAGCAAAATTTATACCAAGACTGGCGATGACGGCAGCACCGGTATGGCCGATGGCAGCCGCGTTAGTAAAGCGGATTTATTATTTGAAGTCATGGGCGATATTGATGAGCTCAATTCGCAAATTGGCTTAGTGCGCTCTTATTATCAACTAGAAAATAGTGCTGCTGCTAATCCTGAGTTGACGGCCCATATGGCGCAGCTGGATGCGCCTGACTTTGGCCAAGTCCTGCAGATTATTCAACACCTGCTATTTAATTTAGGCGGTGAGCTTGCCATGCCAGAATATCCTGGGGTTAGCGAAGCCCATACCCGCTGGCTAGAGCAGCAAATCGATGCTATGAATACTCAGTTGCCGCCACTAAAAGACTTTATTCTCCCCACCGGCTCCGTGTTGGTCAGTCAACTGCACATTGCCCGTTGTGTCTGCCGCCGTGCTGAGCGTCATGGTGTGGCATTACGCCAAGATAACCCAACAGCCATTCGCGCCACTGCGCTAGCTTTTGTGAATCGGCTATCCGACTGGCTGTTTGTTGCCTCACGCTTCTGCTGTGCCCCTGCCCAACGTCAAGAAGTGTTATGGGATGCTAAAGTCTTACAAGACCTTTAGTCTGGCGGCTATTGCGGCAGCTTAGACCAATAAAAGTCGCTATGGGCTATAGATACAAAGTCGCTATAAAAAAAGAGGGTAACGTCTAGACGCTACCCTCTTTTTATTATGAATTATTCACCATTAGTCTGAGCCATTATCTGGCCGGTCTAATCCTGTATTAAGATCTTGTATTAATAAGTGCCATCTTCTTCAACGATGACCATATCGATAGTTTTATCGGTTGGCGGCGTCAATTTTTTGCTGTCTTGTACTGGCGCATTCGGAGTGCTAGCAACAGAATCCGTTGGTTTGGCCGTTGGGGTTGGATTACTAACCGCAGGTGCTGGTTTTGACGGTGTGGTAGGCGCAGCAGGTTTCGTGACCGTAGGCTGACGAATCTGAGTATCTGCTTGCTCACGACGACGCTCTTGCTGGGCGGCACGGCGCTCTTGCTGACGGCGAGCTTCCTGTGCATTAACTTCAGCACGGCGGGTGGCAATAGCGTTCTGTACTAGCGAGCCGGCCATCACATCGGAGACCATTTCGATAATCGCAGGTTCACCGGCAATACGAGTTTGCAGCTGACCCCCTTGCTGGCCGACCACATAGCTAAAGCCATCATCAACCAGCATATTATTATTTAAGCTGATGTTCTGCTCGGCTAGACGCTCTTGTAAGCTCGGACGACCGGCTGCTGAATAAACTTGATTGGCTTGATACAAGTCTTGGCTAGGCAAGGTCATGCTGACGCTAGCTTGGCAAGTGGTCATGCCATTACTATTGGTCGCCTGCAACACCGTTGGGTTTTGAATATCAATCAGTACATTGCTAAGTTGGCCAGATAACGCACTGGACTCTAGGCTCATATTAGCTTGCTGAGCATAAGCACTCGCAAACCCTTGTGCCTTTTGGTTCAAAGCATTCTGTAAAGCAACTTTCAACCGATCTTGTACCATAGGGTCGTCACAATCGGCAGCAGCCACACTTACCACTTCGGTATCCGTCTCTGTTTGCGCCACTTCAGTCTCGGTCTCAGCCTTCTCTTTGTCGCTGCGGTCACAGCCTGAAAGGGCTAACGTGCCAACCAGCCCAACGCCGACCAAGGTGAGCCAGCTTTGCTGTTTGTACTTTTGGAAATTCATAATGACCTCATTTTAAAATTAACGGTATCGATGGGTTACAATGGGGATAGACCTTGCCGCGACTCTACTTAAGACTGTAAGAGAGAGTGGCGACGCAAGATATGCTTTGGTGGAGCATGG